>JACCDO010435299.1_pt1 | contig 22026 bp, 6 predicted proteins | sample 7446101 | NCBI WGS metagenome assembly JACCDO01 (sample SAMN15323440, study PRJNA562643) | freshwater metagenome | isolation source: river surface water | place: USA:Blue River Watershed | collected 2017-08-16
AGAGGTGCCAAAGTCACCCGTATTGCTGGACTGGAGAATATGGTGGGTCTTAAAACTTTGGTATTACGATCTTGTTTAATATCATCCATGGAAGGAGTTGAAACACTAACAAACTTAACCAAACTAGAGCTATATGATAATCAGATTGAAGCGATATCAAGCATTGAGAGATTAAGTAACCTAGTAATTTTGGATTTGTCGTTTAATTCAATTCGAGAAATGTCATTAGTTGAGGTATGTCCTGCATTAGAAGAATTATATATTGCTCAAAACAAGTTACGTAAAATGGAAGGATTAAATACATTGACTCAATTGAAAATACTAGATCTCGGCGCCAATCGCATAAGAAAAATCGAAGGACTGAATAATTGCACCAATCTACAGTCATTGTGGTTAGGAAAGAATAAGATAACAGAAATCGAAGGTGTTGGTCACATCACGTCATTAAAGATTCTGGATGTGCAGCACAACCGTTTGACGTCCATTGGACCTGACCTGTGCAACCTGAGCGCATTGGAGGAGCTGTATTTAGCATTTAATATGATCGAAAATGTAGATGGATTACCCGTGAACTCAACACTGTCAACCGTCGATTTGTCGACGAACAAAATATCTACGATATTCGGAGTAGAAAAACATATTTCTTTGAAAGAGTTGTGGATGACAAAGTCGTTACTAAGTACATACGAAGAATTGCAACCGCTAGCCATGCTGCCCGCACTGGAGTGCCTGTACTTGGAGCATAGCCCGATAGCTAAAGACTACGAATATCGTAAAAAACTAACTGCATTAATCCCGACGTTGATCCAACTGGACGCGAACAACACCACGCGGTGGTGAGGCAAGCGATGCTTAATATTGTACATGTGTATATAGGAATCAATCTCAGCGCGATCAGTTCAAACTTCCTTTGCATTTCGTGGCCCCACAGTAACATTTTAGTTTGGTTTCTTCAATTGGAAATTTGTAATCATAAGTAATTTCTTCGCCTTCTTGTATGTCTCTTGCTGCAAAAATAACTATATGTTTTTCAATTTCTAGTCCTTCAGTAGTTATGTTGCGGGCATAGGCATTAGGCTCGCAACAATGGTTCATAAACCGCGCCATCCCACCTGTCCTGGTGGCATCAATAATGTCATCCTTGTCGAGTCTGAAGAGGTAACACGAGCCTACTCCTTCGTCCTCGTACATAGCTTCTCTGCGATCTGCAACTGCTTGTCGTATGATCACTCCGATGTACTCTACTATCATGTCATCTTTGGCGAAGGAACAACGTGCGAATAGTCCCCATCCATGAATATGACTCTTCTTCACATCCAACCGCTCGAATGGATTGCGCAAATAACTTTTAGCTAGCTCCATATAGCGCAGTTTGTTGTATTCTTGCTCTCTCTTATTCTCCAAGCTCTCGTCGATGTTGACCAACTGATTCTCGTCGGTGGCATTCTCCGGTGGCTTTGTGGTATCTTCAACAGATTTTGCAAGTATCCGCGTCACTCGCCTGCCTCTATTCATACTTATTTGTATTTCAACTGTGTCTGCACGAGCACATCCATTAATAGACGAGCGATTTGGCAGTTTAGATAATAATTGTTGCTGCTGAATACGAACGACGTCATCTTCAACTGGCAGTTTGAAAGTAGGCTTGTATTGCGGAGCAGGAGGCAATGCGACCATGGCAGAGACGGACTCAGGTAGTAACTCAATCGCTTCTCGTATGAATGGCACCGTTAAACCGAAAAATTGGAAGGCATTTAATCCGTACACACCAGCGTGACTGCGACGTCGGTTGAATGCGTGACCATTGACACGGTGCACACCATCAATAATGGTGTTGTAAGCCTCTTCTATACTGCGTGTAACGATCACATTGCAAGGAGTATCTGACGATATGACACGGAATACAGGGGTGTCCTTACAGCCTTCAATGATGGGGGAGGGAGTGTCAGAGGTGAAGGAGTCTATCTCCACCTCGTGCTCCAGTAATATCTCGAACAAATACACGATGCGAGTGAACGGCTTACTCATAGACCAAAATATACGACTTGACTTGAACTTATGAGGGAATATATGCGTTTCCGTGTGGCAGTTGGGCAGGTCAATCGACGGTTTGCCCAGCTTGAACACCGTCAAACCGCCGCAACGGTACGCTTTGTCACTTTTTCCATTGCCCACGCAGAAGTCATGGACGGTGGTCTCCGCGTCTTCTGTCTCATCGAGCAATAGGGGTCGCATTGGTGTTCGGGGCACCCACAAGTACTCTTGGAGCGTTTTGATAACCGTTTCATTGGGTGGTTGATACTGCTCGTCGTCCACTGGAACATGCGAGTAATCCTCACTGATGATGCCAACTTGCTTTGTCCTCACGACTGGAATTGACTTATTGACTAGCGCAACGGCGTGGTCATAATGCTGAGGGCAGTACATACACGTGTGGATGTCATAGGGCTTGTCCTCATTCGAGCCATCATCAGGAGCAACGATGGCTTTTGCTTCAAAGAACAAACATCGAGACAATAATGCACACTTTAAGTGATATGTTAAGCGACAGCCTCGCTTGTGACAAGGGATGGAAGCTCCTTTGCCATGGCAAAAGTTACATCTATACTGCAGTCCTCGGGTGACACTTGCCATCGAACCGACCAAAATATTCTCTTTTTCGTATACTTCTTCAGAAAATCTGGCGCAATTGACATGCACATATTGTCCGTTAGAAAACAAGCCGAGTCGCCCCACTACCTCGTCCTCCACGGACTCCTTACACAACACACAGAAGCGGAAGTCTTTCCAGGGAACATTGTACTTATCCAATGAGTTTGGGTCGTAACTATCAGCATCTGCGCTATTAGAGATGAAGCCATCAGGCCAGCCACGAGACGGGTGCACGAGTAAACAACTCTTCGTGATCTCACACACATGGGGTGATGTAGAGGCGGTAGAGATTAGGTTGAATAGGGCGTTGGACTCGTTGATTGTACTCGATAATTCTGTTTCAATCGTGTTCAGAGCTGCAGTTGAAGTGACAATTTCCTGCTTGATGTCACTATTTGCTACTTGTTCACTGTGATTAGCCGCACTTTCGTCATTGTCTGGCTGAAGCTCTTCGATTCGCTGACGCTTCATTGGTAAGCCGGACTCATTCTTGTCAACGTCGATGGATGGCGCAGCCACGTCGTCGTGAGTCATTACTACATCCGCATTATCATAAGATTTTGCATCCTTTTCGACTTCAGTTACGACCTCCATGACCGCGCTGCCAGCCTTTTCATCAACACTCGCGACTTGATCAAGTTGTAACAGATACTTCCGTTTGAATTGCTCGGTTCTCTCCATGCATGCCAAGGCTTCTGCATTCTCTTTCAATCTGTCTCTTTCAATTTCCGCCAATTCTTCTTGCTCTAACTCAGCTTTTGCTATTGTTGCGACTTCGTAATTTCTCTTCAATAGAAAACGCAAGACGTCGACAGTAGTGACGTAGTACTGGGATATAAGCTTGTAATACTGCTTGTGCAGGTCCGACAAGATAGCCGCCAGAACCTGATTCTTGGCTTTAACACCGTAGTAATAATAGGGCGAATGTGTCTGGATAAGTATTAAGTTGCGGTCAAAACGCGCGGGAACTACTGTCTTCTTGATGTACTTCTTCTTCGGCACCACAACTTCGGGGACTTTGGGCACAGGTTTATCAACAACAGCAACTACCAGATCCTCAGAGCTGCTATCAGCTGCCTTGCTAGCTTTGCTCGCCTTACTTACATTGTGTAGCAGACCATACACTTCGTTACGTTTCAGCCCAACGGCACTGAAAGTGGTAGTGTATTCCTTGTCTATGTCATACTTCAGAAGCATGAAGTTGGGTGGCTTCAGCAGCGCGGTATAAAGGTCCAACAGTGTTTTAGTAAAATCACAACGGCAATTGATGAAGAAAAGCTTGTTGGCATCTAACACATCACCGAAAACTGGTGAAACAACATAATCCGGCTTCCAGGTGATGCTTTTGCCGTTAGAACAGTAGCGACCACGATTGTGCAAGGCTAACTGTGTCTTCAACTCGTCGTACACGGTCTTCTCGTCCATGCTGAACAGCTCCATACCATTAGTAAATCGATACATAGGAGGCACAGGCCTGTCGCCAGCCACTGGAGGCGCAGCTTTGTCTCCCGTCACTGCAGGGGGATTGTTGCTATTGCCTGGAATAAATTTCTTTTCTTTCTTGGCTGTAATTTTTGCGCCAAGATCAGCGATTGCCGCCTGAACCGCACCCAAATCCATGGGGATATAGCTTGCACACATCTGAAACGCGTTGTAATCCGCTTTGTGGACTTCTGCATCCACCCGGGGGTTTCCAATATACTGTAAAAATCCACTAACTAGGCTCTGTTGTGTCTCGCTTTTCATTTCGCTGTATTTTCGGTGAACTTTGTCGCGATTATTAAGGAAGTTACCGTTGAAAACTTGAGTGGTCATCAACCCATGGAACAGCTTTTGCCGCTTGGAGTTGCCTTTATTCTTCGTACTTTTCACGTTGTTATTCAACGGATGCATATCCTCGCCAGCAGTAACCTTCTCCAGTAAATACTCAGTCATCAACTCCGTAGTAAACATAAGCGCCTCGTCGACTTTCAAGCAGTTACTAAACTCCGCAGAAGTAAACATCAAATAAGACGTCGCCATTTCGGCGATTCGTTGGATGGATATAGCTGGTAGCACGGTAGTCCCATCAGGACTCAAGCAGTTCGCTAGATACAACAACCCGTCAAAGTTGTTGTTTGTACCCAATATAGACTTGCACATAGTTACGAACCTTATAGCCCTTTTCTTGTGCCATAACTGGTAGTCTCGCATGAGCCTCTTGCAGTTTAAAGTCTGCAGCGTAGCACGATGCTGGTCTAATAAAGTCAATAATGTCACGTCATTCATGCCGTTGGCAATACTCAGGACGCGGTTTATAGCCCATGTTATCACCGTTATAATGAAGTACTTGCGCGAGCTAATATACGCATCGATAGCATCACGCTTCTTGCTATCCTCCTCCTCAGACGACGTCACTGTATGGTAACGACGCTGTTGAATTTGCGCAACTTTTTTCAATATTTGGTATCTTTTATCTTGTTTTATTTTATTCGGATCCGACTCGAGCTGCCCAATGTGAGTGGGTAGACCACACAAGCATCTATCGCAGAGGTATGAATCAACGGCATAATTAAGACGAGCGTCTATCATATCCGCAACACATTGAGGATGCGTTTTGCTCATACATTTGATGCAATTGATATAACCAGCGCTGCAATCTGCTGAACAAACACAACATAAAGCTCTCAAGTTAAGAGACAAACTGTCGTCTATTGCCATCAAGCGCGTTTCCTCTTGCTCCTTCATGCGGTCGCTCAACAGCATGTTCTGTATTGCATTCTCATCGTCTAGGATACAAGCGCGGCATAACGTCACCTCACTTCCCCAGCTCTTACATATTCTGGTATCTTTGCATCGGGCACATGCGACGCATTTGTGGCATATCCACGAGGTCGATGGAACAGATTCTACCTTGGGGACTACGCAAGACAGGTGATAGGAATTGTCACACAATTCGCAATACAATAGTTGCTCGTCTTCATAACTGCCAGTTGAATCGAGGCAAGTTTCACAGATTTTACAGTTAACACATCGCCATTGTAAGCGATTTTTCATCAAAGCTACTGGTGCATCGGCACAGAAGGAGTGGAAAGCCTCGCCGCAATCTGTACAGTATATGAACATTTCTGACGAGCCAGCTGAGCCACAGAAGAGACATTGATCGAGGTAACAAGCATAAAAAGCTTCCTCTGCTGTCAGTATCGCAGAAGAACAATTGATGTATGAGTTAGGTTCTGAAGGTTGCGCAAGAGTCACCGGTAGTATCATCTGTAACTCGTTGTCGTCAGCGCTGTCAGAATCCATTTTATCCGCGTCTTGTTCATCAACATCGTCTCCATCGCCATTCTCCTCCACCATTGCATCACCTGCATCACCATCCACATCGTCAGGTAATTTACCTCGTGTGCGTGTCACACTTTGCTTGGTTGTCACTACGTCATAAGGATTACCGGTTATCTGGTTGGCTGCCTTGGACTGGTCAACAAAATCCTTCACCATCTCCGCCAACTCAACTCCATAAGCAGTTACATGAGTACGACGAGCTAAATTATCAAATATATTGCGACATCTCATATGATAACTCCGCGCTTCTCGCCAGTACTCATCGCCGTGCTTGTTGAATACTATTGCATTTAAACACATCAGTTCAAAATCCTGCCGCAATGCTTGCAACGACTTATAGATACCTTTACGCGCCTTCTTATCCATCGTTGACAAGTCCATGGGGTTGTGAATGATGTCAAAATAGTTTTTAGCCTCCTTTTCAGTGACAGGCTGAGCAAAAATATACAAGGTATCGAGTAATTTTAGCTGTTCAATGACTTGAATACTAATATTGATACGGCAAATCGGGCACAGGTACTCATCGCCCCAAACGGGATGAGTCCCGAGAGTCATGGCCTCATACTGAGCTTGGTCGATCCCTTCACAATACGCGTGAACCCAACGACTACACTCGTTGCATTGCACCATACTATCTTCACGTATTGGTAACAATTCCGGAGAACCAGAATCTTCAATAGCCATATCGTTGGTATCAGCGGCACTATTTTCGATCATACCTGCGGCTGATGCATTGATGGCCTCTCCAGCGGCGTACTCGACACCAGGCTCTACCTCCACGCCTCCGTCGTCTGCTGGATATAGCACGAAACATATTGGACAAAACTCTTTTAGATTCTTGTAGCGGTCCAAGCAATGCGCACACACATATACTAGCTTATCCGCGTTACTGCGGCTATCCAACTTCTTCATGTTGTATAATAGCAGCGGTTTGTCCCATATATCACTGCCACACCCGTAGCACTTCACGCACTTCCAACATTTATTCCAAAGCTGATTCTTAGTGTGGTGGGATGTGACGTAAATAGATGCACACTCGGATGGAAAACAATAACGATGGTATTGCTGGTAACAGTCCACGCACTTATACAGCTTGTTGTTATCATTATTCTTGGAGCCAACCGCATCGGAATCATCTCTTCCACACACCATGCAATTGCAATTTGTTCCCGCGACCATATCTGTGACACCGCGGCTAATGCTGCCGTTTAAGGCAAGACTCATTGTTTTTGAAGTTTCCACATGAGCATCAGCACTCGTGGGAAATATTATTTCCACATCCGAATTGCGACAAGAGATCCATTGTGGTTGGACAAATTCCTCATCAAATACAACAAAATGCAACTCGTTTGCAGGGCAATAATGAGCGATTGTACCGCTGAATTTGCAGTAACCACCAGAGTACTTGATTGCCACGATGGTGTCATCTTTATCGAATAACCGATGGGATGACGCCAACACGCGCACACCTATCAAGTCATCACCTTTAACCGAAGTCGTGGCACTTTTACGGATTAATTGCATTATTTTATCAACAATTTCACTGTTTTTATCGTGTTCTATTTTCGCATTCGCCATGCACTTCTTCATTCGCCCTCGCTGATTTTGCTCGGGAACCACGAAAGGCGGTTCCATGGGCTTTATACTATCTTCATCTACAAAACCATAAGTTACCTTTTCATGTACGTCTTCAGGGAAATACTCTATATAATGTGCATCTTTCTTGTAGTGGTGGAATTTTGGAGTCCACAGTTGCGCTTTCTCTGATACTTCATAATGCATCGCAGGATAGTATAAACTTGCATTAGACTTACCATGTTTTACCATTACTAATTTATCAACAACCATAACGGCTTCATCACGAAAGGAAATCCACTCTGTAGTGTTATCGGAGTCATAGTGAATGTAATATTTATCAAAATTGGCATCATACATTAGTACTCGTGCATTATACCATTCACACTGACCGTCCCAATATACCTTACATAATTTACCAATATGTCTCGATTGTGGCAAACTCCAATCTAGTAGCAACTTGGTGCATTCCTTTACACAACGCTTGATGGCATCGTTAAACTCTACATCGTAAAATTGTCCAATTGGTAATGTTAGATGCATTTTTTTGTTGGAACTTTTCAAATTACCGCATGTTGTCATAAAATACTCTTCTAATTGTAATTCTTCTTTATCCTTTGTCGACAACACAGGTGCCTTAGGCGCCTTCTTTTTTGTTGTTACTGTTCCACTTGCTGCCTCAGAATCTTTTCTTTTCCTAACTCGAGTCGATGTTATCGCAACTTTAATTTGTTTATTAAATGCAACATCACTAACTTCACTATGATCAAGGAAGTCGCCATATGTGTTACGCTTGGCTCGTACCTTGCGTTCATTGCGGTCGCCAGGGTATATATTGTCCAAATCCGTGGCCATGGCTGCACCAAACTAGGTCTTCTTTTTTGATTTTAGTGAATGTGGATGAATTTAGTCGGACCTGCCAGCACACACAAACTAACAAGTTGTAATGTTACAGAAATAATATACTCTATAATATTAATTGATACATGATAAAGAAGTTCAGAATAGATCAAAATTCTATTCTTATCGAAGCAATGCCCAAATCGTGCTTTAATTAATAACCGACTGATTAGGTCATTCAACTTGCTAACAAATAACTGTCTTACACGAAGCTAAGCTACTACTACAGTTCTTTCTTGTAAATCTAAAGTCATTTGCTATTAAGGGCCGGCAATATCTTGGCTACCTTGCATCGAAAGTCAAAATAAATAGTCGAGGGGGAAGGAAGATGAGCAAAGCGCTTTCGTTCGACCCGCCTCCCATGCCGTCGGAGTCCTTTGAGGATAATGAAATCACCTTTAATATTCGCAAATTCGATTATTTCCCAGGTCTAAACGCCAATAGCGCAACTAGACGAGGCTCAACAACTTCGCTGTTGTCAAAAGGAGTCGGTTCAGTATTGAATAGTCTTCAATCAAATAATAGTAAAACGAAAGGTGGAGGATTACGGGTGATTCATGCAATGGTTATCGCGAATAATTATATTACTATAGCTACCAACGATTGTTGTATTATTAGATTGTGCGTTGAAAATGTCAATGAAATGAATTATCAAGACATTCAACTGATTGAAACACGAAGGCCAGATGATACTATCAACAATATATACGTGGACAACACTGGTCAACATTGTATCGTTTCGTTAAAAAATGGTGATAATTATTATTTGAATTATAAGTCAACAAGACCCAAGAAGCTAACAAGATTAAACGGAATGATTCAATCGGTTGCATTTGACCCCAAAAGCTCTGTAGATACAATAACTAAATCTTTTCTTGTTGGTACATCACAAGGGTTTATATATGAACTATCACTAGAGAGTGGAGGTGCCGAAAAGAGTTGTACTGTAGTCTACCAATTGGATATTCAAATCCCCATAACGTCCTTATATTTTGAATTTTTCAGCAATTCAAATGACGGAAACAGCGCGGATAATAACGATACCGGAGATAACAAAATATTTGTCATGTGTGCAACCTCTAGTCCAACACGTCTGTATTCATTCGTAGGAGGTCCAACATTTACCTCGTTGTTCACAGATCATATATCCGCTGGCACTAGCGCCTTTACTGAGTTAGGTAGTGACATAAAAAAACCCGACTTACTTGTTTACACGTCTCGAGGCCAGAAATTGTTTGCATTGTTGACTAAAATGGGAATATATCATGGCGTAATACGTCTCCACGGTCCCAGCGTCTCATCCGATACTATCCTGACGGAAGCTCAATTAATGCCATATAATCTAGCAGACAAAAATCAGACAAACGGCGGCAACTCATCGCCAATAAGCGCTGCATCAGCTCTCTCACTAATAGCCACTGATTTTCATTTTTTATTGCTTACCAACGATCACCTTCAAGTTATTTCCAAATTAAATGGGTCCGTAGAACAGGATAGTATTCTTACGAAACCCATGAGCGGCATCTTGGTTGATGGCACGCCCATTGGCACTGTCCGTGACGCAGTGCATGCGCAGTCCCTATGGTTCTTCACCGAGTCAAGTATTTACCAATTTATCGGTAACAACGAGACGAGAAATGTCTGGAAAATATATCTTGAAAAGGCAATAAATGGCGAAGATAAGCACTTTGATACGGCCATGGAGTACTGTCAACGGATTCAAGACCGGGAACAAGTAGTTCGAGCCCGTGCAGAGTTCTATATAGCCGTTAATAAGTTCGAACAAGCTGCACGTATCTACGTCCAGGCTAATTTACCATTTGATGAGGTTGTGCTACGGCTACTGAGGGTTACCTCGGCCAATATATCCGACCGTAATGCAATAATCAATAAGCTTATAACCTCGCAGATGCTGGCGCCACCAGTTAGTCTGGCACAAATGGGTCTGAAAGAATGTCCCGAACTACATGCATTAAGAATATATTTACAAGAAAAATTAAATTTATTGCCATCCTCATCAAAGTCTCAGCGCACAATGATCGCTACTTGGATCTGCGAGATATTCATCCACCACATCACCGCATCTACACTGTGTGCATCTAGTCCAACATCGGATACTTTGTTTACAATGTTCAAAGATTTCTTACGAGGTAATCGCAACATACTGGATCACACCACCGTATTCGCTCTACTGAACAGTAGAGGAATGGCTAAGCACCGGGCATTGTCATTATTTTACGCCCAAATTGTCGGTAACTACGACCTGGTGCTGAACCAGTACATGAATGAGCACCGATATGCCGATGCGTTGGTTGTGTTGTCGGATGCGCCTTACGAGAAGGTTGAGCAAGTTATTAGTAAACTATCACCAATTTTAATAGAGTATGAACCGGAGGCGGCAACTAACATGTTTTTCAAACACTTCCCTCGTTTACAGCCATCCGTGGTGCTCTCGGCGTTGATGAGGTACAGCGAGTTGTTGGATGGAGCCGCCAAGGACCCTAGCAAGGTAAGTATTTTAGAGGAAGATGCCGAGGGTAATAAATGTAATTTCGCCATTAAATATTTGAAAAACTGCATTGATAAAGCTGACAACGACGGCTACGCCTGCGACTCCAGCATTTACCACACTCTTATTTGGTTTTTATGCAAATATGACAGCGCTAATGAGGACGAATTGATAGAATTTTTCCAGCCGTATGTGGATCGTCTCGAGAACAAGAGCTGCAGTATGATGGACCTGAATCACGTGTTGCGCCAATGCAACCGATATAAGCGCGCAAAATCCGTTATTCTAACTCTCATGTTACTAGATATGACGGAGGACGCGGTGCAATTGGCTATTAAAATCGATTTAAATTTTGCGAAAGAATTAGCTAGTAAATCCTACTTGAACGACCAGCGCAAGGCGCTGTGGATTATGATTTTCAAGCATATAATTACCGCGAATTCAAGTAATAACTCACGCAACTTACCAAAGCAACTGTTAGGGTTGATCGAAGAGAGTAACGGAGTCCTTCGTATCGAGGATCTGCTGCCTCATTTACCAGATTTTACAGAAATAGATACGTTTAAAGATGAAATATGCGGCACTTTAGAGGAGTACGCAGGCAAGATCGAGCGTCTCAAGGACGAAATGAAGGAATTATCAGATTCGGCAGAAAATACAGTGAAAGAATTAGAAAAAATGAAGAAACGTGGGTTGGGTGTCGCCGCATCGCAAAGATGCGAGTACTGCACAGAGACTTTGTTCAGTAAAATTTTCTACTTGTTCCCTTGCTCGCATGGCTTTCATTCTGAGTGCATTTTAAGGAATATACACTTGACTTGCCGCAATGAAGGTGAGTTACATGATATCAAAGCACTCGAAGAATCCATACGGAAAGCATCGATTAGTGCGAAAGATCCTAGTGACAAGAGGGCGACAACGCAGTATGAGTACTTATTGGCGGAATTGGACGGACTGATCGCCGCGGACTGTCCATTGTGTGGATATGCTATGATTCGGTCGTTGGAAGTTCCACTAATAAACACAGCCGAAGAAATAGAATGTATGAAATCATGGGCATTATAATTATATCACAAAGTTTATAAATCTGAGGCTGATGTAGAACTAGCTAAAGAATCTTGGAATAGCTTTCTTGCTTCTTCTTTTGATTTACCACCTGTTGATTTCACTTTGTGAATTTCAATATCAAACACTAATGGTGAATAACCAGGTATTTTTGGAGGTGATCCTCTTTCTCCATAAGCCAAATCGTAAGGAATGTAAAGTTTCCACTTATCACCTTCAACCATAAGCTGCATTGCTTCAGTCCATCCCTTGATAACTTGATTTGGTGAGAAGGATGTAGTGCCTGCATCAAATTTTGAACCATCTTTTAATGTACCACTATAAGTCACATCACAAGTATCGAACTTTGTAGGAGACTTAGCATCTGGCAAATCACTTTCCTTCAAGATCTCGATCAACATTCCACTCTTTAGCTTGTGGATACCCTCTTTTTGTGCTATTTCAGCTAAATATTTTTCACCTGTGCGCTTTAGATACTTAGTCATATCACCCTTCTTCTTGTCATCGCCAAACACCAACATTGTGCATCCCAACAAAACAAGACAGCCAAATAGCGACCAAATCATCATTTTTACTATAAATTACTATTAAACCAACGAGAAACAATCAAAAGATGTCTTCTTTTTCTAAGAAATAGATACGCGGCGAGAGTCGCCGCGAGACCGGGCTAGTAAATACCGGTACCTATCTAATTTGCCAGAAACCATATGTCCAATGAGCGTGCTCCAAGCGTGCTATTAGAGTTCCAATAGACTTCCTGTAGGGACTATAAAAAATCAAAATCAAGAACAAACTCAGAGATATCAATTCAGAATCAGGACCCCGGGACCGCGAACTTTCCGAAAAATGAAACCAAGGAAAGGTAGGTAGAGAGAGAGGGGAGGAGAAGCCGCTTACGAGTTGTCTTTTGAAAGATGGAAAAGGATTCTCCACCAAAGAGGATGGCCTCCATGAAGGAATTATATGCAAACGCCGATTGTTATGATATATTGTACATGACACTGGGCACTCTAGGCGGCATTGTGAGTGGAATATCTATCCCATTCTTTAATGTTCTCTTTGGGACCATGATAAATGCCCTCAACACTGATCCAGCGTCATTTGCAACAAGGGTGAAACAGATAGCATTATCATTTGTATATGTTTCTATCGTCAATATATTCGCAGGAACATTGCAAATTTATTATTGGACCAAATCTGGTGAAAAGCAAACACAAAAAATAAGAGAAAAGTATATCAAAGCTATATTAAAGCAAGAAATCGGATGGTTTGATACAAACAATCCAAGCGAATTAAGTACCAGAGTTGCGGATCAAATCGGTGATATTCAAGATGGTATTGGCCAGAGATCTGGTGATATCGTGCAGTATGCATCGCAATTTATTGCGTCCTTTGTCGTAGGTTTCTATTTGTCTTGGAAATTGGTATTAGTCTTGTGCTGTTGTATCCCATGTATTGCATTCTGTGGTTACTTGATGATAAGTGCTTACAATGAAGCCAAAGTAAAGACATCAGATCAGTATGCGGGGGCTGGAGGTTTAGCAAATGAAGCTATCTCCCAAATTCGAACAGTGACCGCGTTGAATGCGCAACCCGACATCATTAGTAAGTACCGCGTCTTCCTTTTCGATGCGATGTATGTAGGAATCCAAAAATCAGTAAATATTGGTATCGGAAATGGCTCAATTTTCGCCGCGGTTTTCTTCACTTATTCCCTCGGTTATTACTACGGCGGCATCCTGGTTGCAAACTCCGTGGAGCATAATAACGACGAAATCACTGGTGGTATGGTTATTTCAACATTTTTTGCTGTGATTATGGGATCCATCGCAATAGGACAGATAACCACACCAATTCAAGCACTATCAGCAGCTAGAACTTCCCTCGCCGCGATAAACGACGTGATTAACCGTAACCCTATAATCGACAACTGCTCTAACGACGGAATTGTGCCAGCAACCAAGTTAAACGGTAACATTAGCATCCAAGAGTTGCGCTTTGCTTATCCCAGCCGCGATAGCATCGAAATATGCAAAGGATATAATCTGCAGATAAGTGTGGGAGAAACGGTCGCGTTAGTCGGTAGATCTGGCTGTGGGAAAAGCACGATAATGAACTTGCTGTTGCGGTTCTATGACCCGGCTAGCGGGACTATATGCATAGACAATATGAACATCAAGGAGTTGAACATAAAGTACCTGCGGAGTCTCATTGGGTACGTTGGACAGGAACCCATCCTCTTCCAGGGTAGCATTTACGATAATATTTTGTATGGAATCGACAGTGACAACATGGACAAGGAGGAGTTGCTAGCTCGAGTCATCAAGGCTGCGAAGCTGGCGAACTGCCACGATTTCATCATGACGTTCCCACTTGGCTACGACACTGACGTAGGTGTCGGAGGTATCTCAATGTCTGGAGGACAGAAGCAACGGATATCCATCGCGCGAGCACTTATTAAACAGCCTATTATTCTGTTGTTGGACGAAGCAACTTCAGCTTTGGATTCTGTAAGTGAAAAAATTGTGCAGGAATCAATCGATCAGCTAGCCTCGACCAAGGCGCAGACAACCATCATCATAGCCCACAGACTGAGTACCATTCGCAACGCGGATAAAATTGCTGTCATTGATAATGGGTTAGTGGCTGAAATCGGTAATCATGATGAGTTGTTGAGTAGAAATGGGATATACGCAGACCTGGTGTCACTGCAGCTCACCACCGCAGGGTCCAGCGTAGTTGATAACCTTGCGAAAAAGAAGGAAGCATCCGTAGACGACACCGTTACTAAAGTAGCGTCAACCAAAGGTAAAGCGAAGGAATCAGTTGCAACGGAAAAGGAGACGCTGAGTAAAGAGGAGTCCCGCGCCTTATCGAAGAAGGTTTGGGCAATGATATACGAGCACTACGTGTGGCTCATACTAGCCTTGCTAGGTGCAGCAATCTATGGCGCCATCTTCCCAATGTGGGGCTTGGTCCTAGCGCACAGCCAGAACATGTTCTATTACAACGACCCAAATCGTATTCGATCGGAGTCCGCGCAGCAAGCAAAATATTTCTTAACGTTAGCATTTGGCGCATTGATATCTTGCATCCTGCAGTACTACTGCATCGGCCAAATGAGTGAAAGGGTTGCTCTGCAGCTACGTTCTACCTTATTCCAATCAATTTTACGACGAGAAATTGCTTATTTTGATAGTCCAAAGAACACCTTAACACTCTTAACGAATAGATTAAGTAACGACAGTCGCACGGTGAACAAGGCGACGGGCGAGACCATCGTCAAGACGCTGCAAGCCTTCTTCACTCTAGGCGCCGGTCTAGTTATAGGCATGACTGCTTGCTATAAGATTGCTCTAGTCACCATGGCAACGTTCCCATTCAGTGTAACAGCACAGAAATTAAGGTTAAAAGCTATAGCAGGTCAGAATTACGATGATGACAAGGTGGAGAACAACGTCAACGACATCTCCTCTGCATTCACCCACATGAGGACAGTCAATGCGTTCTCGATGCAAGATAAAATATTTTGTAATTATGCTGCGGCGACTAGGTTAGTGGCAGATAACCGTAGTAAGCGAGGCTTTCTAGCTGGCGTCGCCTTTGGGCTAGCCAACAGCTCGCAGTATTTGACTTATGCTTTGCTATTTTGGTATGGTTCGACGTTGATATCATCAGGAGATGTGACTTTTGTGAATATGATGACTAGTTTACTCTCGTTAATGATGGGCGCTGTGGGACTGGGCTCGGCAATCAACGAAATGGGTGATCAACAGGAGGGTTATCTCGCAGCCAAACGTATTTTCCAATCTTCAGAAGAAGGTGAAAAGTCACTTATTGACTCCCTATCGAAGGACGGCATCGTGCCTGCGACACCTTCAAGGGGAAATATTGAATTCAAAAATGTCAACTTCAGGTATCCCGAGCGCCCTGACTACGAGGTTTGCAAGTCCTACTCATTCAGTGTTAAAGAGGGCGAAGTAGTAGCTCTTGTAGGACCATCTGGAGGTGGCAAGTCGAGTATTATGTCACTACTTCTACGATTTTATGACCCAATAAGTGGGGAAATCCTTCTTGATGGGGTTAATATCAAAGATTTGAATGTCCGTTGGCTGCGCAGCCAATGCGGTTACGTGGGACAAGAACCTGCATTATTTAAAGGTTCTATCGCTGAAAATATAAGTAAAGGTCGCAAAGAGTACGGGAATATGCCGCTATTGTCACTGGAAGATGCGATGGTTGTGGCGGATCAGAAAAATAATGAAAACAATTCTAACACTTGTGACAAGCTCTGCGGTCGTCAGTCCGCCAAGGGCGACGCCGTAAGCACGGAAGACGTCAATGTGGAGTTAGGAGTGCCATCAAGCAACGAGCAAGTTGATGATGATATCAAGAACGCGTGCGTTGCTAGTCATGCGCACGAGTTTATCACTTCATTCACCGATGGCTACCATACTGATGTCGGTGAAGGTTCCATACTAGTGAGTGGGGGTCAGAAGCAACGGATTGCGATAGCGAGAGCGCTGATATCGGATCCCTCAATCCTTCTTTTTGATGAAGCAACATCTGCACTGGATGCTGCATCCGAGAAGTTAGTGCAGCAATCAATAGACTCATTGCAGTCGTCACACAAGCGAACCACTATCATCATCGCGCATCGTTTGACAACTATCAAGAACGCAGATAAGATTATTGTCGTCGCCAGCGGCGAGATTAAGGAGATTGGTCGACACGAGGAGCTGCTGAGTAAGAACGGTTTGTATGCCGAGTTGTGGAACAAGCAAGCGTCGGTTGCAACCGAATAAAGGAGTTAGTTATATCTACATTTATATATTGTGTACTAAAAATTTCTTGCCAATAAGTATGAGTAATTTCCCTACTGTAATGACGATGTTGCACAGCCCCCACGTCAATATAAACCTATACAGCAGCAACGAAGAAGAGGAGAGATGCGCCTGTTTCATGGAGATGTAGATGAGACATGGTAGTACAAACGACTGTAACGAGTCTGTCAAACCACCAATAGTACCAAGCACGGAACCAAAGTAAGGAGCAGCTATGCCAATCACACTTGTTATCACCACCAATAGCGTGCGGATAGCGTTCTTACTGCATATAATGTACCACGAGTTTGCCGGAGGATTCAGGAAACGAAGCACGGAGTTCTCCACGTGTTCCCTCGCAGGAGCCAATATTATGATGTAACTAAATATAATAGAGATGATCAGCGATATCTCTACCACGTACTTGATTGGACCATCCGATAGGTTCAGTATTACATTCTGACAAACGCGATCTTCACATCCTGGCTCAATGCTTCCGGTGATAGTTAGCACATACGTACTACTTCGAAAGAAATAAAATGCCAGCATTCCTAACAGACCGATGCATAATGTGGAGATGAAGTACGACAAAGCCAGGGATCTAGAGAAGATGGAGTAATTCTGATTATTAATAGTTGTCGAGGAGTGCGCCTCGTCACGCAACACCTCCTCGCCCATAGCCAGTATACAATAATGGATGGTGAACAGAAATGTAGCAGGTCCAAGCATATTAAATATTGTGCCCGGTAAAAATAATGGTATTGACAACGCTTGAATGCTGCTTTCGTGGGTAGTCTTCATGATACTATCGTAGATAATTGCGAATATGGAGACGCCGATGGCAATAACCCCCAGTAAAGTAAATAATGTCATTTCCTTGAACGACCGAATCCATGATAGCAGTATCAATGGTATTGACAGACCGATAACCGCTGTATTAAAAGTGCAAGAGAACACTTGCGCTGTTATTTGCCCAAGAAATATAATATAACCCACATTACCACCAATGCACGAGATAATAGTTGCAAATTTTACTATTATTGACCATTTTTCACCTAATATCTCTGCTGCAATCTCTGGATATGATTTTATAGTACCACTTTTTTTATACAATTCTCTTTGTGATAGTAACATTATTCTAGCTGTTTCATAAGACACACAGCCAACAACAATCAAAATCAATATCCCTCCAATAAACCCAGCCTGTGAGAATCCCCAGGGCATAGTGAATATAGAAACCCCTAACAATGCATTACATGTATTGGATATGGTCGATAATGACCAAGATGTCGAAGTAAAATAGCTAAACTTGATGGTTGCAGAGCCCATATCATCCGACGGAATCGAGCCATACTGTCCGCCGTTCTTTTGTCGCCCAAGTTCAAGCATATTTAGAACTTTTCAGTTACAAACGACAACGGAGTACTAATGAATCAAAGAATAAGCTCTTCGAACCGTAGTTGCAGCCTCCCAGAGGATTTGAAAAGGTTCAACAACGTTTTCTAAACTGGAATCCTGGAATCCTGAAATCCAGGACTGCGCAGGGATTAGGCCCCGAAATGTAAACAAAATGGTATATATAATTTGCAACGTAATGACTGGTCCCGAGACATAAAGAACACGATTTGTCTAGTCGTTGCGCGTCTCTTCAGCGTTATCAATAACTATTTAATCTTCATCAGATTGACCGGTACCTGCATCAAGAAAAACCGAAATTTCATTCAGGTAGAAGGTGAAAAAGTGGATGTTTTCTGGGTGATAAGGTACTAGGGTGATATAGTTGTTTATTCATGAATGGAGGCCATGGAGAGCATGGAGGAAAACGATAGTTGGAAGGCGGTGGAGACGGTGGATAGTTCGACTGCATTTGCGGAGAATGACGACGTCTCTCTCGGCGGTTCGGTGACTAGTTTTCATTCTGCGATTGCTGAAGTAATAGGTGACAGCCCCGACAAGAAGAGTGTTGAATCAGGCATAAACCTAGTGACTCCAGCAAATGCACCGAAGGATGAAATGGACGAAGAAGTAATTGCCTTAAAAGCAGAATTAAATGCTATACAAACAGAATATCAAAAAATTGTTAACACAAATATTGAATTGTCAGATGATAACAGGGCAAAAGAGCAGCAAATTCGTAGTAAAGAGGAAATATTAAAGGTTTTTATAGCGAAAACTAATGCAGAAATCGATCAATTAGAAATCGAAGCGAATATAAAATTTTCTCAACAAGAATATGATTTAACCATGAAAATGGGTAAAATAACCCAATTACGTAACGAACAAGACCGCGTTTACCAGCTAGAACACTCAAATGCAATTTTGAAACAGTCAATAGAAAAGATTATCGATCAAATGAAGACCAAATCCCAAGAGCATGCGTTAGAGATGCATCACATGAATAAAGCAATGTTAGAAGCTAGAAAGAAAATGGAGTCACAATTTAGAATAGACTTATCCAAGCAAGATACGTACTACCAAATGAAGGCATTCGACGAATTGAGCGAGTCGCATAAGCGCGCAATGCTTCAAAATGCCAAGTTGAAAGATGAAGTTATATTGCAAGGAGTCGGCATGGCGAATTTAGGAATACGTTATAAAAAGCAGAAAGCACAAAGCAACGTCCTTACGAAGGAGTTGAATGGTTTGTATAAGAAGGCGAAGATGCTGAGGGACAAGTTAGCCAAGCTAGCTACCATCAAGCGACAGCAAGTGAATGACTACAATGACTTGGTTAGTAAGCATCAAAAAGTATGTGATGATCTGGCGTTACTCCAGAAAAAGTCCAGTGCTTTGCCGTCGATTTCAAGCATCGAAAAGGAGCACGTTGATTGCAAGTACAAGATTGAGCAAATGAAAAACGCGATTGAAACATGGGAAGCTCGCCAGACTTTACTTCAAGAAGTGTATCTTCGCCTAAAACCGTTAGACGAAACGGAAATGAGCGGTAAATATAGTAAACTGTTGTTTCCGCTCAAACCGATTGTTCTAAGTAACAAGGAAAGCACAGTCACTCCTACTGTGTCTGAAATACAAAGTATTATCGAGAATAGTAAGCATCTAACTAAGGCGTTGAAGCGGTTGAAGGGAAAGGAAGCGGTTCTCATGACTAGTGACAAGTCCAAGAAGAAGACCGGCGCTTCTCTGTTGAATACCAAGGCTAAGTCAAGCGAAGATGAGAAGCAGAATATGGCAGCATGGGTTGTCTTTGAAATTATTCGAATATTCCAAGAAACAGGAGCAGATAAGACAGTGACGGTTGTCCCCGACGACACAACCACAAGTGCCACCACTGCTGGCGAGGCTGGTCCTGCAGATGCGGATAGTGGCGATGTCGCCAATGAGCAAGAGTGGGATGCTATGTTTGATCCTCAAAATAATTATTTTAATTCAACAAAGAAATTACAAGAGTTGGGTGTGAACGAGACAGATTGGTTTAAACCGTTGCGAGTACCACGAAAATTACCACCTTCCGCATTCGACACCAATACATTTATCACATCTGGTCACCAGCTGGCCTCAACGATTGAAGATAAAGACGTGAAAGTGCAAGTGCACGACTATTCGATGGCTCCGCCCATAGCAACGAGCACAGTAACGAAGAAACCCGAAGTGACTGTTAATTCGTCACTCAGCTTGTCTAAAAGTATCAGTGTAGACACGATAATAGATATGACAGCGAAGACGCGTCCCAAAACGGCGGATCCATTTCTCGCGTCAAATAAAAGTTTGAAAGGATTGATGCGTGCAGAAAGCGAGGCGAAAATACAAGCGACCTTGCAGAAGTTGAAACTGAAGAAGTACTAAATAGTTTTGTAAAATGTAAAGTAATGTGCAACATGTATAATATCTTCTCAAGGCTGTTGGAGCAAAACGAACGGGTTCAAGCGGTGGAACTGTAAATCTAGATTTATATACAGGATTCAATAATACCATATGATAAGAATAGAGTATGAAGGTCGACGTCATCTGGCTATACCTCTTGATAATCAGATATTTATTCGAAATCGGCTTGGTCGTTACTGATGGTAACGAAGGTTGCCTCGTCGGCAATACCACATGTGTTGTCATTGTAGGCTAGGTAGATGTATCCATTTTCACCCCAGTTTGTTGCCCAGGAGTTACGAACGATCCAGTAAGGCTCTGATCCTTGGTTGTTATATCCAGTTAGTTGTACGCAATGATCTAAATCAGAGTAAGCATAACCACCACAAGAAGCAGATGTCATCACACCTCCAGTGTAGGTATTCCAGTTGGCGGCATTAACACACACTGATGCTGGACCATAAACGGCTAAGTTAGCAGCTAATTCGGTCATATTTTGGGTCTTGCAACTTCCAGTACAGAAATCGGTGGCAGCTTGATAGTCACTGACAGCGGCGTATGGGCCAGTGTAGAAAGATTTAGTATCAAGAGCAGAGACGTCAATAGAATCACAATCTTCTGTGCATCCACGTCTTGAGCAAGCAGAATACATAGATTGAATGTATGGTGCGAATGCTGCACTACCAAGACCTTCAGTGGTTGGTAAGCCCATTAAATACTCATAAGCATAAATAGTATCACCACCACCACAACCATAACAATCAGTTACACATGATGCAACTTGTTGTGGTGAAAATTCCCAAATTGAGTTTCCTTGCATAACCCATTGTGATTCAACAGTTTCAGCAGTTGAAAATGCCCAACATGAACCACATTGTCCTTGATTTTTAACTGGAGTAACGGCACCAGCAGCAGTCCAATCAACTAAGGAAGGTAAAGAATCTTTAATAGATGCATGACGTTCAGCAGCATTCTTTAAATTGTACTTTTCACCACCAAAATGAGGATTACGCTTGGTTACTCTTGCAGCTTCTTCTGATTTACCTTCGAATCTTCCTTTACCTTTACGTCCAAGGAAAACAGCAAATTCGTCAGCAGATAAATCAGAGAATTTGGTAACACCATGAACTGGTTTGCCATTTAATTTGTTACGTTCATCAGCAAGTTTCATGTTTCCACGAAAGATCTCTAATCTACGGGCAGTTTCAGCATCAGAATCATATTTCTTATGATGTTTCGCTACGAATTCTTTGAACAATTCTTCAGCACGATCTTCAAATGCTACATAATTTGATTCGGCAACATCTGATGGCATAGCGCTGGCAATGCCAACAACGCAGAGCGCGACTACGAAAG
>JACCDO011664981.1_pt1 | contig 22024 bp, 16 predicted proteins | sample 7446101 | NCBI WGS metagenome assembly JACCDO01 (sample SAMN15323440, study PRJNA562643) | freshwater metagenome | isolation source: river surface water | place: USA:Blue River Watershed | collected 2017-08-16
CCGGACCACATGCCGGTTTCGTTGAGCACGATGCGTTCCTCGGTGATGCCGCCGTAGAGCGCGGCGCCGAGGCGGCCGTTGCCGAGCGGGATGGATTCGAAGAGGTGTTCGCCGGGTGCGGTCAGCACGACGTAGCGCGCCTCGTCGCGCGGAAAAACGGAGGCGGCGAGCACGGTCGTGACCGCGAACGCAAGCGAGAGGGCGGAGAGGAGGCGGACGATCATGGCGAGGCGGCGGGCGTGGCAGGCGCGCGGAGGTCTTTGGACGTCGCGAGCGCGATGACGCGGCCTTGGTCGCCGACGGCGCAGTAGAAGTGGTAGACGACGCCCTCGTGCTTGAGCAGCCATGGCTTGTGGGCGAATTGCTTGTCGTAGGGCTCGCTCGGCTCGACGAGGTGCGGGCCGTCCCACTTGGTCCAGTGGACGAGATCGTAGGAGGCGGCGAAGGTGTCGAAGGCGCCGGGTTTCCAGAAGGCGCCGAAGTAGAACATCACCCAGATGTCGCCGATTTTGACCAGTTGCGGGTCGCCGCTGATCGACCAGGGCGCGGCGCCGACGTTGTTGACCACGGGGCCGTGTCCGTAACGGCGCCAGGTGTGAAGGTCGTCGGAAATCGCGAGGCCGATCTGCTCCTGGCCGTAAGGCGGGGCCTTGCCGTTGTAGGCCATGACGAACTCGGCGCCGAGCGTGCGGGCCTCGTCGCGGACGATGGCACTCTTGTAGAGCGTGGTGTGCTCGAAGTCGCGGGTGTCGGACTGGGAGGGGGAGAGCACGGGATTCTCCGCGAGGCGGGTCCAAGGGCGGAGCGCGGAGGGATCGTCGCTGTGGGCGAGGCCGATGGAGAGCGGGTCGGTCTCGTAGCCTTGGAGCGCTCCGCCGAGGTAGGAGAGCCAGTAGCGGCCCTCGTGGGTGCCGAGTTCGTGGGTGGCGCCCTCCCAGCGGGTGTCGTAGAGCGCGAGCCCGCCCGCGGCCTGCCAGGCGTCCCAGCCTTGTTTGGCGAAGGGGAGAATCACGCCGAGGCGCTTCCAGGTGAGCAGGTCGTCGCTGACGGCGAGGTGGGTCTCGTAGCCGACCTTATCTTTGTTCGCGACAAACACCATGAACCAGCGTCCGCCGTGGCGGAAGACGTTGGGGCAATCGAGGAGTTCGCCGGGCTCGGCGGGGATGACGACGCCGACCTTGTGCGGTGTTTTCACCTGCTCGTGGATCTCGCGCATGAGCTTGCCGGAGACCAGGCGCGGCTTGCTGGCGGGGAAGGGGATGACGACGGGGCGCGGCGCGGAGGGTGTTTCCTCGGCGCGAACGCTGGAAAGCGGCGCGGCGAGGAGAAGGCTGAGGGCGGCGAGCAGGCGCATCGGTGACGGGCGGGGGGCGAGACGGAGATTATGGAGCGCGGGCGATGTGTCGCCGCTTTTTACGAGCCGACTTGGCGGCTCGTGGGAGCAGGGGAAATGGGCGTCGAGCCGAGGCTCGCCGTCGAAGGCGGCGACATGTCGCCGCACTCCATATTAGGCCGGTTCGAGCGCCACGGGGTTTGTGAGCACGCCGATTTTTTCGATCTCGATGCTGACCTGGTCGCCGGGGCGGAGCCAGCGCGGGGAGGGCTTGGCGGCCATGCCGACGCCTTGCGGGGTGCCGGTGAGGATGACGGTGCCGGGGACGAGCGTGGTGCTGCCGCTCAGATACTCGATGAGCGCGGGCACGTCGAAGATCATGTCGTTCGTGTTCCAATCCTGCACGCGCTCGCCGTTGAGGATGGTGGCGATCTTGAGCGCGTTGGGGTTCGGGATCTCGTCAGGGGTGACGAGGCGCGGGCCGAGCGGGGCGAAGGTGTCGAAAAACTTGCCGCGGCACCACTGGCCGCCGCCGAGCTTGATCTGGTGATCGCGGGCGGAGACGTCGTTGCAGCAGGTGTAGCCGAGGACGTGGTCGAGGGCGTTGGCGCGGCTGACGTTTTTCGCGGCCTTGCCGATCACGACGGCGAGCTCACACTCGTAGTCGACCTCGTCGCTGCGCAGGTGCTGCGGGATGAGGATCGGTTCGCCGGGGTGCTGGAGGGTATTGATGCCCTTCACGAAGAGGATGGGGCGCTCGGGGACCTTGGCGTTGGTCTCGGCGGCGTGCTGGCGGTAGTTGAGCCCGATGCAGAGGATCTGGGTGGGTGCGATGGGCGCGAGGAGCTTGGCGATCTGGGCGCGCTCGGTGGTGACGCGATGGGCGCCGTAGATGTCGCCCTCGATGCGGAGCGCGGAGCCGTCGGCTTGTTCGGCGGCGTGGTGGGTGGCGCCGGCGGAATCGATGTAGCGGATGATCTTCATGAATGGGAAAAGGTGGTCGGACTATTTGCCGGCGCTCCAGCCGCCGTCGATCATGAGGCAGCTGCCGGTGACCATGGCGGCCTCGTCGCTCGCGAGGTAGAGGGCGGAGGCGGCGATCTCGTCGGGACGCGCCATGCGGCCGGTGAGCTGGGTGGCGGACATCTCGCGGTAGGCCTTGGCGGGGTCGGGATACTCGGCGATGCGATTCTTCACGAAAGGCGTTTCGACGCGGCCGGGGCAGATGGCGTTGAAGCGCACGCCGGTGTGCGAGTGGTCGAGGGCGAGAACCTTGGTGAGGCCGACGACGGCGTGTTTGGTCACGGTGTAGGCGAGACGGTCGCGCACGCCGACGACGCCGCCGATGGAGGCGAGGTTGATCACGCTGCCGGAGCCGCGCTCGAGCATGGCGGGGACGAAGGCCTTGCAGAGGTTGAAGGGGCCGCGGACGTTGACGGCGTGGAGCTTGTCGAGGTCGGCGGCGGTGGTTTGCAGAAGGTTGCCGACGTGGCCGATGCCGGCGTTGTTGACCAGGATTTCGATCGGGCCGACGCGGGCGGAAAGGGCCTCGGCTTCGGTCGGGTCGGCGACGTCCAGCGTGGCGAACTCGGCGGTTCCGCCGGCGGCGCGGATGGCGGCGACGGTGCCTTCGCCGGCGGCGGCGTTGAGGTCGGCGACGATGACGCGGGCGCCGGCGGCGGAGAGGGTCTGGGCGATGGCTTGGCCGATGCCGGAGCCGGCGCCGGTGACGAGGGCGGTTTTGGAGGTGAGTTTAAACACGGTAGAGACGTTCGGCGTTGCGGTGGTAGAGGCGGGCGCGTTCGTCGGCGCTGGCGCCGGAGAACAGCTCGGCGGTGGCGGAGACCCAGCGGGAGAGTGGTGCGCCGAGGGTGCAGACCGGCCAGTCGCCGCCCCAGACGACGCGGTCCCAGCCGAAGCAGGCGACGACGTGGTCCACCCACGGGCGCAGGTCGGAGACGGTCCAGTCGGCGGCGGCGTAGGCGACGAGGCCGCTGATCTTGCAATGGACGTTGGGGCGCGCGGCGAGAGCGCGGATCTCGTCGCGCCAGGGATCGAGCGCGGCGGCGCCGGCCCTGACGTCGGGCACGCCGCAGTGGTCGAGGACGAAGGTCGTCCCGGGGCAGGCGTCGACGAGTTCGCGGGCGAGCGAGAGCTGGCGGGCGAGCACGCAGAGGTCGAAGGTCAGGCCGAGCGCGGGCAGGCGGCGGAGGTTTTCGCGGAAGAGCGATTGTCGCGAAACCGCGTCGGGCGCGACGTGGAGCACGCGGCGCAGGCCGCGGAGTTTTGGCAACGCGGCGAGTTGCTCGAGCTGTTCGGCGAAGTCGGCGCGTTCCGGGCGGGCGCTGGCGACGATGCCGGCGATGAGCGGGTGGGCGTCGGCGAGCGATTGGATGTGACGGGCTTCGGCGAGTTGGTGGGAATCGTCGACGTCGCATTCCATGAAAACGGCCTTCGTGATCGGCGTGTCGGCGGAGGCGGCGAGATAGTCGGGCAGGCGGAAACTCCGGTTCAGCGCGGGGATGCCGGCGCACCACGAGCAGGGCAGGCGCTCGAGATCCCAGAGGTGGAGGTGGGTGTCGACGAGGTGCATGGGGAACGGGTTGTCGGAGGGGAGGCGAATGTTCGTATTACGAACATTCGCTCAGTGGGCGACCTGGGGCGGCGGGGCGGCGAGGTAGTTGCCGTAGGTGAGCAGGCCGACGGCGGCGAAGAGCAGGGTGATGGCGACGGTGACGACGAGTTTCGTGGAGGGGCGGCAGGACTTCCATTCGCCGATGGCGACGCCGAAGCCGCAGCTGAGGAGAATGAGGATGATCATGTGGATCGCCCAGCTGGAGAATTTGAACTCGCCCATGCGGACGTGTCCGAGGCCGTAGAAGAAGAACTGCAGATACCAGAGCAGGCCGGTGAGCGCCGAGAGGGCGTAGTTGCGCGCGAGGCTGGCGCCGCCGGCGGAGCGGAACTCGCCCGCGGAGCGGTCGCGACGGATGAGGTAGAGGCAGTAGATGAGCGTGGTGGTGAAGGCTCCGGAGTGGGAGAAGAGATAGATGACGTTGCCTTGGAAATGGCCGGCGCCGTATTTCGCGGCGATGTCGGCGACCGGTTGGCCGGCGGCGAGCGAGAAGCTGAAGACGGCGGAGAGCACGCCGGCGAGAATCACGATGGGCAGGCCGAGCCGGGGATTGAAGGCGGGCGCCTCGAAGGGGGCGATGGACTCGTCGTCCACCTTCGTGAGTTCGCGCTCCTTGCGAAAACCGGCGAGGCCGGTGACGAAGGTGGCGATCGCGCCGAGGACGACTCCGCCGATCACGTAGCCGCCGCCGGTGTTGGCGAGGGTTTCACCGAGTTTGCCGGCCATGACCGGCGGGATGAGCGTGCCGAGCACGCAGGAGAGGCCGATGGCGAGGGCGTAGGTGAGCGAGAAGCCGAGGTGGCGGATCGCGGCGCCGAAGGCGATGCCGCCGATGCCGTAGAGAACGCCGAGCAGGTAGGAGTTGCGCATCGCGGCGCCGGGCGCCTCGGCCAGCACGGTCCCGAGCTGGGGAATGGTGGCGCCGGCGAAGATCCAGGGCAGCACGAGCCAGCAGGCGGCGGCCTGGACGAGCCAGTAGGTCTGCCATTTCCAGTGTTTGACGTAGCGTTGCGGCGCGTAGCAAAGCGCGGCGGAGGCGGCGCCGACGGCATGCAGGAGCGTGCCGGCGAGGGGGGAGGCTTCGGGGGGCATGGGGTAGGGTTTGGGGTGGGGCTGGAACTGAGAATCGGAGATCTGAAATTCAGATCGGAGGTCAGAGGCCGAACTCGGCCTGGATCTTCGCGGTGTGCTGGCCGACGCGCGGGGAGCCGAGGGGCGACTTGAAACGGTGGCCGTCGATCGTGATCGGACAGCGCGTGGTGCGCATGGTCGGTCCGTCCTCGCGGGTGATCGGCTGCTCCCAGTCGAGCGTCTTGAAGGCGTCGGTGCGCCAGAGTTTTTCCCAGGACAACACCTCGGCGCACCAGTAGTCGGCGGGCTCGAGGCGCGAGAGCCAGTGGGCGGTCGGTCGGGCGGCGAGGTGGGCGGCGATGAGGCGCTTGATCTCGTCGCGGCGCGTGAACCAGGTCTGCGGATCGGAGAAGGCGGCGAGCGCGGGCAGCTCGAGGAGTTCGCCCAGTTTCAGGATCGAGCCCATCGCGAGCGCGAGAAAGCCGTCGGCGGTGGCGTAGATGCCGTAGGGCGCGCCGAGGTAGGCGTTGCCGTTGTTGATCGCGCTGCGTTCGGGGGCCTTGCCGCCGTCGTTGAGGAAGGTGGTGGTGAGCTCGAACTGCAGGTCGAGAATCGACTCGAGCAGGCTGACCTCGACGAGGCCGCCCTTGCCGGTGACGCCGCGGCGCACGAGCGCGGCGAGGAGGCCCTGCACGAGGTGGGCGCTGGCGGTGAGATCGGCGACGGAGAGGCCGAAGGGCAGGGGCGGTTGGTCGGCGTTGCCGTTGAGGTAGGCGAGACCGGAGCGGGCCTGGGCGAGGAGGTCCTGGCCGGGTTTCTCCACCCATTCGCCGGTCGGGCCGTAGCCGGTGACGACGCCGTAGACGAGGCGCGGGTTGAGCGCGGCGCAGGCGTCCGGACCGAGGCCGATGCGCTCCATCACGCCGGGGCGGAAATTCTGGATCAACACGTCGGCGCGCGCGACGAGTTGCTTCACCTTCGCGAGGTCGGCGGGATTTTTCAGGTCGGCGGCGTAGCTCTGCTTGTTGCGATTGATCGAGTGGAAGAGCGTGCTGTCGCCGTCGAGCGAGAGGTTGGAGATGTAGAGCTGGCGGCAGATGTCGCCGCCGCCGGGGCGCTCGATCTTGATGACGCGCGCGCCGAGGTCGGCGAGACGCGTGGCGGCCCAGGGCCCGGCGAGGAACTGGGCGAAATCGAGGACGAGGAGGCCTTCGAGCGGCTTCATGCGAGGTGTGTGGCGGAGGCGAGCGAGTGGAGATAGAGGGCGTCGAGCTGCGCGAGGGCCTCGGCGTCGGAGAGCGTGCCGCGTAGGGCGGCGTGCACGATGGGGCCGCCGCGTTCCTGGAACTCCATGTAGCCGTTGTGGCGCGGGCGGAGGAAGGCGTGGTCGAGCACGGGCAGGGTGCGGGCGAAATAGTCGCCGCTGACGGCGTTGTTCGAGGCGTCGAGCCAGGCGGCGCGGTGGCCGGGCTGGCCGCCGGAGGCGGTGTAGAGCGTGCGTTGGACCTCGGCGGAGGCGGTGAACCGGGCGTAGGCGAGGGCGGCGGCGCGGTTCGGGCGCAGGGCGGAGACGGCGAGGCCGGTGCCGCCGAGCGTGGTGCGGAGGGCGGCGCCGTTCAGGGACGGCGGTGCGCCGAAAGTAAGCCGGTGCGCGGCGTAGCCGGGGCGGGCGTAGTTGGAGTAACCATACGCGAGTGGGCAGTAGGCGGCGCGGGTGTTGGCGGCGGAGGCGACGAGATCGTGCGAGGCGATGGGGTTGCGCGTCCAGCAGCCGGGATCGCAGAGCGTGATGAGCTCGCGCAGGCGGGCGAGGGCGGCGCGGCCGGTGTCGGCGGAGGCGACGCGTTCGCGGGTGGCGAAGGGCGTTTCGCCGGAGGCCACGCAGAACGTGTAGAAATTCATCAGGCAGTTGATCGGCGCGGCGGGGATCTCGACATGGCCGGCGCGAGCGAGCGCGATCAACTCGTCCCAGGTGCGGGGCGCGGCGAAGCCCAAGCCGGCGAGCAGATCCTCGCGCCAGAACGCGACGGGCGTGGCGGCGTCGATGGCGAGCGCCCAGTGGTGGCCGCCGTAGGTGTAGCTCGGGTGCGAGGCGCCGACGGAGTTGGCCGCCTGGTCGGCGAGGAAGTCCGCCGGAAGGTGTTCGTCGAGCGGAAGCAGGGGGCCGTGGGCGGCGGCGTAGCCGACGAAAGGATGGTCGATCACCATCAGATCGTAATCGGCGGCGAGTTTTTCGACCGGGAACTCCTCGAAGGCCTTGAGGGAGCGCTTTTCCCAGACGATCTCGATGTCGGGGTGCAGTTCCTGAAAACGCTGGGCGGTGGCGACGACGGGCAGGTAGCCGCGCGTGTGGCCCCAGGTCATGCCGCGGAGGCGGGTGGGCTGGCTCATAGGGGAGGGATGGGTGTGGCGCCTTGCGCGCTCGACGCGTAGGCGGCCTCGACGAGGGCCATGGTGCGGGCGGCGTCCTCGACGCGGGTGGGCGGCTCGCCGGCCTCGCCGTTCGCGTGGCGCATGACCTCGGCCATCGTGCCGATGAAGGCGTGGGGAAACCAGGAGCCGGCGAGGGGTTCCTCGCGCCATTCCCGGGGCGCCGGCGAGTCCGCCGCCGGGTCGAAGGGGCAGACCTCGAGGTAGTCGCGCACGCCGCGCGGGTAGTCCATGAGGAGGCCGAGCTGGGTCTTGATCGCGCCGCGGGTGCCCTCCCACTTGATGTAGCTCTCCTGGTGGCGCAGGCCGAAGTCGTGGCCGTGGTTCGCGGTCACGGTGGCGCGGAGGCGCTCGCCGTAGTCGAGGATCATGGCGGTGCGCGTGGAGTGCAGGCGCGGCGCGCTCGGGGATTTGAGCGTCTTCGCGTAGATGCCCTCGGGCTCTCCGGCGAAGGAGCGGATCAAGTCGAGGTAGTGGATGCTGTGATACAGGATCTCCACGCGCGGGGACTTTTCGAGGAAGGTCCACAGGTGCCAGGGCATGTGGACGGTGACGCGCACCTCGATGTCGTGCAGCTCGCCGATGGCCCCGGCGGCGATGAGCTCGCGCGCGGCGAGCACGGCGGGGGCGTAGCGGAGCTGGAAATTGACCGCGGCGCGGAGGCGCTTGCGCCGGCATAGGGCGAGAAGTTCGCGTGCCTGGGCGAGGTTTTCGCCGAAAGGCTTTTGGATCAGCACGGGCGCGCCGTCGGGCAGGGCGGCGAGCACGCCGGGGAGGGCGGAGGCGGGGACGGCGACGTCGAAGACCGCGTCCGTCGGCGCGTTCGCCACGGCGGACTCGAGCGCAGGGGAGACGTTCGGGATGCCGAAGTCGGCGGCGAGCCGGCGGGCGCGGTCAAAATCGAGATCGTGCAGGCTCGCGACGGGGAAACCGGCCAGCCGGTAGGCGGGCAGGTGGGCGTCGCGAACGATCCCGCCGGCGCCGATCACGACGATCGGGCGGGGGCTGCGGGGCAGGAGCTTCTCCAATGGACGGGGCAGATCCACGGTTTTTATTTGCAAAACACAGTTTTATTAGCGAACGTAACGGCAAGCATAAAATGCCCAAAAGCCCCGCCTACCCCGTGCCGGCCTTGGAGAAGGGTCTCGATATTCTCGAGACCCTCGCCGCGGCGGACGCCCCGCAATCGCTGGCCGAGCTGGCGACCCGGCTGGATCGGAGCCGCAGCGAGTTGTTTCGCATGCTCGCGTGCCTGGAGCAGCGAGGCTACCTGTCGCGCGACGACGCCTCGGGGAAATACGCGCTCACGTTGAAGCTTTACGCGCTGACGCACGCGCATTCGCCGATGGCCAAGCTGCTCGGGGCGGGGCGGCGGCCGATGCAGGCGCTGACGGAAAAGACCGGCGAATCCTGCCACCTGAGCGTGCTCGAGCGGGGGCGCCTGCTGGTCGTGGCGCAGCAGGAGAGCCCGGCGCGGGTGCGGCTTTCGATCGAGGTCGGCGGCGAGTTCGACCCGGTGACGACGGCGTCGGGGCGACTGTTGTTGTCCGGTTTGGACGAGGTGGCGCTCGAGGAGGTGTTGGAGGCCTCGGCGGCGGGCAAGTCCTTGGCGGGCCGGGCGCGGACGACGTTTCGCGCGGGTCTGGTCGAGATCGGACGCTCCGGCGTGTCGACGGCGGAGAGCGAGACGATCGAGGGCGTGCGCGACGTGGCGGTGCGCGTGGGCTGGGCGGGCGTGGGCGGCGCGGCGCTGGCGGTGACGCGGCTGATGAAACGCGGGCCGCGCGAGGACGAGAGCGCCTTGGTGAAAGCGTTGCAGGCCGCCGCCGCCGAGATCACGCGGACGCTTGGGCTTTCCCTTTCCTGACCCCGATTATCCGACCATGACCCCACGCTACTTCGAAGACTACGTCGTCGGCTCCGAGCGCCGCTCGACCGGGCGCACCATCACCGAGACCGACATCGTGATGCACGCCGGGCAGACGGGCGACTTTTACCCGCATCACATGGATGCGGAATGGTGCAAGACACAGGACTTCAAGCAACGCATCGCGCACGGCACGTTGATCTTCTCGGTCGCGCTCGGGCAGACGGCGGGGGAGATCAACCCGGTCGCGTTTTCCTACGGCTACGACCGCATGCGCTTCATCAAGCCGGTCTTCATCGGTGACACGATCACGGCGCGTTGCACGGTGAAGGAGAAGCGCGACCACCCGAAGCGGGCGGACCATGGCGTCGTGGTGGAGTTTGTGGAGTCGATCAACCAGCGCGGGGAGACGGTGCTCGCGGCCGAGCATTTGCTGCTCGTGAAACGACATCCCGCGGCGGCCGCCTGAGTGCGGCTGGCGCCCGGCTCTCCCTTCGATATCACCACCCCATGCTTCGCTGGCTGTTCTGCGCCCTGATCTCGACCCTGACCGTGTTTGCAGCTTCTCGCGAGGAGCGTCGGCTCGACGCGGGCTGGCGTTTTCATCGAGGCGAAGCGCCCGGGGCCGAGGCGGAGAAGTTCGACGATGCGAGCTGGTCTTCGGTGGTTTTGCCCCACGACTGGAGCATCGCCGGACCGGTCGATCCCCAGGCGCCGGCGGCGGGGCATGGCGGGTATTTTCCGACCGGGGCGGGCTGGTATCGATTGGACTTGGAGGCGCCCGAGGCGTGGGCGGGGCGGCGGGTGGAGATCGAGTTTGAAGGCGCGGCGATGGGCGCGGAGGTCTGGCTCAATGGCGCCTCGTTCGGACGCTGGGCTTACGGCTACACGCCGTTCCGCTTCGATCTGACGCCGCATCTTCGGCTTGGCGCGGGCAACACGCTCGCGGTGCGGGTGGACAACGGCGCGCAGCCGAACAGCCGCTGGTATTCGGGCTCGGGCCTTTATCGTCCGGTCTGGCTGCGCGTGACGGATCCGGTGCACGTGCCGGCGGGCGGACTTTGGGTGACGACGGAAGCGTTGTCCGAAAAACAGGCGCGCCTGCGGGTGCATGCGGAACTGGCCAACGCGTCCGCTGCTTCGCGTGAGGTGCTGATCGAGACGGAGTTGCGCAATGCGCGTGGGCGGGTGCTGGCGAAGGATCGCCGTGCCGCGTCGGTGGCGGCGTCGGGGGAGTTGCGCGGGGAATTCGACTTGGCGGTGCGCGATCCGCGGCTCTGGTCGCCCGAGTCGCCAATTTTGCACCGCGTCGTCGCTCGGGTGCTGGCGGCGGACGGAGCGCGGGTGCTCGACGAGACCTCGCATGACTTTGGCATTCGCACCGTGCGCGTCTCGGCGGAGCGCGGCTTTGAGCTCAACGGCCGGCCGTTAAAATTGCTCGGTGGCAACGTGCACCACGACACCGGTCCGCTCGGCGCGGCGGCTTTTGCCCGCGCGGAGGAGCGCAAGGTCGAGTTGATGAAGGCGGCCGGCTTCAATGCCGCGCGCACGGCGCACAACCCGCCCTCGGCGGCCTTTCTCGAGGCCTGCGACCGGCTCGGGCTGCTGGTGGTGAACGAGATTTTCGACGGCTGGGAGAAGGCGAAGAACAAGCAGGACTACAGCGTGTCGTTCAAAGACTGGTGGCGGCGCGACGTGGACGCGTGGGTGCGACGCGACCGCCATCACGCTTCGGTGGTGATGTGGAGCACGGGCAACGAGATGTTCGAACGCGGCGGCGCCTCCGGCCGACGCATCGTGCGCGAGCTCGCGGCGCGGATTCGCGAACAGGATACGAGTCGGCCGGTCACGGCGGGCGTGAACGGGCTTGGGGAGCCGGAGAAGTGGCCGCAGTTGGACGAGCTTTTCGCGGCGCTCGATGTGGCGGGCTACAACTACGAGCTTCAGCACCACGCGGCGGACCATGCGCGCGTGCCGGGCCGGGTGATCATGGCTTCGGAGTCTTATCAGACCGAGGCTTTCGCCAACTGGGTCGCGATGACGGAGCATCCTTACGTGATCGGCGACTTCGTCTGGAGTGCGATCGACTATCTCGGCGAGGCCGGCATCGGGCGGGTCTTCCCGCCAGGGCAGGAGGCGAAGAAGCACTGGGAGATGGAGATGTTTCCCTGGCATGGCGCCTATTGCGGCGACATCGACCTGGTCGGTTGTCGCAAGCCCGTCTCGCACTACCGCGAGATCGTCTGGGACCGAGGCGAAAAACTCTACGCCGCCGTGCGCGTGCCGCCTCCCGGCGACGGAGCGAGCGATTGGAACACGACGCCGTGGTCGGTCGTTCCGATGCTGCCGACCTGGACCTGGCCGGGACGTGAAGGCCAGGTGCTGCGGGTCGAAGTGTATTCGCGTTACGACGCGGTGCGGTTGGAGCTGAACGGCCGCGTGATCGGCGAAAAGCCGACGACGCGCGCGGAGGAGTTCAAGGCCGCCTTTGATGTGCCCTACGCACCGGGCGAGCTGAAGGCGGTCGGGCTTCGCGGCGGGCGCGCGGTGGAGAGCTTTGTTCTGCGCAGCGCGGGCGAGCCCGAGAAACTGCGCCTGAGCGTGGACCGTTCCCGTTTGCGCGCGGACGGGCAGGATCTGGCCTACGTGACGATCGAGGCGCTCGACCGGCGCGGCGTGTGGCAGCCTTGGGCGACGCCGCGGGTCCGCGTGGAGGTGACGGGCGCCGGGACTTTGGCCGCGCTGGGTTCGGGAGATCTGACCTCGCTCGACTCCTACGCCGGGTCGGAGCGTGCGCTGTATGGAGGTCGTGCCCTGGCGGTGGTTCGCGCGACCGATCAGGCCGGGCCGGTCGTGGTGACGGTGTCCGCGCCGGGTTTCGAGCCGGTGAAGGTGAAACTGAAAACCGTTCGGCCCTAGGCCTCTCGCTTTATGAAATACCCCGTTCGCCTTCTGGTTGTTCTCCTTTGCGTGTTCGCCGTCCGCCTCGTGGCGGAGCCGGGCGCCGCGGGTGGCGCGCCCAAGCCGATTCCGCCGCTGATGTATGGTTCGGCTTGGTATCCCGAGCAGTGGCCGGAGGCGGAGTGGGACGCGGATCTCGCGCGTATGCAGGCGGCCGGGCTGAACATGGTGCGCATCGGCGAGTTTGCATGGAGTTCGCTCGAGCCTGCCGAGGGTCGCTACGAACTCGATTGGATGGAGCGCGCGGTCGCGGCGGCGGCCAAGCACGGCCTGGTGACGATCATCGGCACGCCGACCGACACGCCGCCGGCCTGGATGACGACGAAGTATCCCGAGATCCTGCGCGTGGCGGAGGATGGCACGCGCTTGGAGCACGGCTCGCGCCGGCATTTTTCCATCGGGAGCGAGAAGTATCGCGAACTCTGCCGTGGCATCGTCGAGCAACTCGCGGTGCGCTTCGGCAAGAACCCGAACGTCGTGGCCTGGCAGATCGGCAACGAATACACCGAGGACTCCTTCGATCCGGAGTCGCGCACGCGCTTCCATCGCTGGTTGGAGAAAAAATACGGCGCGCTCGACGCGCTCAACCAGCGCTGGATGACGGCGTATTGGAGCCAGACTTACACGGAGTGGAGCCAGGTGCCGATGACGACCGGCCGCGCGAACCCGGGCTTGTTGCTCGAGCACAAGCGCTTCGTCACCGACACGTGGCGGGATTTTCAGCGCAACCAGACCGAGGTGCTGCGCCGTCATGTGGAGCCGCGTCAGGTGATCACGACCAATCTCGGCGGGCTTGGCTGGGCGAACCGTTTTAACCGTCAGCTCGTGTCCGCGGACCTCGATGTGATCTCCTGGGACGAGTATCTCGGCTCGGGCTGGTTCGACAAAACCAAGAACGGCACCGGGCATCTCGATCCGCTGCGCAGCGGGGCGTCGCACGATCTGGTGCGCGGCTGGAAGCAGAAGAATTTTTGGGTGATGGAGATGCCGCCGGGCTTTGTGGACTGGGGTTCGGTGAGTAATTCGCTCGATCGCGGCGAGACGCGTGCGATGGCCTGGCACGCGGTCGGACACGGCGCGGATTGCGTGGCCTTCTGGCAGTGGCGCAGCGCGCTCAACGGGCAGGAGCAGTATCACGGCTCGCTGGTCGGGCCGGACGGCGAGCCGGTGCCGGTCTATGCCGAGGCAGCTCAGGCGGGCGTGGAGTTCGCCAAGGCCGGTCCGGTGCTGGCGGGAACGGAGCCGGTGTCGGAAGTCGCGGTGCTCCACGACTACGACAGCCGCTGGGCGATCGAGTTTAACCCCTTCAGCAACCGCTACGACCAGATGCAGATCCTGATCGATTACTACCGGGCGCTGCGGGAGCGGACGCAGGCGGTGGACATCGTGACGCCCGCGATGGACTTGTCGCGCTACAAGCTGGTGGTCGCGCCGAGCTTGAACGTCGTGTCGCCGGAGCTGGCGGCGAAGCTGGCGGATTACGTGCGCGCGGGCGGGCACCTCGTGCTCGGGCCGCGCACCGGAATGAAGGATGCGTTCAATGCCCTCAACCGGGAGCGTCAGCCGGGTCCTCTGCTGCCGAGCGTGGGCGCGCGGGTGGAGCAATTTTATGCGCTGCTCGAGGAGGTGCCGCTGGCCGGCGACTGGGGCGCGGGCAAGGCGACGGTCTGGGCGGAGCGGTTGGACCGGCTCGCGCCGGACGTGGAGGTCGTGCTGCGTTTCGGCGCGGGCAACGACTGGTTGAGCGGTGCGCCGGCGGCGATCAGCCGCAAACTCGGGCAAGGCGCGATCGGTCTGCTTGGCTCGGTGGTGGACACGGCCTTGATGAACGAACTCGCGCGCCGCTGGGTGACGGAGGCGGGAGTCGCGACGCAGGGGGTGATCGCGGCGCCGGCCGGGGTGAAGGTGAGCCGCCGTGTCGGCGCGGGCCGAGAAGTCTATGTGATCACTAATTTCTCGAAGGGCGCGCAGGAGATCGCGTTGCCCGGCGCGATGAAGGATGTGCTCGCGGACGGTGGCGGCGCCGAGGTGACGAGCGTAAAGCTGCCGCGTTACGGCGTGGCGGTGCTGAGCCGGGCGCTGGCGCGCTGAGAGGCATGGAGTGCGGCGACGTGTCACCGCTTTTGTGACGAGCCGACACGTCGGCTCGTCGAAGGCGTCGTCGAGCCGCCGCAGTCCAAACTACTCGGCGTGGAGGAGCTTGAGCAGGTCGCGGTAGGGCTCCTTCAGGCCGGCGGCGTCGCGGATGGCGGAGGGAGTTTCGGGACCGTTGCGCTCCCACGTGAGGCCGTAGCCCTTGGTGTTGATCAGCTTTTGGTCGGTCTCGGTCCAGTTGTCGCGGATGGTCAGGTAGGACGATCCCTCGTCGGGGTAGATGTGGCCCCAGTGCGGTTTCTCGGCGTAGGGATTCAGGACCACGCCGCCGAGCGCGTTCTCGGTGATCCAGGTGCCGGGCGAGGCGGAGAGGTGGTAGATGCCGCCGAAGTCGTAGAGGATACGGCCGAAGCGGGTGATGCGGTTGGCGTGGACGCGGTTGTCGCGCTGCGCGGTCGCGAGGTAGGTCCAACCCCAGCCGAGGCTGATGCCGGAGTAGGGCAGGTCGCTGAGGTCGTTGTGCTCGATGACGGACTCGCGGATGAAGCCGGCGGCGATGCCGAGGCAGCCCCAGTCCTCGTTGGCGCAATCGGTGATGAGGTTGTTGGCGATGCGAAGGCGGGCGTCGACCTCGCGGTCGTCGACGGGGTTGTAGGGCAGGTGGGTTTCCTCGCCGCCGTCCATGAACTTGCCGAGCTGGAGGCCATTGCCGGCGATGTCTCGGAAGACGCAGCCCTCGACGGCGAAGTCGCGCAGGCCGCGCTCGGCGTCGATGCCGGCGGAGGCGAGGTGCTCGAAGCGGCAGCGTTCGAAATGGATTTGCTCCGCGGCCTCGACGCGAACCGCGCCGGGCGGGCGGCCGACCCAGGCCTGGTTTTCGAGGCCCTTTTTCTCCGGCGTGCCGGGAGGGAGCATCTTGTAGGCCTCGGTCATGTAGAGGCCGGCCTGGTGCGGGACGTGTCCGGCGAGCGCGGGGCGCATCCAAGCCGTGTGGGCAAAGCTCAGGCCGCGGAACTCGACGTGGCGGACGGGGCGCTCGAGCGAGCCGATGACTTCGAGCAAGGTTTCCTGCACCGGCACGACCGCGCGGGCGGAGGCGAGCTCTTCGCCGGGGCGCGGCCAGTAGTAGATGCGGCGCGCGGCGATGTCGTGATACCACTCGCCGGGAGCATCGAGCAGGCAGAGGGCGTTTTGCAGAAAGAAGGGCGCGCGGTAGGCCTCCGTCATGATCGGCGCCGGCCAGGGGTGCTCGAACTGGATGCGACTCTCCGGCTGGTGGAAACGCAGGCGGACGGCGGCGGTGGCACCTTCGGCGCCGCCGAGCGGGGTGAATTCGCGCACGCGCAGGAGGGCGATTTCCCACTGTTGGTAGATCACCATCTCGAGGGTGCTCAGATCGCCGGTGATGCCGGGGCGGGCGGGGATGGTGGTGTGCTGGTCGACCTTGTTCCAAGTGAGCAGGCGATCCATCTCGCCGACGTTGGGCGTGCGGGCGCGGACGGCCTTGCGGTCGTTGATCCAGAGCTGGCGGAACTCGCGCGGGCGTCCGCCGACGAGCGGCGCTTCGGTGACCCACACGTGGTCGAGGGCGGCGGCGGGGAGGCCGGCGGTGGCCGCGGCGGCGGCGGCTGACGAAGAGGCGGAGAGTTTTTGCCAACCCGAGGAAAGCGGGAGGCCGCCGTCGATCACCGGTGTTTCGCCTGGTGCGGCTTCGAAGACGGTCGGGCTTTGCGCGGTGCCGGAGTCCTCGGGGCGGATACACCACGCGGCGTCGAGCGCGTAGTCGCCGCCGCGGAGGACGATGCGCACGGGCTCGGTCAACGGTTCGGTGGCGAGGCGGCGGAGCTCGCGTGCGCGGCGCTGGGCGGCGACGAGCGAGAGCGGGTCCTCGGCGGTGCCGGCGGCTTTCTCGCCGCCTGAGGGCGCGGCCCAGAACTCGGCGGCGTCAAGTGGCGCGGGGATGGCCAAGAAGACGGCGAGGAGGGCGAGGCCGCTTGCGGCGACTCGGGGCGAACGCAGGCGGGGGCGGGGGGGCGTCTGCATGGGGGAGCGGGAGGGGCGAGGTGAGAGCCGGAGAGAAGGCGACCGGAATTCCCCGGGTCGGTCAAAAGACTAAGTTCGTTTTGGGAGTGCGGCGACGCGTCGCCGCTTTTGACGAAGAGACTCGGCTCGTCGCGGAGGAGAGCGAGTGGAGCGGCGGGAGCGAGGGAGGAAGCTTAGACGCGGGAGCGGGCGAGCCGACACATCGGCTCGTCGAAGGCGGCGACGTGTCGCCGCACTCCAGGGTCAGGCGGCCTGTCGGCGGCGTTGTTCCAGTTCCTCGCGGATGCGCGGCTCGAGTTTCTCGAAGCGGCGGTAGAAGAGGACGGGCACGATGCTCAGGGCGAAGCAGATCGCGGGCAGCCAGACCACGCCGACCGTGATGGCGTGGAGGGCGGCGGGGCTTTGCGCGGCCTTGGGCACGTAGCCGGCGCCGTCGAGCATCCACATAGGCAGCGCGCCACCGAGGCCCGCGCCGGCCTTGAGGCAGAAGGCGGCGCCGACGGCGGTGAGAAGTCCGGCGGCGCGCACGCCGGTTTTCCATTCACCGTAGTCCACGCTTTCGGAGATGACCGAGAAGGGCATGGCCATGGCGGCGCCGCTTGCGACGAAGCAGACCGTCCAGCCGGTCATCACCAGGCCGACGGAGGCGGCGTCGTCACGCAGGCCCAGCCAGACGATGAGCTGGCCGAGCGCCATGCCGGCGAGGCCGAGCGACCAGATGGCGCTCTTGGAGAGGTGGCGGCAGAACCAGGGCAGGAGCAGCGCGGTGGCGAGCGAGGCGAAGTCGAGGCCGTTGGCGAGCTTGAGCAGGTCGGGGCGATGGAGAACGTATTCGAAAAAGTGGGGCGCAACCGTCACGCGGGCGATGAAGCCGATCCAGAAAAGGAGGCTGCTCGCGAAGATGATGAACCAGGGCCAGTTGCCGCGAAGGGCGCGGAAGCTGCCGCGCAGGGGCAGGGGCGTCGACTCGACCGGAACGGTTTCGCGGAGGTTGCGGAAGGCGAAGAGGAAGAGCGCGACGGAGAGGGCGGCGAAGATCGGCACCGCGAGCATGAAGCCGCGGCGATCGTCGCCGTGTCCGAGGACGCGGACGAGTTCGAGGCCGGTGAGGTTGACCACGAGCACGCCGAGCTTGGAGCCGAACATGCGGAAGGTGGTGAGCGTGACGCGCTCGGCGGGGTCGGGCGTGAGCGCGGAGAGGATGGCGGTCACCGGGGTGTTGATACCGGTGTAGAGGATGTTGCAGCCGATGTAGGTGACGGCGGCGTAGGCGACCTTGGCGCCGTAGCTCAGGTCGGGGGTGAAAAAGGAGAGCAGACCGAAGAGGGCGAAGGGTCCGCAGAGCCAGAGGAACCAAGGGCGGCTTTTGCCCCAGCGGCTGCGGGTGCGGTCGAAGATCAGGCCCCAGATCGGCGCGTCGATGGCGTCGATCCAGCGGGCGGTGAGGAGGATCGTGCCCACGGCCGCGGCCGAGATCCGCACCGTGTCGGTGAGGTAGAAGGGCAGATACCACATGATCCAGCAGAAGAGCAGCTGGCCGCCGACATCGCTGGCGGCGTAGCTGAGGCGGACGGTGGTCGAGGTGCGGCCGGAAGGAGAGGACATGGGGCGGGGTGATTACGTGGAGCGCGGCGGCATGACGCCGCCATGGGCGGGGCGGAGAGGGGGCGGGGCGAGCCGACGTGTCGGCTCGTCGATGGCGGCGACGTGTCGCCGCACTCCAAGGCTCAGGCGGGGAAAAGGTGGCCCAGCTTGTGGCGGGCGAGGAGGTCGCGGACTTTCACGGGTTGTCCGGAGGCGGCGGCCTCGTCCATCGCCTGCATGAGCGCGACGGTGACGATGCCTTCCTCGGCGTCGGGGTGGGGCGTCTCGCCTTTGGCGAGGCAACGGGCGAAGTAGTCGAGGTAGTTTTGGTATTCGCCCGCGTGGTGGGAGTGGCCGCCGAAGCGGAAGAAGTGGGCGTCCTGGTCCTCGAAGGTTTCGACCATGGCCTGCTTGTCGGTTTTCCAGGCGTAGCGCAGGTCGTAGTAATCGCCCTGGCTGGCGCCCTTGGTGCCGCGCAGGACGCAGCTCATGTTGCTGTCGCGCGCGGTGGGGACGACGGGACCGGAATAGGCGCCGCTGACGCGGGCGACGCGGCCATCGGCATCGCGCATGACGAACTGGAAGGTGTCGGCGTGCACGAGGCCGTGCTTTTTGCCGTTGGGGCTGAGGAGGGCGTAGCCGGAGACCTCGGCGATGCGCGGCAGATACCAGCGCACGAAGTCGACGGGGTGGCTGAGGCCGCCGTAGAGCCACTTGAACTCGGCCTTTCGCGCCCAGGGTTTGGCGAGGAACCAGCGGTGGTCGGCGTTGTAGCAAGCTTCGACGCAGATGAGGTCGCCGAGGACGCCCTTTTCGTAGTGTTCGCGCTGACGGGCGAAGGGGGCGAAGTGGCGCGAGCTCTGGCCGACCATGACGTGGCGGCCGCTTTTTTTCACCGCGGCGAGGACCTCGCGGGCGGAGGCGAGGCTGTCGATGAAGGGCTTGGTGCAGACGACGTGTTTGCCGGCGGAGAGGGCGCGGATGACGTGTTCGGCGTGGAGGTGATCGGGCGTGTAGATGCCGATGACGTCGATCTTTGGATCGGCCAGCAGGTCGTCGTAACGCGTGGTGAAGGCCGTGGCGGGGAGCTGGAATTCGGCGAGACGCTCGGCGCCGAGTTTCGCGTTCATGTCGCAGAGCGCGACGACGTTCCAGCGCGGGCTGGAGAGACCGGCGGAGATGATGCTGCGACCCTCGCCGAGACCGAGGACGCCGAGGCCGAGTTTTTTCATGGGGTGGGTAGGTGGCTAAAGACGGATTAAACAACGAGGCCGGTCGGCGAATGCCGACCGGCCTTAAGATGGACTACGCTTCTAAGAATACGCTCGCGGTGGTTTTCTGAAATCCAGTCCACCTTAGATTATCGCCTACTTGAGCGAGAAGTAGCGATCCAGCTTATCCTGAGATGTGCCGTAGTCGGTGTCTCCAATCGTGAGAGCGCCGACATGACCGTCGAGGAAGAGAGCGTGAGCGATGCCTCCGTGACGAACGTAGCCGGAGGTTAGCTGCATTTTGCGGGTCGAGTCTGAACCGTTAAGGGCGGTTTGGATTCCCCCCAGCGTGTCAGGCTTTACGGTCACTTGGTTGGCGACTTCAATCATGAGAAGTAGCTTCGCCGGAGCGGCGGCATCGGATGCCTTGTAGTAGTAGGCATCGGTATAGAATCCGAAGACTTTGCCGTTTTTGGCGGATACCCCGACCGGAATCACGAAGGCATACTGCTTCACGCTGTTTAAGCTGTTGTCGCCGTTGATGCCCGTGGGGCAGATGCTCATGGCGTCGATGGTGGCTCGATTGGAGACCGTGCCGTTTGACGAAGCCACGTTCATGCCTTTCGCGTTGTCCAAGTAGGGCGCGTAAGTGAAAGGATCGCTCTTAAAGAAAAGGGCGATATTGGACTTGTAGTCGTTTGCGCAGAGGTTGGTCGCGGCTCCCCACTGGCGCATTTGCGAGACGCACTGGGCTTTTTTAGCTGTGTTGCGGACCTTGCCCACGGTCGGGACGAGGATCGCGGCCAAGATGCCGATGATGGCGATGACCGTAAGAAGCTCGATTAGGGTGAAACCGGCGCGGGTCCGGGGGGGCGTGCCCAGAGAATTGGAACTCATGACGTGGGGTGGACCGGGGTCCAGCGGGGTTGACAGGGAGGGGGAGGGACTAACGAGGGCAGCCGAGGGGGTGTGGGGAGGCCGCGTTGGGAACTGATAACACCCATAAATCCGTCGTTCGCGGGGTCAACGGCATTGCCCGGTCGGGATGGGGCGATCCGCCGCCTTTCAGAGGGAAGGGCCTTAGGATCCTGAATAAAGTTCTGGGAAATATGTAGAGGTCGGACGGTCGATCTTGAGAGGTGGACACGCTATCCTTCAGACTTGGTGAGTATTGGCCTGATGTATTTTATTAAATTGCTTATTAAGTATTTAAGTAATGTATTGTTCGATATGCGCCGTATTGTCCTTACGTGGGTTTGCTGGGGCGACCAACTTCGCGAAAACTAGCGCTTTGGAGCGGTCGCGGGCTCCTCGGAAACCGGGCGGGAGAGAGTGAGCGGCCAGTCGTCGCTGCGGAAGGGCACGGCGGGAAGACCGGCGGCGTTGACGAGATTGGGCATAGCCGTCTCGTGCCAGCCGAGGCGCACGGCGACCGGTCGCGGCGCCTCGGGGCAGCGCACGATCACCTTGCCGGCCTGGATGCGCGCCTCGGCGGGGTGGAAGACGCGGTCCTCGCCGGCGACGGAGAATTCCGAGGGCGCGCGGCCGTCGCGGGCGCGCAGGCCGTCCGCGTATTCAAATTCCAACTCCAGCGCGGCGCCCTTCTCGACGGGGTGCATCGCCACGAAGGTCGGGCCGCGCGCGGGGATGTCCCCGCGGCCGTAGGTCTCGGCGAGCGCGAGGCGCGAGAGACGCAGGCCCACGTCACGTTTGTCGACCGGGTGGATGTCGTGGGTGTCGGCGACGAGGTCGGTCGTGACGGCGTAGCCGGTGCGCGGCGCGGAGAGGGCGCGGACCTGCTCCGCGCGAAAGGCGGGCAGGGCCTCGGCGGTGACGGGGAATTTTTCCCACTTCGAGTAGTCCATGGGGGCGAGGAGCACGCCGTAGAACGGGGCGTCCGGTCGCTCCCAGGCGCGCCGCCACGTGTCGATCAGCGCGGTCTGTTTCTCGGCGTAGAGGGAGATGTCGCCGTTCATCAGGTTGGTCTCGCCCTGATACCAAAGAAAGCCGCGGACCGCGAAAGGCGCGTGCGGCGCGACCATGGCCCGGTAGAGTTCCGTCGTCTGCACGCCTTCGACCCAGGCCTGGAGGCGGCGATTTTCGAGTCCTTGAAGCGGCGGGTGGGCGAAGGCCTCGGGCGGCATCCAGGCCTCGATGAACGTGCCGCCGAAGCTCGCATGCACGACGCCGACGGGGAGATCGAGCGTCTGGTGGAGTTGCCGGCCGAAGGTGGTGGCGACGGCGGAGAAATCCGAGAGCTTCAGGGCCTCGGGCGAGCAGGGCAGCCAGGTGAAGCGTCCCGCGGCGTCCTGTTTCTGGTCGGTGCGGGGAACCTGATAGAGCCGCAGATTCGGATGGCGGGCCGCGGCGATCTCCAGGTCGTGGTCGATCACGGGGCGCTGGCCCTTCCGGGGGCCGAAGGGCTTCTCCATGTTGGACTGGCCGGAGCAGAACCAGACTTCGCCGACCAAAACGTCGGTGAAGCGCAACGTGTTGTCGCCGCCCACGGTGAGCTCCCGGGGTTCCGCGCTCGCGGCGAGCGGGGCGAGGGTGACGCGCCAGCGACCGCCCGCATCCGCCCGGGTGTCGAGCGTCTGGCCGGCGAAGGCGACGGTGACGGTCTCGCCCGGGGCGGCCTCGCCCCAGACCGGGACGGGCAGCTCGCGTTGCAGAACCATGTGGTCGCCGAAGATCTTCGCGCAGCGGACCTCGGCTTCCAAGGATGGGCCCGGCAGGAAGGGCAGAAGGAGGGCGACGGCGAGAAGAGGGGGGCGGGGCATGGTCGGGGCGGGGGC
>JACCDO012274643.1_pt1 | contig 22021 bp, 21 predicted proteins | sample 7446101 | NCBI WGS metagenome assembly JACCDO01 (sample SAMN15323440, study PRJNA562643) | freshwater metagenome | isolation source: river surface water | place: USA:Blue River Watershed | collected 2017-08-16
ATTTACACTTGGTTTGAATCCATAGAGTAAAACACCTGCTGACCAATTTACAGCATCTGAGGCATTTGCTGTAACTAAATCTCCAGCATTATATCCAGAGCCTCCATATCGTGCTGTATAAAACATATATGGGCTAGGGTCTGCGATGACACATGCCTTATACCAGCGTGAGCCAGCTGCATATGCATCACGAACTTGCTGCTCCGTTGCAATACTTGCTCCAAATAAACTTGCAATTTGCACCTTTACTGTCCTAACATCCGTGTATGGTGTTGATATTAAATTAACTGCATATACTTCTGCTTCTCCAGTTGCAAATCCTTCCAGCCTAGCCTTCCTAAAATATATATAAATCCCCACAGCAATTATAACTGCTCCAATTAGAATAGCTATACTGCCACGCATTCCTTATTAATAGAGGGTATTAAAATTGACGCACGGTTTCCTCGCCATTGTCAGCAACCAACCAAACAAGCCGACGAAATTACAATGTTGAAGCTCCGTTATAGCACTGATGATGCGCCAGCCGACGACCAATTAGAGGCTGGAGTAGATGAGGCCGGGCGAGGTTGTTTCTGGGGACCACTGATGGCCGCCGCCGTCATTTTGCCAGACGAATCTGCGTGGTGCGAAGAGATGCGGGCGGTCGCGCCGAAGATTCGTGATTCGAAGAAAGTGACACCTCGCAGGCGCGCAGAACTCGCCGCAGCCATTCGCAAATATGCAGTTAGCTACGGTGTGGGGTCCGTATCGGCCGAGGAACTCGATTCCTATGGAGTCACCTGGGCAAACCAGACCGCCTTCGAGCGGGCTCTCGCACAACTGACGCCACGCCCTGGCCGTGTCCTAATTGACGGGACACTGAGTTGCGCCTACGACGGCGCTGAAATCATCACGGTGGTCGATGGGGATGCAACCTACTTGTCCATCGCAGCGGCCTCCATTTTGGCGAAGGAGTCGCATGATGACTGGGTGCGCGACTTCTGTGACGCGGAGCCTGAGGTGGCCGCGCGCTACAGCCTGGCCACATGCAAAGGTTACGGAACTGCGAAGCATCGCGATGGACTCCGCCAACATGGTCCGCATGAATATCATCGACAGCGATTCATTAATGGCGGCGGCAGTAAGGAGGGTGGATATGTTCGGAAAGAGAAGACGGATAAATGTCTAATTAAAATTGTTGAGGATGACTTTTAGAGATTGGCGCAGCTGCTGCCGCAGGTCCTAATTGCTTTATATAAGTATATAGCAATTAGGAGATTTGACTAAATTAAATAAAATTTAATGCTTGCGGTTGGCCTTGCGGCTCTTGCGATTCTTGCGAGTGCCGGCGGCCTTGCGACGCTTGCCGCCGGCCATGCTGCTGTTGTTGTTCTTGCGGGTGTTGCGGTTCTTGCGGGCATTGTTCTTACGAGTGGCCATTTTTATACTAATAGATGACATTTTTTCACGCACTGCCGGGTCCATTATCCAGTTATGTAGAATTGCCAAATCTGCCGACCGGGCTTTGACTGCCGCCTCATGGTTGTAAAAGTGTCCCTGGCCTGCGGCGTAGCCGAAGAGTTTCCACGGCTGCATACCACGGGGCCCTCGGAGACGCCAAATCCATTTGAGCGGCTCATAGGGGAGAACTTGGCTATCATTTTCGCCAGTGCGGGCAATTACGAGGACCTGCGGGACACCGCAATCAGGAACGCGATTGGTCGCCGAGAACTCGAACACTGTCATGAAATCGACCAGGGAACGTGCCGGGTCACCATATTCATCCTGCTCAACTGTCGTCATCGGATACTTCATATTGAGCTGGGTCCTGAGACCGTCCACGAATGGGACCTCCGTATACACTCCTTTGAATAGGTCGCCAGTCGGATGACGTGCCACCATCGCCCCTAAAAGCGCACCACCTGCCGATCGGCCTGTTAGGACAGTTCGTTCAGGCGGAACACCGGTCCTCTTCTGGACCGCCGCAAGGACTGCCTCGAAGTCCGCAAATGTCCTCTCGCGCCCGTAGAGCCGGCCCGCGGAAGCCCAGTCTGCCCCGCCTTCCCCGCCGCCCCTTATAAATGCAAATGCGACTGCCCACCCTTTCTCGAGTAAGGGCGCATAATTGGCGCGCAGCTTTGACATATCAACGCGATGGCCGTAGAAACCGTATGCGTAGAGGAGGAGTGCTTTTGGCGGGGCTGCGTTGGTGGCACTGGCAATTAGGAAGGGCACGCGGACGTTGGGATGTGCGGCCGAGGTTGCGGCACCTCGCTGAATGCGATAGTCGGCCGGCCTCTGTGGAACCACTTCATGTATGAGACCATTGTCGAGGATGATTCTCTGCGGCGGCCTCGCCAAATACCGCACTGTAAATGCTTGCGGTCCTGGCGCTGCCGCTGATGCTGACCATCTGGCCTGGCCGTCTGTGTAGAACTCCCCAGCATCTGCGACAAATGCGCGCTCATATGATGTGGCACCTTTTAGACATATATACAGAGTTTCTGTGCCAAAGAGCGATGTAATTAGCCAGCGATTTATGAGACTTCCTGCAATTATGGGTGGGAGGTCGAGGGGCTTGGGGGCAGGCGCCGCCCCGCTGCCGCCGCTGCAGAGAAACTGCTTCCCATCCTTCCTAATTGCAACCCACGCCGGCTCGCCGGCCTCTGTGAGGCCAAGCGGCACCTGCAACTCACTTTTATCATCTAATAGGCGCGCTTCGGCCTTCTCGGCATCTATAAAATAAAGGTGCGTCGTCCCTGAATGTTCCACTTTAAAGAAAAGGGACCGTCCTTCGGCCTTTTCCATTAAAATAAGACCACGTGGGTCATCGCTTATATCAAAAAGTGTCTTTATATGACGGCCAGTTAGGAGGTCTGCGCATTCAACGCTGAAGGCACGATTTGATGCAGGATCGGTTTTCATATAATAGACCGTGTCGCAGATTATTGCGATTCTATCGCCAACATGGTCAATTGTCCAGGCCTTGCCGCCTCTGCCGCTGCCGTTGCTGAACCAACTTGCCGACAGATACTCGCTGCCTGGCCGCCGCGGGAAGAGTGCAACTGTTCCTGCCGGCACAGTGTCAAAATCAAAATCTGCGTCGCAAATCTTCTGCGGCACATATGACGATAGTCTAACCGCGGGCCCATTTATTTTTATATCATCAACCTCCTCCCTAACTGCATTTAGGGTGGCTGCAAATTGCTTGGCATCTCTGCGAATGGATGGGATGCTGCTTACTGCTGCGAAGAGTTGTGCTTCATTGCGAAGGGCCGCATTCCATTTGGGGCCGCTTCGACGTTCCATCCAGGCGAGGTCATCATGCCAGTCGGCGAATGGTGTTCGAGTTAGCCCTCCTCTTATATGCTCCATTTAGGGTGCGCGCTTATTAATAGGGGTGATTTAAAGCGGTTGTGGCAGGTGCCACTGTGGTCGGGGCTGCGGCTGCGGCTGCGGCTGCAGGTCTAAACATTTCGGGCGTCGGCTAGTAGAATGCCCCCTACACTCCTAAATGTAGCTATATTGTATAATCGCTCCAATCCATTCGGTCTCGCAACGGACGCGCAGGTCCTCGAGGAACTCCTGCGCGCCTCCAAGGCACCTATTGGGCAAATCCACCATATCGACCCGCGCGAGCCACCGCGCCATGTTGACCTGCAATTCCATTTAGAGGTGCCGGTTTATTGTAATGTGCCCTGGGCTTCCCATAATATTTTATTGGTAAATCCTGAGCATTATGAGGCCGTTGCCTATGATGCCTATTTGCATGCATTTAGCGCGGTGATTTGCAGGGACCCGAGTTGGACTGGCGCTGCTGCAGCGGCAATTAGGCGGTGTGTGAAATGGTGTTTGCCGGCCGCGAAGCGGTTTTCTTTGGCCGACGGCGCCGCAAAGCGGACCGAATCGCAGAAGGCGCTCGGCTTCCTCGCACTGGTCGGCGGCTCCACAAACAAGGCCGCAGCACTCGCAAACATCCTCCCTAATTGGCAGGTAGGCAGCCCCAAGCTGCGCATTTATACGAGCCGCGCAGATTTGGCCAAGCAATTAGAGGAGGCGCGGGTGGCAGATGCACCTGTCGAAATTATATGTGCAGAACTGTCTGCAGATGATGTTCTGCGTCTGCAGAAACTTTACAGCGGTCATCTGATAGTTAGCAAGGCGGAGGGGTTCGGCTACGCAGCTGCAGAGGCAGATGCTGCAGGTGCTTTTGCAATTATGAGTGATATTCCTATCTTCCGTTCTCTATATGGGGGGCAGGCGAACTGCAGATTCATCGATGAGAGTGGCGGTGGCCTGGCAGATGCTTGGCAGGCATTTAGCAGGGCAGAGGCTGGTGCAAGCGCTGGCGCAGCAGCAGCAGATGCCGCAGCAGCGGCAGTCGCAGACTTCAGCACACTCCTAACTGACCTGTTAGCACTGCCCAGGAACCGTCCTACAGGAAATGTGCATCTGCCACCAATTCTGCAGCAGGCAGATTGCCCTCCCATTACAGTTGTGACGTTGACCTACAATCGTCGCAACTTCATTGACCTTGCATGCCTCAATCTCCTCCTAACTGACTATCCCCGCGACAAGATTGAGTGGCTTGTTGTTGAGGACAGTGATGACGATGAGAAGGCTGCCTCCGATAAGATAATAGGATTTGCTTCCAAAAATCCTGATATCCAGGTGAGTTATATTCCCTTGGCAGGTCGCACATCAATTGGTGAGAAGCGCAATAAGGCGGTTGAGCGGGCGCAGCATGATATTATTCTTTTTATGGACGATGACGATGTGTATCCTGTGACTTCATTTAGACGGCGCGTTGCCTGGCTAATTGCTGGCTCTCCTCTGCGCAGCAGTAGCAGCGGCGCTAGCCATGCCGCAGTCGCGGCGACAATGTTGCCGATGTATCATTTACGGACGGGGCAGTCGGCGGTGAATGTGCCACCGATGAATTTGCCGCTCGGTCAGCGAATTAGCGAGGCGACCCTGACGTTCCGAAAGTCGTTCTGGCAGGAGCGGCCATTTTCTGATGTGAATATTGCAGAGGGTGAGAACTGGCTAACTGGTCGTGAGGCGGCAGTTATGGAGATTCCACCACAGCAGATTATTGTTGCGCTGACACATGGGGATAATATTTCGAGTCGCAAGATTCCTGCCGATGCGCGTGTGGGATGTTTCTGGGGATGGGATGAGGCGATGGTGCGGTTCCTGCATGGGCTTGTAGGGGTGAAGGTGGAGGCGGATGCTGGGGCTACTGGGAAACACTAAAGCGCTTTTACAGGGTCCTCTTCTGTAGACTCATTTGATTGCTGTTGCTGTGGCTGAGTCTGCGGCTGCAGCTGGTCCGCTGGCTGCACCCTCTTTGCAAATGCCTGCGTTGCGCTGAGAACCCCTTTGCCTGCGACTTTCATCTTCTCTCTCGCCTTTGCAGCCGCTCTATCACGCTCTTCCCGTTCCTTTTCGAATTTTGCCTTACGTTCTGCAGAGAGCCCTTCTAGTCCAAACTTGCCAGACAGTGGCCCAAGTGACCCCATAGCTCCCTTCACCCCTGCCCGCCGTTCTGCAATCTGCTCGGGTGTCCCTTTGCTCGCAATTCCAAAAATCTTATCCACCGCCTTCCGTGCTGCATCAAGTGCAAGAGCATCCTGTGGCGCCCCTGGTAACGGCCGTAATCGTGGCTTCAATGCTTCAATTAAGGCTGCATCAATTGTCCCTCTAGACGACTCAGGAATTTCCGCACATCCCTTCTTATAAAGCGTCGTCGTTGTATTAATCCCCATCAGCTCGAGCAAAAGGAGCGCAGGGGGCACAAATTTCATCTGCTCCACGAAGTTCTGCACTGGCTTGCTACAGGCAAATGCAGGCAGAGAAAAGAGGTCCTCGAGGCGCTGTAGGGAGTCGAAATCAGGTGATTTCATTTCAAGGTCAATGAACTGCAGTTCATACTTGCCGGCAATTGCAGGCTCAGCTTGGAGCCTTGTCTTAAGTCCCTGAATCTGCTTATTCAATCCGCTAATAAATTCTTGGAATTGCAGAAGATTCTGCTCAACCATCTCTTTCACCGATAAGGGGGAGAGTGTTGTAAATAAAAATAAGGAAAGGCCAACGACGAATGATTTTGCGCCTTCATATGCTGCAAAGATGAGTTTATCACGCTTCGTTTCCGAGAGGAAGCTCATCACTTTCACAACAATTTTGGCGAATGCTCCAATCACAAGTCCGCCATTCCCCATGAGCCCCATAAATGTAAAGAGGGCGCTCTTCCAGTCACCTTTCGCAGCCTCTAAAAGACCCCCGCTAAAGGAGCCAAAAATACGGAAGAGGGCCGCCCCAGGAAATCCAAAGAGGGAGAGGAGCCGAATCACTTCAAACACGCCAGTTAGGATGACGACGAGAGCCCGCGTGGGAATTTCATAGGGAATGCCGAACTCCTGCAAGGGAATTCCATGGACAGTGTTTTCGAGTTTGATGATGCCGACCTGGCGGGAAAGGTCCTCCATTTTGCTGTTCATCATTGTCATGAATTCGAGAACGACCGAGACCGCGGCGTCGAGACTAATGTTACGCGGGTCCACATATTGACTCATCATCTCAATAAGTTTCTGTGCTTTGGCAGCGTCCTCCTTTGGGCCACCTCCTAATTGTGCTGCTACGGCTTCATCCTCATTATAGCCTTCACCCGCTAATTGCACTAATCCAAGCGAGTGTAAAATATACCCTCCATGCTGATTCATAATTTCCTCGACCTGTGCGCGCTCCTCTGCAGTCCCAAATGCCTGCCCTCCATACATTGTCTGGACATTTCCAGCCCAACCTCGCACATCCCTTAATTCTCCTTCCTCTGCATCGCTGCCGCCGACCAATGCGTCACGATATTTCAATATTATATCAGCAGCCGTAGAGGCAAGTGCATAAATTCCCTCACCACCACCGCCAGAAAATGTCTGCAACTTTTGCAACTCTTCTAAGATAGTCTGGGCGGCATCTCTTGCTGCTGCTTCCTCATCGCCCATCTTCTAATTGTAGGTTATGAATTACAATTAGAGGATATTTACTCTCTCTCTTTAGTCGGACACTGGTGATGGGCTTGGACTCGGGCTTACCGCTGCCGTTTCACATTCACAAGTCTCCTTGCCTTCCGCCGATACTGCAGTTAGGAGTTGGAGGATATCTTGCTTGACACCTGTGATTGTTGCGGAAGTTTGCAACCAACGATGCGGCGCTGCAGCAGGCGCAGGCCGTAGACGCCTCTGTGGCTGATACTGCACTCCTGAATAACGATTGTAGAGTTCATCTCCCTTCAATAAAAAAGCACAGCAAATCATTTGTAGGAGATTCATTTAGGGTGCTGGCTGACTGACTATCCTAATTGCTATATTTTAGGTAGTGCTTATGTTGGAGCTGCAGCGCTCACGCTGAACACATAGTGCAACCCTCCGCCTCAAACTTCTCCTTATCACGCCGCTCCTTATCTGCCTGCACTGCAGCCAACAGCTCAGGGTCAACCGTAAACTTCTGCGCAGCCGTCGGCGCCTTCGTGCGCAGATAGTAAATGCCAGTCTTCAGCCCCTTCTTCCACCCATAGAAGTGCATGCTCGTCAGCTTGGCATATGTCGGGTCGGCGACAAAGAGGTTCAGCGACTGCGATTGGCAAATAAATGCACCGCGCGCCGCCGCCATGTCAATTAGTGTGCGCTGTTTGATTTCATACGCCGTCTTATAACGCTCGCGGACACTAATAGGCACCTCTGAGATTCCCTGCACCGACCCATTATTGGCAATAATCTTCTGTTTCAGCTCCTCGGACCATGCCTGAACCTGCATGAGGTCATTTACAAGATGCTTATTGACCACAATGAATTCGCCAGCAAGTGTGCGGCGGGTGTAAATATTGCTTGTAAATGGCTCGAAGCACTCGTTCCAGCCGAGAATCTGGCTCGTCGACGCAGTCGGCATCGGGGCGACAAGCAAGGAATTACGCAGACCGCCAGCGACAATACGGGCTTTTAGCGTGGCCCAGTCGAGTGTTCCATCGGTCAGAGTTAGGGGCTGCACACCCCACATATCATATTGCAGAATCCCTTCACTTGCCGGGGAACCTGCGAACGTCTCATAGGGACCTTGTTCGGCCGCAAGGTCTGCACTCATGGAGAGCGCCGCATAGTAGATGTGCTCAAAGATGCGCTGATTGAGCTCGGCGGCCTTCTCGGACTCCCAGGAGAGCCGCAACATTGCAAACACATCAGCGAGGCCCTGCACGCCGAGCCCAATCGGGCGATGACGCATGTTTGAGCGCCGTGTTTCAGGTGTCGGGTAGTAGTTGATGTCAATGACACGATTCAGATTCCGCGTCAAGACTGCAACGGTGCGGCGGAGCGCTGCGAAGTCGAAGGTCTTCTTGGCGGTCACAAAGGCAGGTAGGGCGATGGATGCAAGATTGCACACGGCCGTCTCTTCTGGCGAGGAATACTCCAGGATTTCTGTGCAGTTACCAGTTAGGATTCCATTGAAGACTCCTGCATGGTTCTCGGGCTCATTAAAGCAATATGTGTCATCGTAGCGGCCAAAATCTTCCACACGGTCTACTGTGACTTCAAGCAATAGCTTAGAATCTCTGGAGGGGATTGTATGGATTGGACCATTTACAAGCTGTGGCTCGTAATAGCATTTGAGGCGCTGTCCTGGTTTGAGCTCCGATGCATCAATCCGCTCACACTCTGCGATTTTATCATGTGTCGGCAGGATAAATTTATGATAGGGAGTGCAATACAATACTTCCGTGATTCCAGTCCCAGACTTTGAATAGGACGAGACCAGATTTTCGCCAGTCACTGCAATCACATTCCGTGTAATTGTAACAGTGACTTTGAGCAGCTTCTGCCGCTCACCCGTTTTGCGAACAGTTGCGGGTGACCAATTATCACCATTCCACACGTTCACAGTTTGGTCAACCAGCGTTGCAATCCGCTTCGGGCCATTGTCAGTTAGGACCATCGTCTCGGGCGCAACGCAGAGGTTGCTCGACTTAATCGTGCCCAAATTCTTCTGATTGCTCTTCGCATTTGCAGCGTCCTTATAGACGATATAGGGAGTCCCCGTCTCAATCTGCGCGTCGAGCATCTTGAACCAGAGCTTCTGCGCAGGGATGCTGCGGCGCCCCCGCCCCTCGGCCTCATACTTCTCATACAACTCCCTAAATGCCGCCCCGTGGACATCGGCGAGCCCAGGCGCCTCCGCAGGACAGAAGAGGGTCCAATCAGCACCGGCCTCTACACGCTCCATGAACAGGTCATTCATCCAGATTGCATAGAAGAGGTCTCGCGCCCGCTCCTCGTCTGCGCCCGTATTAAGCTTGAGGCGCAGGAAGTCCTCAATGTCCGCGTGCCACGGCTCCAGGTAGATTGCGAAGGAACCATTGCGTTTTTGCCCTCCTTGGTCCACATAGCGCGCTGTGGAATTATAGACACGAAGCATGGGCACTAGGCCATTACTGACGCCATTTGTTCCGCCAATTAGGGAGCCCTTCGCTCGGATATTATGAACATGTAGGCCAATTCCTCCAGCATGTTTAGAAATTTGCGCGCAATCCCCGAGCGTCTTGTAAATGCCGCCGATGCTATCGCTGTCCATTGCGAGGAGGTAGCAGGAGCTAAGTTGGCAATTAGGGGTGCCGGCATTGAAGAGGGTCGGCGTTGCATGTGTCGCATATTTCTGGCTCATCAGCTCGTAGGTCTCGAACGCCTTCTCCAGGTCGGCGCCCCAAATTCCGAGTGCAACCCGCATCCACATATGTTGGGGCCGTTCCAGGATTTTCCCAGCAGCGTCTTTTAGGAGATAGGAACGCTCGAGGGTCTTGAATCCGAAATAGTCGAGGAGGAAATCGCGGTCATGGATGACCGCCGCGTCGATTGCGGCACCGTGCTCGCGCACAACCGCTTCGAGCTCCGCGCTAATATAGCGGATGTGTTTGCCAGTTTTGGGATGCACCTGATGCGCGAGCGACAGCATCACCTCACTAAATGACGCGGTTGTATTAGCCTGGTGGTTTGAAATTGCAATCTGTGCTGCGAGCTTCCCGTAATCTGGCTGGACGGTCGCAAGGGATGACGCAAGATGTGCTGCCAGTTCATCGAGTTCACTCGTCCGCACACCATCATAAATGCGGGCTAGGACCTTCTGTGCAATTAGGGTAGGATTCACTTCAAGACCACGGCCGGCCGCCTGAATGCGGCGCAGGACCTTGTCGAAGCTCACCTCCTCCTTGTGACCGTCGCGCTTGATAACATACATGGGCAGATAGGATGACATTGATGGCTTGTTCTTAAGCTTCCCTGGGCTGGCGGCACACGGTCAATTTTTGGACGTCGCTGCGGTCAATGCTTCCTTGGAAATTATATATGCAATTATAGTGGCCTTTGCTACATTCCCTAAATGCCATATGGAATGATACATATTATAGTTAGAGCTTCCAGCGGCACTTATACACCAGTTCGCCACCATGGAAACTGCATTTAGGAGGATGATTATTGCTGCATGTGTGCTGGTGGCAGTGGCCGCTGCATAACCGCAATCAGCAATGAACCAGGCGGTTGCGAGTCCATAATCGATATACCATAACACCGACTCAAGAGGCCCTGGCTCTCTGTGGCGATGCCAGGCACAGCTCGCCGCAGTTGAAGCAGTTATGAGGGCGGCATAGGCTGGCGCTGCAGGCCATGCTATATATGCTGCAATTAGGTGAGGTAGTGTTGTTATTATTATAGGGTCTGTATGCTTGCGCGGCAGCTGCATATGCATTTATGAGTATTATAAAAAATACTTATAAATTCCTTATACTCCAGCACACCCGCGCCGCAGCCTTAATGCAGTCCCGCACAGAGCGCAGGCTCCTCATACCGCAGCATATCAAGGACATAGTCAAGGATTGAATCAGCCGTCCCTAGCCGTCCTTCGAGCCAGCGCTTGACCGCGCATGCAATGAACATATCCTCCACCTTCCTAATTGCCGACGTTACACATTCCCATGGCCGGCACAGCGCATCGTATTTATCATTTTTAGCACCGTGCACGCGTGCGCGCAACCAGCAATTGACGAACGCATCATGAATTGCCGGCCCCGCCTCATAGGGCGTCATCTGCTGCCGAACAGCGCAATGAGCGGCAAATACCCGCGCCAAGAACAGCGCCGCCTCGTCGCTGAATTCGCCCGCAAAGAACTTCGGCGGCTCTCCCATGTCGAACCCAGCCGCACTATAAAAGACCTTCGCAACCTTCTCGGCGACCGTCCGATTCTCTGGCGAAAAGAGGTCTGCATCCAGCTTCAACACCTGGTCCTGCTTAATGTCCGCCAGGCGGTCCCCAGGGCCAAGTGGTCGCGTCAGAAATTGATTGATATATTCTGCATGGAAACATCCACGGCGGCGACTGGCAACCATTCTTACATTCTAAATGCCGACTTTCTTTATATTATTCAGCTGCAATTAGTAGATGCGCACCCATTCTGCCGGCATATTTATACTACTTCTCCTTCTCCTAATTGGTGTTTTGGCACACAATGTGATGACTGCGCCGCCAGTATATCGACCGGCGCCTGCATTTGTGCGGGAAGGATTCGTAGATGCGCGCGACCCTATGAGCCCATCCGGCCCTGCCCCGCGGAAAGTTGCTGCAGGAGAGCCTTATACACTGCTCGACATGCCGACAACCAACCAGAGCGTGCCTCACTATGGCGAGAATGCGTTGAGCTGCTATGCGAAGACATTTATGCGGAAGCTGGAGCGCACTGGCAATTATAGGCAGGAGACGAATAATTATTTGCCGAACTACCCTGATACATGCTCATCGGCGCGGGGCGAATTTGTGCTGAGTTTCTATGAAAAATGAGGGGCTGTGTGGGCGAGGGCGCATCTAGCAATTAGGGATGTTGATGAGGCATGTTTCCTCCTCTGCGTCTGCATCTGCTAGGCGTGCTTTGCGCTGGACGCGCGCCGCCGGCACGACGAACTCTCCCTTCTTGGCCCGTTCAACATCCTCCCAGAACGCTGTCAGGGGCCCCTGCAGGCCGCTCCACCAGGTCGCACCTCTACGCACCTCAATCTCATTCCACGCCATGAGTTCCCAGGGAACGCGTTCAATGACCACATCATGTTGGCTAATTAGGTGGCAGGGCGGCTCCTCGCTTGTGCAGCCAACGGGCCCATACACGTAGCGCCGGCTCTCGAAGCCAGTCGTCGGGTCCTGATGCTCAACGAGCCAGAGAACACCCTCGGCGATTGCAGGGCCAATAATCATATTTTTCAAATTGCGCGCGGAGCATGGGGAACGGAAACGCGCCTCCACATAATAGCAAACATCCAATCCAGTCACTTCTAATTGTAACTGCATTTGGGTGTAATAATCTGCCGGCACCTTATCCTCGAGGTCACGGCTAATTGGGCATTTAATTTCAATGAGGGTGCCGAGGCGTGGCGAAGCAGGGTCCGCAGCTACGCTAACAAGTCCATCGGGACTCGCTGCAATGCGCGGGTCAGTTGGATGCACCAGTCGGCCGAGGTCGGCGATTTGGACAGCATAGCGCTGCTCATAAATCTGTTTGACAACCGGTTCAAATCGGATACCCCAGTCGAAGGGTGACATGAATTCCGACGGACACGTCAGCGGTTTCGAGCACCGTTTTTGAATCTCCTCGGCGGTCGGCGGCACTGCTTTCGACATCACTAATTGCCCTCGGAGCCTCGGCGACCCGAAGAGATTCCCGAGCTCTGATGCAGTTAGGATGGTGGATGCCTGGATATACCAGGCAGGCGTGCGCTGCTCCGTGCTTTTGCGCGCAATGAGTGCGGCAATTGTGGCAGCCGCCGGGCTTGCATTTGCAGTAGCAGCGGCTGCGGCTGCGGCAGCAAGGCGGCGTGTATGAAAGCGGGCGAAACTGTCGAGGAATTCGTCAATTAGGGGATGGCTTGTGGGGCCAACGAGGTCAGCCAAGTCCTCGCGTAAATGTGCAATTTGTGTGGTATCTGCGGGGTCACCCACAAGTTGCTCGGCGGCAATTAGGATGTCGAGTTGTTCCATTAGGGATGTCATTTGTCAAATCACCTACCTAATTGATTCGTGGTTGTCAACTTTTACGCCTGGGTTGCGCCAGCAGCAGCAGAACCGCCAGCAGCAGCTACGTCGCCCTCCTCCTTCTTCTTCCGCGTGCCCCCTGGACGCTTCTCCAATAGCTGGAACTTCATGATGCCGTCTGCACCACGATGCATTACAAGTCCCTTAATTTCGAGTATATTCTCCGTATCCTGGTCATAAATGACCGTTGTCTTCGAATTGAGGAGCTTCTTGTCGAGCGCCTTCTGCAGAACTGCTAGCAGGGAGGCACTCTCAAACTGCGTGAGACTGAGTTTCCGTTTTTCCTCATCGACAAATGCACGGAGCCGATTGAGGCGCAGGCCGCGCTCCAGGCGATGCCACGGGCGCTTATATGCATCCTTAATGCTGTCGTCGAGCATTTTATTCAGTGCCGCCTCGTCATTTGGAAGGCGTCGTTGCGTCTTATTTTTAATTTCGGAACTTGGCGCCACTGCGGATGCCATTCTTACTTATATATTCGACTTTAACTTTATACTCTAGCTGGCCGCTGCGACAGTTCCGACCACATTGTCAATTAGATAGAGAATTGGCTCTTTGAGAGCGCCTAAATAATCATTATTCCCAATAATATCATCGCTTGCACCTGCTTCTGCGCCAGCGCCAACGCCAGCACCAGCGCTGCTCAAAAATACATAATAGGTTTTCCAGCAAAGTGCATTTGCATCCGCTGCAAATATATTATCAGCAACTGCCTCCTCATAAGTGTAAAATTCCCCAAAATTCAGCTTGGAAGTATCTACATGAACCCAGAAATCTGCAACGGAACTGCCTGGGAATTTACCCATATCTGCGACGGGAATGTTATTGGGGTCCAAATAATCACTGCGCACCATTTGCTCACTTGCAGCCGACACATCCTCATCCTCCCATAATTTCCCGCCAGCCCCGACGAGCACCTTGATTTGATATAACACTGCCGGCGCGTTTAATAATGTCTCGCGCCGACATTGTTTTATAGAAAACACAAATAATTTCATTAGTTATTGAATGATGACTGGCATTTAGACCAGGGCTGGGCTGCGGTGGCCTTCAGCATGCGGCGCCCCGCGCCTCATCATCTAACTGCAGTTAGTAGAATATGCAGCCTATTCAAGTGGGCCCTGTTCCGCCGATTCCATACCCAGAAATGCAACTGCGAACGCGGCGTGAAATGCCGACCCGTGACACGGTGAATGCGCGCAATTATGAGCATTGGCAGACCGATGGACGATATGGTATTTATGACCGGCGCGATTTGAACGCCGCTCCGACATTTATGGACCGTCTTCCATCGGCGGGGCGACTCGACCGTCGTGACAATCGGCCAGCGGCAGCATTTGACCCGAGTGGCCCGAAGCTCGATGGCAATATCTATTTTGACAAGTTTGACGTCAAATCGGACCCGCGCAATGTTGCCCGTGAATTACAAGGCGCTGTTTATGAGTCGCGTGAGGACCGTGGCATTCAGGAGTCGCGGCGGCTTTTGACACGCGCATTCGAATCGCGGTGGACGTCACGCGACGAGGCGGAGAAGGCCGTTGCGGAGCGAATAAGAGCGGAGGGTTCACTGCTACCGGCACTCAATGATATGAAAATCATTTATCGGCCGATTGATGGCGTCAAACCACATTGAGCTCATGCTCCCACACCTAGTCAAACGTAACCGTGATATTGCATTCATGTTTCTGCAGTTGCCGGCTCGCCGCAGGGATTTGCTTTGACCGGCGACGGCGCGTGGTGGCGAGTGCATTTGAGCCTGCGACATTTAGGGAGAATTGTTCACTATCCTCGCAATCATCCATTTCATTCGCGGAGGCAGTTAGGGTTGATGCTGCTGATGCTGCGGATGCTGCCGAAGCCTCAGAGCAAACCGTCGACACAGTCCTAACTGACGATACCGAGGATTCCGTGGAAGACCCACGGCTCTTTTTATCACTCATCTTCATCGCCTCCATACGCTCAGCCTGAATCTCCTCTAAATGCTCGGCGATATAATCGATAAGTTTCGTTTCAATTGCCCAGCGGAAGAAATTCAGTTTACCGACCGTCGTCATAAATGGCTCATGTCCTGGAATCTGAAACATAATTCGTTCGCGGCGGCAATTGGGATCAAAATACTGCTTTGAATATGCTTTCAGTTGCGATTTATAGGAAATATAGACAAGGAACTCTTGGCCATTAAGAGGATAACCAACAAAATGCTTACGACAGTAATTTGTGACAAACCAATCGATGAGCCGAAGAGATAAATCAGCGGTTCCTTGCAAATAGGGTAGGATGGAGTCAATGTCATGGTAGGTTCCATAGAATTTTTGCAGAGATGATATAACTAGTTCGGGTTTACAATCTATTTTCCGGCGGTGCTGCACAGATTCCATATACTGCAATTGGACCTTATGCCGGCCTTAAGTGAGTTACGATGGATTATTGAAAATAATGCATTAGACTAGAATGGAGGGAGGCTATAATCCAGGCGAATCATTGCTTGAAGGAAATCCTGGGATGCATTTGCAAAAATTTAGCGGTGGCGGTTTGCCGACTGCTGCGCAGGCTGCTGTCGAGCAGTATGAGCAATTAGAGGAAGAGGGGCTGGACTATGTTGCTGCAGGTGGCGCAGCGCCAATTCTTCGAGATAATGCAGTTGATAAGTTTTACAGCTCTATGGGCGTTATTGATAACCTGGAATCACGGTTCTTGTCACGCAAATTGAATGAGAAAAACGCGGAGGCATTTATTGCGGCATTTAAGGATGTGCCTATGGAGGCGGTGACTGTGCAGCGGGGTGGTGATGGTCTTACTATTGTTACTCCTGCTGAAGGTGATGCTGCTGCTCGTGCTTCTGCTGCTGAAGATGCTGATAGTTCTGCAGCAGGAACTGATCTTCTTGCATCTGCGGCAGCCCCTGAAATCGAAGGTCGACAGCCGGCACCTGTTGCCACTGAATCTGCATCTGCGGCAGCCCCTGAAATCGAAGGTCGACAGCCGGCACCTGTTGCCACTGAATCTGCACCTGCGGCAGCAGCCCCTGCACCTGCACCTGCCCCTGCATCTGCGGCAGCAGCCCCTGCACCTGCACCTGCCCCTGCATCTGCGGCAGCAGCCCCTGCACCTGCACCTGCCCCTGCAATCGAAGGTCGACCGCCGGCACCTGTTGCCCCTGAATCTGCATCTGCGGCAGCAGCCCCTGCACCTGCCCCTGCATCTGCATCTGCATCTGCATCTACAGACACCCAGGGGCCTCCTGGTGCAAGTTCTAAAATAGCTCCAATAACTGCCAAAGGCGAGCGTGACACAGAAATAGACAGGCGCAACCGCACTCTAATTGCCCTATATGACATAATTGCAACAGAATCAAGCAATTTCTCTAATTTTAATTTCATACGCCCTGAAAGTAACAGCGCAGCCGGCGCGGCCTTGCTTAAATACATGACTGAAAATTTTTATCAATTTCCTAACTGGGTTGATAAATCTACCGATTCGACACTTGCACTCGCACAATTAGACCAGCTTAAAAGTGCTAAGACAATTGATGAGCCTACTTATAATAAATATAAGGCAGAGTTTACTGCAATTAACAGGGACAATGCCGCAAAGCAGCAGAAGATGAAGCAGAAGGCAATTGCAACAGTTCTCAAGGAGACATTAAGCAAACTATTTGAGAAAGTTATGAATGAGCTTAATAAAGCTCTTAAGTCTCTTAAGGGAACAGCTGATTATATTGCAAATTCTGTAAAACTACTGACTACAATGAAAAGTAAATCTGGCGAACTAATTAATAAGATTCCCTTGGATGCGCTAGGAGATGCTAAATGGATGAATGCAGATGCTGGGCAGTTTTATATGTCAAAGCTCAGTGAGTTTGAGAATAAGTTGAATGATAAGGAATTAGAGGTTGGGGCAAAGCTCACACAGCTAAGTGCGCTTGTTGACCATATTGTTACGATGAATGGTGTGATTGCTACTGGGGCGCAGCCTATTACAAAGGCGGTGCTTGAAGGGTTAGTCGCTACTGGGGCTTTGCCTGCTGGTTCTGGGGGTCCTTTACCTGCTGCGGCTGCTTCTGGAGCTGATAGAACTGCTTCTGGGAATGGTTCTGTAGTTGCTGGGGCTGCTGGGGCTTCTCCTGCTGCTTCTGGGGCTTCTCCTGCTGCTTCTGGGGCTTCTTCTCAGGCTGGGGCTTCTCCTGCTGCTTCTGGGGCTGATAGAACTGCTTCTGGGAATGGTTCTGTAGTTGCTGGGGCTGCTGGTGCTTCTCCTCAGGCTGGTGCTTCTCCTGCTGCTTCTGGGGCTGCTGGGGCTTCTCCTCAGGCTGGGGCTTCTCCTGCTGCTTCTGGGGGTCCTAGGTCTGGAGATACTGTTCCTACAACAATGCAAACACTACTAGAACAACCACCACAAATGCCATTAAACGCTACACAATTACAAGCAACAGCTCAGCAGCAACTGCAACAATCAGCGGCGGCAGCAGCAGCTGCACCAGCAGCAGTGCCAGAAGCATCTACACCAGTGCCAGAAGCAGCAGCATCCTCAGCGGCACAAGCAGCGGGAGCAGGTGCAGGAGGACAACATGTTAATGAACAAGCTTCAGCCATGTTATATCTAATCAAACAACGTGGGCAATCTGCACAACCTGGCGCATATACACTACCTGTCCTACCAGATTATGACCAAAACGAATTACTTCCAGAAAAAAATATAGACCGTAGAAAATATATATTACTAAAATATATAATTAATAATCAAAAAGTAGTTAATGAAGATAAAGCGGCATTTTTATCAGAAATTGAAACATTTTTAAATTTAAAACAAGACAACATACAAACTAGTATTGATAACTCAACACTTGATTATAACCAACAAAAACTATTAAAGGAACTAATTACATTACTAAACTCGATAGATAATGACCCATATGATGGTTTTACTAGTCGCGTAGAACGTCGTTCAGCAACAGCTTATATAAATGTATACACCGATGTCAAAAATGATTCAATTAATACAGTTCGTGCAATATTTAAGAAGTTATATAATATGCCATTAAATGGCCCTGAAGCAGATATTATTAATGGTATTTTACACCCAACAACCCAAGGCGGTGGCTCCCGCAAGCGCCGCACCCTCAACAAGCGCAAGCGAACTGCCAAGAAGTAATTCAGCAATCCCCGCACAAATATCAAAACACCCTCTAAAAGACTGTATTTTGATATCAGAAACGCGCCATTTAGGCAGAGAAGACGCGCAAGCTAGTCGATGTCTTGCGCACCAGCAGGTCCATGAAGAAGAGGACAAAGAGGCCGCTCGCCACAAACATACCCACTTCCGTGTTACTATTATCAGTGCATGACCGCCGTGATTCAATCCCATCGAGACGCGCAAAAATCTGGTCCAACTTCTTCTTAATTTCCTGGGCATCTGTCATGGTCTCCACGCCCTGTGTGCCAACCGGCTTCGCCGGCTGAATGCGCTCAAAGAACGCAGTCTCCCCACCAGGTGTCATCGGCTTCCAGCGGTCCGCCAGATTCGGCAGCGGTAGCACAGGCCCACCCGTCGGCTTCGCCGCACCTAGCGCCTGAAATGATTTCTCAAATGAGGGCTGGAGCATATATTCCTGTGAATTCGCTGCAGGCTCCGACCCACCGTGTGAAACAGTCCCTGTATAAGGGGTGAAGCCCTCATCAACATGCCGGCCAAACCAAGAGGGAGTCTGTCGCGTTGTTGCAGAGTTTTCTGGGGAGGCCGCCACAGGTTCAATTACAGGCTGCACACCACCAAATGCCTCCTCCACGTCCATTCCAGCACCGTGCTTAAAAGCCTTCGGGGCATCTGTGCGATTGCCTACTGCGGGCCTGTCGGGGTCGCTATCAGGGGCTGGGGCAGTGCCGCCAGCGGCGGCTTCATCCAAATTGGAATCGACGAATGTTAAACGAGGTGCTTTGCACCGTTTTGCTTTCTTTTTCTCTACCTTCGAGGCTATGCCCCCAGGCCCTTGGCCAGACGCCGGAAAGGCATCATTCAAGGAACAATACTCCATTGCCGCAATATCTAATTTTTGTCCGTTGTATTATTTCCAACTCTTAGCGCCAAAGCCGAAGGCTGGGGCTGGAGGCCAAAGCCGAAGGCTGGGGCTGGAGGCCAAAGCCGAAGGCTGGGGCTGGAGGTCAATGTCAACGACCGAGCAGCAAAGCCGAAGGCCGTCCAGTCCCCTAAGAAAGTCCCGAAGCCTACAACAGATAGAGTCGAGATGCCTGCACCAGCGCCACCCCCTACAATCCAGCGCATGCACGGCGGCGCAGCCCCTCCACCTCCCTTCACAATGAAAGGCGGTGCCCGCATACTTCCAGACGGCACCCTCAACGCCCCCGATGTCCTTCTCGCCATCATCCTAATTGTCGGTGTTGCCCAGGCCCATCAAATCCCTTCCGACATTTACCGATTCACCGATACAATTCTCGGCCGTATGCTCCTATTTGCCACAGCAATTGCCATGACAGCCTGGAAGGGATGGGTCATCGGCCTCCTAACTGCTCTCCTGGCCCTCCGCCTCCTCATGCACTCCGACCGGGCAGCAGCCGATGTTGAAGAGCGCTTCAGCTCCCAGGTTCGCGAATCTTTCCAAAACCAGAACATCAAAGTCGTGACAAAGAACGACAAAGATGAGAATAAACACCGCTGGTTTGTGGAGAAAGTGTTCGACGAACAGCCCGCCTGGATTGAAACAGATAAGGTCCAGACACAGGCAATAACTGGCAATTAGGGATGGGGCACCTAGTGGCTTGTGCAAGCACCAGTAATTGTGTGGCTTTAGTAGTTTTGTTAGATGAAGCAATGGCTAATTGACTTGGAGCCAGTAAATATAGCAGATAGCACACTACGGCTCGGCACTATCTTTGCGCTCTCTATTTGGCTCTTCTTCCATGGCATGATTTACCAGGAACCCTATGGACTCAAACTGGTCGAACTTAACATGTATCCTTGGTGGAATATCTTGCTTGTCGCCCTCGTCGCCGCTGGCGCTATTTGGTGTCCTCGTGTAGGTATTTTGGCAGCTCTTGCTGTTTTCCTTTACCTCAGCGATATGGATATATTGGGGCAATCAGCACAGGATGGGGATTTTATGAGGAATGTTGAGGAGTATTTTGTGAGCGGTGCTGGGGCTGTTGCAGGCGCCAGCGGCAAAAGCAATTAGGGATGGTTGAGAGACTATGAACAAAAACATTGTATGAGAAACAGATGAGTATGATGGGGCCTGCAATTCCCGGCGCGGCCTTTGCCGCGGCGGCTAAACTTGGTCCAGTAGATTCTCTACTTGCCGCATTCAATACGAACCCTTATTTCATCGGTCTCATGATGTTACTGCTCAACTTGGGAGGTCGTTTCCTCGCGCTCGAAGTTACAAAGGGGCAGGAGCAGTTTCTCTCGCAGCCGTTTGTGCGCCGTGGGCTCATCTTTGTCGTTCTCTTTATTGCAACTCGCAACATCGTAATTGCATTCTGGCTCTGGCTAGCAATTATACTCTCCCTCGGCTATCTCTTTAATGAGAACTCAGCATTCTGTGTGTTTGGTAAGGGCGGACGGGCCGGCTCTACATGCGCAGCTGCGGCAGGCCCAGCACCCCCGAAGCCGACTGACCAGGAGCTCTCCATTTACAAGATGCTTTCTGAGAAGGTGAAGACATTCGAGGCATTCCAGAATCAGGCAGACGCAGAGGCAGCAATGGAAGACGCCACTTCTGCAATCCTAAAACCTGTTGTGCCATCTGCAGTGCAGGCCCAGGACCAGGCAGCAGCACAGGCGCAGACCGCAACCCCTGCCGTCCAGCCCATCCAGAGTGCAACAATTACAGAGCCGACCGATAAGGCACTTATTAAGAAATCACTCGACCAGAGCGAATTGCAGCAACGTCTTGCAGCACAAAATGCACTCTCACAGGTTCGCTACAATTAATTAGCCCCCCTCCTCCATATATGCAATTAGATATTGTTGAACACTACCTAATTGATTATATTTATGTGGCTGCACAGGCGCTCCTTTACACATTGAGTGTCACCTCCTTGCCGACTGCAACAGGTTTACGGCGACGCTGACCACCATTGCGCGTCCCGCTCGTATACTGGCTACCCGCATGTGACTGGATATCCTCAGAGTGGAGGGACTGGATTTCAGACGCCGCAACTGCCGCAGGAGTGTTGAAGACGCCAGTGGGGCCCATGCCACCAGGGCCGCCAGGGGCCATTGCAGCAGGTGCCATCATGCCCATGCCAAATTCAACCTCCGCGCTGCGAACCTCGCGGAACGTATTCAGAATATCATCCACACCACTGGGGCCCTTCATCTCCTTGCGTGCAACCCGCGCAGGCTCCGCAGCGGCAGCGCTCTGTGGCATTGCGGCAAGTGGCACAGATGTCTGTGGAGGCACTGGGGACCGTGGCTGAGGCGCACTACCACCCATCGTGAACATACCACCAGGACCACCAGGCACCTGCGAGCTCGGTGCTTGGAATGGCGCAGGCTGCGGGTCGCCGCGGCCACCCATCGCCATGTTCATGAAATTACCGAAACCGGGCCCCGCCGCACCCGCAGCCGCCGTCGCAAATTGCGCGCGCAGCGCAGGGTTCTGCGCAAAGATGTCATCCATCGACGGCGCCTTACTACGGAAAAAGCTGTTGCTCATATGGAACATGAAACCGCTGCCGGCCAGCATGAAGAGCAGCCGCGCCTCAGGCGGCATATTGCCCTTCCCCTTATACTTGTCGTAAAGCTCCTCAAACACCTCATCAAAATCCTCAATATTCTCATGCACACTCTCAGACCAGCCGTCGAGTTTCCAGTCGAGTGGGTTGAACTTCTCATTCATCATCTCCAGACCAGTTACCATACCCATCATCATCTGGCGCTGGAACTTGATGCTCGTCTCTAATTGCCGCGC
>JACCDO010604332.1_pt1 | contig 22013 bp, 17 predicted proteins | sample 7446101 | NCBI WGS metagenome assembly JACCDO01 (sample SAMN15323440, study PRJNA562643) | freshwater metagenome | isolation source: river surface water | place: USA:Blue River Watershed | collected 2017-08-16
AAATGTAGTTTGTTGTGTATTCAAGTGAAGATTCTGAGCAGAACTTATTTTTGTATCTGTACCTGCTAATAAATTTACTTCTTTTACTGCTTCATTCTGAAGAGAATTACCTGCTTTGATATTAACATCTCTAAGAGCTTCAAAATTAATATCTCTATCTGCTCTAATGTTTACATCGTTGTTACTGTGAATACTGACAGAATCCTCGCAATATATGTCCATTTTTCCGTCGCTGGTCAGTTCTATCCACGCAGTACCTCTGGCATTTCCAATGTATATTAAATCTTCACTGTTATGCAAAAGTATTTGGTGACCAGTGCGTGTTCTAATTCTAACTAGCTCGTTATGCGGAGTTGTTACATCCCCAGTGCCGCCTGCTATAACATTAATATATTCGGGTGGGCCTTCACTGGCTTTGGTCTTTCTTATCCAGCGTTCGTCGCCGTCGTCCATAACAAATGTGGAACCGCCTAATCTACTGACAAAAATATTAGCCTTCTGATCCTTACGGCCCACATTACCTTTTAAAGCTCCATTACGCTTGTCCTTAGGACCAGGGGTGCTTATACCAAAAACATGACTAGGACTTTCACGTCTAGCTGAACTTGTAGTAATGCCTCTAATTTCGTCTTCTAACAGTCCTTGTAGTTTCAGAGCATCTGCAAGAGGATGTTGAGGTTTTAAATTGCTAGTGCTGTCATTACTAAATTGATCAGGACCTTTTTTATTGTACTCAGCTACAGGAACTTTTTTACTAATACCATCAGTATGAAATTTCGTAGCTGCTATACCGGGAATCATAAAGTTTGTGACCGGTTCAGGTACACAACCTATCCAATAACAATCACCTATTTGTCCCCTTACAAATATAACCATAACAATAGTACCTACATCAGGCGGTACCATCCACATACCATAGCTTTTTTGTGTACTATTATAACCTGCTGCTGGACCGGTAAATTCTAAAGGTGTAACACCGTAAAATGGACTTAGATAGCGAGCATAAATTAACTGTCCTTGACGCTCAGGTTGATTGCCTATGGGGTGTGCTAGTTCAACCGTTAGTGTACCCATGTAAAATGGATCTAGATTGCTAACCACTCTAGCAAGATATGGTCCGCTATCTAGTTTATCTGTAACTACACTTCTTTTTTGGAAATTATTACTCATTAGATATCTTCTAGGTCAATTTCTGTGCTTGTGGATGTAGCCTCAGTTCCTTCGACTTCGTCTTCACTTTCTTCAAATATCTCATCATAATCTGAATACTCGTCTGCGTAGTCTGGATCATCTTGCTCCCAACGTGCTTCAACGTCCTCTTCTACTTCATAATCTTCGGTGTATTCTTCATCATTGGTATCTTGTAGGTCATCGTCGTCTACAGTATCATCTCCCATTAATGAATTAAATCCCGGGTAATCATAGAAGTTATCTTCCGCAGCTTGTCCGTTACGTTGTTCTTCAACTGCACCTCTACTGCCGGGTTGTGCAGTAAAGGCATCGTTCTGTGATTCCATTTCATTGTTATTGATAGCAGGCTTATCTAACTTTTGTCCTCTAACCCTAGTCATCTGTAGCGTTTGTTCAAACTTACCACCATTAAATGTATTTTCTACTAGTTGAACTTTATATAATCCGCTAAAAGATTTTACTATACCAGTGTCGTCCATAAACTTCATAATACCAAATGGGCTTTCCTGATAATCTAAGGCAATTCTAAAAATTACTTCTACAAATAGTTGTTTATCGATAACTCTAGATCCATCTTTAGGATTAATATATCCACCAGCACTAGTAGTCCAATAATTGCCTACACCACTATCGCTAATATAATAGGGATCTCCCATGATACGCATCTTCATAACCTGCAGATCATTACCGTCGAGAATTCTATTCATGAATAATCTTGCCACACGTTCTTCTTGTGTTTGAGGTACGCCGCCACCGCTTTTAGCATCATGGTCAGACTCTTCACCGGTAAACGCTGCGGTAATACTAGTATCTTGACTGGGTTTTTTTGGTACTGCTTTATATTCTTTGTCTGAATTTTCTTCGTTTAAATCTGTGCTTGCAGAATCTCCCGACTTGCCTGTGTTGCCTCCCGAATTGTTTCCTGCATCGGCATACAATGTAGGTTGCCAACTATATTGAAAATTTAAATCAAAATCTATTATGTCTAAATTTTTTCCTGTGTGAACATAATTATAGCGTTTAGCTACATTTTTTCTAATCCAATCTTCACCTTGCATAGGCACACCTAATGGCAACCATCTGCTGGAATGAACCTGAAACGGTATTATTCTATAGATCAGTAATCTACCTAGTCTATTTGTTATAGGATTAATACCCTTAATTAATTTGATTTGAGGTTCTATTCTAAACCACGTGTAATAACCACTTTCAGAACTGCGACGTTTTTCAAAATTTTGTCCCCATTCGCTGCCTAAGATAACCTGTTCAATAATGTGTGTAATTGAAGAATTTTTCTTAAATTGTCGTACACGCTGTTTACTAGAAGGTAAATTTTCTTTTGGTATTGGTGTGCCACTTATTTCATCATAGGCAAGTGCCTCGTCTGGACTTTCTGCTACGCCGCCTGTCTTATTATCAACACGCATTTGGCTTAGGCCTATTTCATTTGTGGACTCGTCAGATTGTACTAGATTTAAATCTACAGTTTCTGCAACAGTCTGAGGGGGCGTTCCTTCTGCATAACTTTCTGCCGCTGGAGTATCATTTTCTTTTGCTTCCTGACGTTCTAACAGTACATCTGTTTCTACATCGTCAGGAAAAACAATTGCAATTTCGTCAGGAACTTGACTTTGTTTATTCCGCTGCATTTCTTTGTATCTACGATTAATAACAGTCTGTAAACTGCTTTCACCTGATTGCAACATTTCTTTTACTGTGCTACCAGTAATGCTAATATCAGTTACTAATAAATTACTTTCATCAGAAAAAACATAACTAGAATACAAACTGGCGGTCACTTCATACCTGCTACCTGAACCGTTAGCAGTGCATTTAACTAATTGTATTTTAATAGGAAAACGTCTACTGCTCATAGGTACTACGTTAGGCTTGCCATCATCGTCCCAACCAACAAAATCTAAAGCAAGTATAAATGGAACTTCACTTAATGTAGCTATCTTAGTGTTTAGTGCTGCATTAAGCAAAGCTTGAGGGAACAAGCCTATACTGTAAGGTTCAAAAATACTAAAATTAAAAAGATTAAGATTAGTAAATCGACTTTTTTCACTATAGTCAATTGGTCCTTTGGTAGTAACATTGTCAATATAAAATTCAAACTGACCAAATTGCCCTTTGACTCTAGACTTAAAATCCCTGCCACCTGACGCTAATATAACATTCTGTTTAAATGGCATTGTCTTCCACTGATCGCTATTGAACTCGTCTAAGGTAACTGTAGCCAATGTCCAAACATAGTTAAATGATGCAAACTTGTGTAAGGGATTTTCAACAGGTACAGGAATATCATTTTCTTGTTGATAAGATTTACCCGAACTTACCTTATTCGGCAATGGTACACGCTCATCTTTTTCAGCGTCTGTAGGAGTAAATGCAGGTCCTTGGTCGTCGCTAGTAACAGGACCGGGTGATGGTTTTGTCACATTAGGCTTTTCCTGCCCGGTGTTAGAAGTATTGCTAACTGCACTTTTACCAATACCAAAGTACTGGCTGCTTGCAGTGCCATTACCGTCAAGATTTACTTTACCATTAGATAAATCAATTGCACCGCCGGGGCCCGTTAAATGAGCAGCAGCAAGATAGCCGCCTGTGTCTTCAGCACTAGTACTAGCACCAAGTACACCCCTACGTTCTAATATCTTTTCGTTTTGAGCTGTCATGCCCTCAAAGGCCTGATCCTGTGCAGAAGGGTTGTTTAGAAAGTCTTGCTTACTGTTAACACCATTCTTGCCTGTCCAATTTGCCGGATTTTGCACTGCGGCTGTGCCTTCCCTAGCAAAACTACCCTTTGCAATATAACCCTGGTCTTCAAGGCTAGCAGCACCTATTTGATAACGACCAAGGTAGTTACCATTCTTTTTTTCTACAGCGGTGTAATCATTGCCGCTTTCTCTAGCCCCAATAGCGTTGCGATATCGCTCAAATTCCTCTGGGGATAACCTTGAAGGTTTGGACATTTATTATAATCCTAATGAGTATTGAAGACGGCTCTTCTTTGGTAGATATATTTGTGTTCCTGCTGTAAAGTCAAACACTGGATCAAGCAGCACGTTCATGTTGCGTTGAGCAAAAACCCACCATAACTTGGCAGTGCCATACAAATCGTAACTTAACAGATCTGGTCTAAGATGATAAGACGGTGTAATTGTAAAATAGATGTCGTCCGCTTCGGCCAATATAGGTCTTATAACAAAATGATCAAGATATTCTTTTGTTTCCGGTGTGGCAAAATACGGACTTGTTTTTTTATAACGTTCGCTCATTACATGAACTTCCCTTTGTCATTAAGCAGTTTGCCCGAAACAAACTCTGCAAGATTAAATTTGCGTACAGTATCCCTACTGTAAAGGACCTTAAGTCTGATCTCCCATGTGCTATAACTAGGCACATAATATTTTTCATTATCGTAATTAATTCTTACATAATCCACATCTTTGCCTAGAGTTAAATTGAAAGAATGTACAACTACGGGAACTCCTGGAAAAATATGGTCCCCATAACCATATAGCTTTACAACTGGGGGCGGAGCACCTACAAACTCACCGTCACCAAAAAACATTTTTGTTAGGCTATTCAATAGATGTTTACTTGCAATCCAGTACCTACCATCTAGCTGTGTTTCAACTACCCAATCAGCACTTATTGAAATATCGTCAACACTGCTACTTTCATAACTTAAAAAAGGATAATTTGAATGTACAGGTTGTGTCATTCCGTAATTAGCTGCGTAACCAATCTGTATACTAGGAGTTAACGGAAAAACTAATCTACCTACATTATATAGCGGCTGTAAGACTTTGGCGTCCTTAAATGTTTTGATACTAGGCAAACTTAGCATTACACGCCAGTCTGTATCATCTTTCCAAGCAGCACTAGCAGTTACGGTGACACTACTACCAGTTTCTGCACCTGGAGGTAAATCCCTTGATCTGATAGATGACATAAATTCATCACCGTTTCCGGCCATGTCTTCATCTGATCCTTCACCGTATCCATCAAGTTCAAAAGGATCTGAATTTCCGCCATCTTCTTCATCGTCGCCCATCATGCCATCAACATCTTCGGCATCAACAGTTTCTATATCGTAATCATCCTCCAAGAAAGCCTGATCAAAGCCAGGCTCTTCCTCATCATCTGTGTTTAGATCCTCTGGTTCAATGTCTTCAGTTGAATAAATGTCGCCAGTTTCTGGATTGCGATAAAATCCTGTAGGTGTGCCATCTTCACTTAATACAGGATCACTTGTGGTTCTTGGACCATAATCCGCGGTAGCCTGAGCTTCTGCTTGATCTACCCTAAGTTGACGCTCCAGATCATCTGCCTGTTCTGGAGAAATTTGTCCGGATTGCTCAAGTTTGTCAATCTTTTCAAGTTCACGGTAATAGTCGCCAGCTTGTGTCCCTGTTAGTTTAACAAGAGTTCCGTTGCTGTAATATGAAGCTGTTTTACTAGACATGTTTTTTATCCATATACACTCATATTTATTGACAAAAATAATATGAGTAGTTTATAATAGTTAGATAATTAATATAACTATGACAAAAGTCAACTACCTAAACAACAAAGATCTATTGGAAGAAATACACAGAAGCAAAAATACATACTGCTCATATACGCAACCGGAATATCACCAATATGATATAATTGTATCTTCAGTTGATAAAATCAACATAAGATCAACCGCAGAAGGTAAGCGTGTACGTGCAAAAAGACTAACTCAAGAAATTTACGAGCAGCGTAAAAAGGTTGATTCCAAAGTCAAACTTGGTGATTGCGAAGTAGATTACAAAAAAATAGCCAAGGAAGATGTAATTTTCCGGGTTATGACCTATGAACATATTCCGGACGCACCGGGTCGTAAACGAAATCCTAAAAGTGTTCAGGACAGCAAGGAAAAAATTAACTTTCCCCCATTCCAACACTGGAAGTATGACGTAAACGGTAACCTAATCTGTGTGGGTAAAAGCCACTGGCGTGGAGATTTAACCACTGGAAAGTTTGATAAAGAACGTGGACAGATTACAAATAATCTTGCTAAGATGTTTATCAAACTCTGTGAACGCTATGCAACTAGAGGTAATGTTCGTGGTTATACATATAACGACGAAATGCGTGGGCAAGCTATCTTACAGCTAACACAAATTGGGCTACAGTTTGATGAAAGTAAGAGTCAAAACCCTTTCGCTTACTATACTGCGGCAGTTACAAATAGTTTTACTCGTGTTATTAATATCGAAAAACGTAATCAAAACATTCGCGATGACATTCTTGAAATGAACGGAATGAATCCCAGCTATACTCGGACAGGCAATGCAGAATATGCGTCTGCTGTTCGTAGAGAAAGCCCAGAGGACTATTAATGTTTAAGAAAGTAGCATGTTTAACAGATATCCATTTTGGTCTAAAATCAAATTCTCTACAACATAATCAGGATTGTGAAGATTTTGTAGATTGGTTTATTGATACTGCTAAAGAAAAAGGCTGCGAAACTGGCATTTTTCTAGGAGATTGGAGCCATAACCGTAATAGTATTAATATTGTTACGCTAGATTATAGTCTAAGATGTTTAGAAAAACTAGGTAAGGCATTCAATCAATTTTATTTTATTACAGGCAATCACGATTTATATTATAAAGACAAACGTGATATCCACAGTGCAGCATTTGGCAGACACATTCCGGGTATTACACTGGTAGATAAACCATTAACTATAGATGATGTTACAATATATCCCTGGCTAGTAGGCAATGAATGGCGTAATGTCGAACGTAATGACAGCAGATATATCTTTGGCCACTTTGAATTACCTAACTTCTTCATGAATGCCATGGTGCAAATGCCCGATCATGGTGAAATTCATGATGGACATTTTCATAATAACGAATATTTGTTTACAGGGCATTTCCATAAGAGACAACAAAGAAAAAATATTGTTTATATTGGCAACTGCTTTCCGCACAATTATTCTGATGCTTGGGATAATGACCGTGGTATGATGATTTTAGACTACGGTGGCAGTCCTGAATATCATAGATGGCCCGGAGCTCCGGAATTTAAAACGCTTAAACTTAGCGAGTTGTTAGACAAACCGGACGAGATCTGCACGACGAAAAGCTATCTTCGTGTTACAATAGACATAGATATCAGTTATGAAGAAGCACAGTTCATTAAAGAACGGTTTATGACCGATTATAGTGTGCGTGAACTAACGCTGATACCCGAAAAGAAAGAAATCGAAGTAAATTCAGATATCAATATTAGTCTGTTTGAGAGTGTTGATCAGATTGTAAGTTCACAAATAGTTGCAATAGACAGCACAAACTACGACAAGAATCTATTATTGAACATTTATAACAACCTATGATTAGAATAAAAGACCTATCAGTCAAAAATTTTATGAGTGTGGGTAACCAGACCCAGGCCGTAGATTTCTGTAAAGAGCAACTCACACTAGTACTAGGTGAGAATTTAGATCAAGGAGGTGATGATTCAGGTAGCCGCAATGGCACAGGTAAAACAACCATCATTAACGCTCTAAGCTATGCTATCTACGGTCAGGCCCTTACAAATATTAAAAAAGATAATCTTATTAACAAAGTTAACGGCAAAAACATGCTGGTAACTGTAAACTTTGAAAAAGACGGTACAGATTATCGTATCGAGCGTGGCCGTAAAAGCAATGTACTTAAATTTTATATCAACGGCGAAGCTTTAGACGCAGAAGACGAAGACGAAAGTCAAGGCGATAGTAGAGAAACACAAAAAGAAATTGAAAAACTTTTTGGTATTAGCCATGATATGTTTAAACATATTGTGGCTTTGAACACTTATACAGAACCGTTCTTAAGTATGAGGGCCAATGATCAGCGTATGATTATTGAACAACTGCTAGGTATTACACTACTAAGTGAAAAAGCAGACTCCCTAAAAGAAGTAATTAAGTCAACAAAAGAAAAAATTCAAGAAGAAAAAGTGCGTATTGATGCTATCAAGCACAGTAACGATAAAATTCAAGAAACAATTAACAGTCTAAAGCTTAAACAAACTGCTTGGAACGGCAACAAAGTAATAGAAATTGAAAAAATTGTTAATGCTATCAACGAACTACAAAGCATTAACATTGAAAAAGAACTAGAGCAACATGCCAAACTAAAAGTCTATGACGATCAAAGTAAAAAAATAACAAGTTTAAACAAAGAACGTGCTACATTAGAAACTGCTCTAATGCAAGCTGAAAAGAATTGGAAGAAGTTTGTTAAGGAAGTTGAAGATCTAGCAAATCATAATTGTCCCAAGTGCGATCAACCTGTACACGATGCCAAATATCGAGAAATGAAACAGTCTGCTGAAAAAAGTCTTAGTGAATCATCACTCTATATGGAAAGTGTAGGTGGTAAATTAGAACTTGTTCTCAATGAACTTAAGGAAATTGGCGACATAAATGGTAGACCAAAAACTAGTTATGACACTGTAGAAGAAGCATTGAAACACCAAAACAATCTTCAAAACTTAGAAAATGCTTTAGTTAATAAGGTAGACGAAGTAGATCCCTATACTGAACAGATTGACGAATTACAAAACACTGCGATTCAAGAAATTACCTGGGACACAGTAAATGATTTAAGCAAACTGTTAGAACATCAGGAGTTTTTACTCAAACTGCTGACTAATAAAGACAGTTTTGTGCGTAAAAAAATTATAGATCAAAATCTAGCATATCTCAATAACAGGCTCACATTCTACCTTGACAGGCTAGGATTACCACATCAAGTATTATTCCAAAATGACCTCACAGTTGAAATTACACAATTAGGCCAAGACTTAGATTTCGATAACTTATCACGAGGCGAACGTAACAGGCTAATATTAGGTTTGAGTTTTGCATTTAGAGACGTATGGGAAAGTTTATACCAAAATATAAATTTAATGTTCATCGATGAAATGATTGATTCAGGAATGGATGCTTCTGGTGTAGAAAACAGTCTAGGCGTCTTAAAGAAAATGGCGAGAGAACGTAAGAAAAACATTTATCTCATTTCTCACCGTGATGAACTGATCGGTCGCGTAAATAACGTGCTGAAAGTGATCAAAGAAAACGGTTACACTTCATATTCAAATGATTTGGAGATAACTGATTGAACCGTAATCTGCATGAAGAACTAGTGTTAGCTGTACTGGACTATCTTGATATGTATAATCGATTTCAAGGTACAACACTCAGAGAACATAAAGCTTCAAGTTTGCGTAAACAACTGCAATGGATTGAAGACCTTGCAAAAATACGTCAGATAGAAGTGCAGATTCAACGGAAAGATCACAGCAAAGCTGGTATTAAAAATTCAATACTGGACGTTTATAAAAGAAAAGTCAATGAGTTCAAAGAGCAAAAACAAAGGAAAAAGTTGGGAGCGGGAAGTAGCAAACTACCTAAGTGACCAATACGGTGAAAACTTTGAACGGGTCCCACATTCGGGAGCATTTGTTGGCGGCAAAAACTACATACGTAAACAAAAACTCACAGAAGAACAGGCAAAGGCATTTAAGGGTGACATCATTCCTCCCACTGGTTGGAATCATTTCAATGCAGAATGCAAATCATACGCAGACTTTCCATTTCATCAACTCTTTCAGGGACATGTAAAATTACTAGAAACTTGGCTAGATCAATTAATGGACGCAGCAAACGAAGGCGATTTTAACATCTTGTTCATGAAATTCAACCGCAAAGGCACATTTGTCGCAGTAGAAACTACTAATCAAGACATTATGGCTGTAAGGCACATCAACTATGGAAGCGTAAAACATAACCATTGGTACATTATGGATATGGATACCTTCTTTTCTCTAAATCAAAATCACGTAAAAAGGCTTTCATCATAGCAACGGTGTTTGGTCGAGGTAGCTCGACTTCCATTGAGATTGTACAGGTAGTGCTGTGCTGTCAGATCTTGGGTGTTGCACGGTAGAAACTAACGTAAGGCTTTAAAAGATCGGGCTCTGTGAAACAGATACAACCCGTAGGTAAGTATTTTCGCTTGATAGGGAATAACTGCCTTCCGCGACTAATCGCAAAGCTGGAGTAGGGGGTTATAGGGTTGCCGCCTCCGTGTTTACTAAAAATAAACAATCTCCTTTATCATGATGACTGTGATACTCAGATAATGCTGTCATTTATTTGCCCTTTACGGGCAAATTATGACCATAAAATCTAGATAATACTTAATGCTTCGCACTTAAAATAAAGAAAACAATAGTTCGAGCGAAAGCGAAGAACAGATGAACGTAGTTCATCTACTAAATAAAGCATAATGCCTTTAAGGATCATAATGACATGAAAATCGTTGAATTCACACAACAAGAAATTAATGCCGTTGCAGATGAGGTAGCCGATGCTACAAAAAATGCGTTATCACGTATAGGCTCAGGTATGGGTGGTAGTGGTGCAGGTGGAAGATCTGGTGCTAGTGCTGGCACAGGTCAAGGTGGACCGATCCCCGGTGGTACTCCTGCAAGCACTCCGGCTAATGCAACTGCTACCGCAGCCAAGCCCAGTGTGGCTCAACGTATTGGACAAGGACTAGCTAAGGGTGCTGCTGCTATAGGCAAAGGTGCATTTGATCTTGGTAAAGGTGTTGTACAAGGTACTAAAGATGTAGTTGCTCAGACCAAGGCCAATGCGGCTGCTGCCAAGCCCACAGGACCAATGGCAACACCGAATAATCCCAGTGCAAGAGCAGAGCCAACATTACCTACTGCACAAGCTGATGCTCTTGCAGCTAAACGTGCTGCCGCTGCTGCAAATGCTCAAGCTAGTATGACTCCTGCTACTGGTGCCCCGGCAGCTACACCGGCTGCAGGTACTGCTGCTCCTGGGAAGTTATCCCAGCAGCAAATTGATGCTAAAAAAGCAGAATTAAAAGGCAGACGAGCAGCAGGTGCTAGTACAGCTACACAGACCGGAAGTGGTTTTAGTAACTATGTTGCCGGCAGCGGTGAACGTTTCCAAGGAGCTGATGCTCAGGGCAATCCTGTGTTTAAGAAACTTAAAAGAGAATCTGTTGAGCGTAAAGGTACTGGCAGACGCTGGGGAAGTTTATATTAAAAAAACGGCATCCCCGTTTTTTTAGTAGTTTCTAAGTTTTCTTTTACTATTTCTGCAATTATAGTGCGGTCTTCTACACTAAGGCCGTAACTGTCATCCCAACTAACACTGCCTCGCATGTACCAACAGATCTTAGCTAGATCTTGTTTGAGGGCATAACTTTCTTTTTCTAGACTGTCAACTTCCCTCATTATTTCGTCAAACGACATGTTGAGCAGTCTTATGCGAAAAAATTGGATTGATCAAATGTGATAGGTACTTCCCATGTTTCGGGAGCTCCAGCAGCCTTGTCCTCTTCGGTGCTTATGATGTTTAAGGGTTTTAAATTAAACTTAGAACGTTGTTCTTCAAGATGATTAGTAATCTTAGTAAAGAACTCCTTGTCGGCATTTTCAATAAACTCTTTTATAAACGCAGGATTATCTACTGAGCCGTCCGGAGTTACTACTTGCACAATACTGGTACTGGCCATGCCTATAGTAAGTTCACTTAGACGTTTGAAACTCTTGTTAAATTCTTCTAATTTCTTTTCATCTGATATAGATTGATCGTTTACTAGATTAAGAATTTTCTGTTCTTCAAAGGTCTTTAATGCGTTTTCGGTAAACTCTTTATAGTTTAAAGGACGCAGAATAGCTGTTATTTCATCTGTAATTGGGCAAGCTGATTCCCAAGTATGCTGTAGTATTTCGCCTGCTAGCATTCTAAGGTCAACTTCAAAATCACGTTCTTCGCCCACATTGGGGACCTTAGTGGTAATTGTCAGTTTCTCACCGTAGGTTGCAATTCTAATTGCGACAAGAATAGCGTCAATGTCAATGCTGGGAATCTTCCAAGCATTTTTAATATTGGGCATACAACTCTGTATAACATCTACTGTGGCTTGACCGTTAATTAGTGCATCGGGCGTCTTCATGCTAAGTTCATCTTTGGCAGTCATAGCATATACCGGCAGTTCACCAGATTCGGTCATTTCTAAACTACCTTTGGGATAGTTTTCGCCGTTGCTGGGCAAACGCATGTAGATTTTAGGTTGACGGAAAAATTTTGTTAAGGGATTTTTTTGCATCTGTTGTGCGGGAATCATTGGTTATTCCTTCTATAAATAACATAATAGGGATTGTGTAAGTATTTATATACGCAGTTTTTGGTGAAAAATAAATGGCAGAAAAGCTCAGTGGCTCAATTGGTAGTGAAAGTGTTAGGCTAGAATACAGCAGTAAGGCTAGTCTAGATGACATTTATAAACAACTTGAAGCCCAAACTAAACTATTGGAAAAATGCTGTGGCCGCGGCGGCTTGGGCAGACGCACACCCCAAGGCGGTGCGGACCAAGGTGTAGGAAACAATGTACAACAGGTAGCTAATACGCTGAGTAATAGAATGGGCATAGTAGGCAAGGCCTTTGGTCTACTAGGATCTGTATTAAGCACACTGACTAAAGGCGTAATAGGAGCTGTAACTGGTATCTATAAGTTTGCCACTGCTATAGGCGGGGCTATTTTAGATTCACTGTTAGGTCTAGCTCAGGCATTTGGTTCATTACTGTCTTGGGCCAATGATACTGAACATACACTCAGCGGATTTACTCAAGGACTGTTTAATCTTACTAAAACTCTGACCAGCAACATACCGTTAATAGGTGGTGCTTTAACTACTCTAATAGCAACATTTGAAGCTGCTTTTCAACCTGTTTTTCAAATACTAGAACAAAATATTGGAGCGTTTCAGGAACTTAATCGTGCAGGTATAGATCTAGGCAGCGGCCTAATGACTGCTAAGACCGCAGCTATACAGGCTGGTATGACACTAGGTGATTTTACTAGAGTTGTAGCTAATAATTCTGAAAAGTTGGCAGCATTTGGTGGCGATGCAAGCACTGGTGCTCAACGTTTTGCAGATATTATGGGCAGAGCATATAGAAGTGGTACTGGTGTTAATCTTGCAAAGCTTGGATACACAGCATCTGAGGCCGCAGAGTATCTTACTTCTTACCTTGAACAACAACGGTTATTAGGTAACGTACAGGGCAAAAGTAATCAAGAACTAGCAGACGGTGCTCAACAGTATCTAAAAGAGTTAGACAAATTAGCTCGAGTAACCGGTATGAGTCGTGCAGAAGCTCAACGTGCATTAGATCAACAAAAAGCAGATTTGAGCCTTAATGCAAAGTTGTTAACACTTCAGCCCCAGGCTCAAGGTGAGTTGAAAAAACTTATAGCAGCATTTGAAAAAGCAGCTCCTGCTGTGGGAGAGGGGCTAAGAGATTTAATTAGATTTGATGGCGGAGCAATTTCAGAAGCAGGTCAGGCCCTTGCAGATGCTGCCCCAAGTTTGGCTAAAAATGCACAACTTGTAGCTGCTGGCCAGATGAGTGCAGAACAGGCCCTTGCTGCACTAGATGAAGATGCACAAAGACAGATGCAGAAAATGAGAGCTGAGGGTAAAAGTGCTGCTCAAATAGCTGCTATGGGTAATAAGTTTGAAGAAATAAGAATAGCTGTAGCAGGAATGGCAGGACAATTTAAGAATGCTACAAAAGTAAGTGCAGAACAACAAAAGGCATTGCAAGATGGTGATAAAGCTCTATCTGCATTTAATGATGCAATGACAGAAATTAAAAATGCTATTTTTAGCTTCTTAAGCGGCACCGGCATTTTTGAAATCGCTACAGAATATTTGCAAGGTTTTGTGTCTATGTTGCGTACAGGCACACCTGAGCTAACAGCAACCTTAAGAGGTATTGTAGACGAATTTAAACGTGTATTTGGGATCTCAGACAAAAAAGAACAAGGTGAGCGTGCAGAAAATAAAATGTTGCAGATTAAAGATACCATTATCAAAGGTCTGCAGAGCATGGTTCCTTACATACAAAAGTTAAAAGACTTTTTTGATAAAGTAGTTGCTAGTTTCAAACAAGGATTTAATGAAGGCGGCATTTGGGGAGGTATCAAAGCAGCCTTTGGTACCATAATGAGTCCCTTATGGGAAAGTTTGAAAAATACACTTATAAGTTTCTGGGATGAATATAGTCCAACAGTTATATCCTACCTCAAAGATGCATTTAAGAACGTTATGAGTTTGTTTGGTGAAATCGCCTTAGATGGCCTGAAAAGAATGCCAGGGCTTATCTGGGACGGTATTAAAGGCGTTATGAAAAATCTTTGGGGAGCAATTACAGGTGCAGTTATCGGATGGTTCTCTGGAGCAAGTTTGGGTGGACTGATTGGCGGTGTAGTAGGCAGTTTCTTCGGACCATTAGGTACAGCTATAGGAGCTCAGATAGGCGGCATTATTGGTTCATGGTTTGGTGCTATAGGTGGAGGCCTAATAGGTAACGGACTGCAAGAAATTCTAGAAATGCTATGGAGCGGTATAAAGACGGCATGGAATGTAGTAACTGATCTTGCAACAAAGGGCGTAAACGGCATTAAAAACATGTTTACTATGTTTGTAGAAGAAATGCAGCTATGGATTGCAGGCATGATGAAGTTTATACCTGGACTAAGAGATAAGGGTAAAGAGCTAGAAGAAAGCGTACTTAAAGCTAGGGAACAAAGATCTCAAGCAGCAATGCAACCACAAGCTACAGCTCTTAGTAGCGGTACTGCCCCTCAGACAAACCTGACTTTCAAAAGTCCGGAGGAAATGTCGTCTATGGACTTAGAAAATTGGAAAGCAAAAATAGAGAAACAAGGTCCAAGGTCCAATAGCCAAATGTCAAAAGATATCTACGATAATAAAATAAAACTGTTGGATCAAGCCATAACACAAGCTAGAGAAAGAGAAAAATTACAAAGAAGCGAAATACCTCAAGCTGAAAAAGGCGGGAAGTTTAGTGGCCCATCAAGTGGCTATCTAGTGGAATTACATGACAATGAGTTTGTTTTAAACGAAGACAAACTTAAAGGTAAAAAGGTAGGCGATGTAAGTTTAGGCAATAATTTTGATTTAGGTCTACCAAAGTTAGAGGATAGTGCTAATAGCCTAGTGCAACAGTACCTAAAGTTAGAAGGACAATTAAGCAATCTAGCTGTGTTAAAGGGATCAAGCAAAAATACTTATGTTGATGCAAGCCCAGAGGTCACGCAGGCACAGGACAAAGCCGCTATGGCTTTCGATAACTTAAAAAATAGGTTAGGGGAATTTGGTATTAATGTAGCAACGGTTAGTGCTGATTTTAATAAATCCATTGATACAATTTCCAAAAATTGGAATGAAAGCGTCCAACAGGACATGACCAAGAAATCAGAGATATCTGATATAAACAGTAAGTACAAAGCTGAATTAGATATTCTACCAAAACTTGTTAACCAATTGCAGACAGTAACTGTGAGCCCAACAGCTAAGGATGGTGATAATAATCTAGCTACCGCCATGAATGAATTAAATAGTAAACTGGCTGTGTTAATTGACCTACAAAGCAAGAATAATAAAATTGCAGATGATCAATTGGATGCAGTGAAGTCTTACAGTGGAGACCTGTTCAAGGCACTATAATGAGTTGGAAAAAATATTTTACACCAGTTAAAACTGGTAACCAAGCAGGTACACTCAGCCCTTTAGGCAATGGTAGCAGTGCTGGACCTGCACGAAGAAATTACAGTTCATTCTTGCCTGATATCTATACGGGTACACCTAATAGAATAGAACGTTATCTTCAGTATGACACCATGGACATGGACAGCGAAGTTAACGCTGCCCTAGACATTCTTGCAGAGTTTTCAACACAAAAAAATAGAGAGAATAATGCTAATTTTAGTCTGCATTTTAAATCGCAGGCCACAAATACTGAAATAATGATACTGAAGGAAATGCTACAACAGTGGCATAAACTACAGAATTTTGAAACAAGAATGTTTCGTATTGCTCGTAATACTTTCAAGTACGGCGATACATTTTTTATAAGGGATCCTGAAACACAGAAGTGGTTTTATGTAGACCCAGGCAAAGTTACAAAAATTATTGTAAATGAAAGCGAAGGCAAAGAGCCTGAGCAATACGTTATTAGAGATCTTAATGTTAACTTTGTTAATTTAGTTACTACACAAATTAATCCTAATACACAGAATACACAACCTGGGGGTTCAGCGTATGTAAGTGGTGGTGCCGGTGCTAGAGGTATGACAGGTGCTTATCCACAACAGGCAGGAACAAGATTTAGTCAAGAGCAAAATGAATATGCTATTGATGCTAATCACGTTGTGCATCTAAGTCTAAGCGAAGGATTAGATAACAATTATCCATTTGGTAACAGTCTACTAGAAAGTGTATTCAAAGTATACAAACAGAAAGAATTATTAGAAGACGCTATTATTATCTATCGTGTGCAACGAGCCCCTGAACGTAGAGTATTTTACATTGATGTAGGAAATATGCCTGCTCACTTGGCAATGGGCTTTGTTGAAAAGGTAAAAAATGAAATACACCAGCGACGTATTCCTAGTTCAACAGGTGGCGGCACCAGTGTTATTGATTCAGCTTACAATCCATTAAGTATTAATGAAGATTACTTTTTCCCGCAAACAGCAGAAGGACGCGGATCTAAAGTTGAAACACTGCCGGGCGGTACTAATCTAGGCGAGATAGACGATCTACGTTATTTTACTAACAAATTAATGCGAGCTTTACGCATTCCTTCGAGCTATTTGCCAACTGGCCCAGAAGACAGCCAATCACAGATGAATGATGGTCGAGTGGGTACTGCATACATTCAAGAACTTAGATTCAACAACTATTGTATGAGATTACAGAGTCTATTGCAACCTGTTTTTGATGAAGAATTTAAATTGTATATCAAAAATAAAGGCGTGCAGATAGATTTTAGTATGTTTGAATTAAAATTTCAAGCTCCTCAAAACTTTGCCAGCTATCGTCAAGCTGAAATGGATACTACACGCATATCAACTTTCTCTACCATTGTAACATTGCCATTTGTAAGCAAGCGTTTTGCCATGAAACGATTCCTAGGTCTAACTGATGAAGAACTAGCAGAAAACGAAAATCTATGGAAAGCTGAAAACAATGAAGGAAGCAAGATTAGCACCAACAGTCAAGCTGAACTACGAGGTGTAGGTGTAACTGGTGCAGGTATTGCTGATGATACTGCTGCTATTACAGCTCCTGAAGAAGGAGTCCCACCTGAAGCTATGCCAGGTGGACAAGATGCCGCTGCACCAGCATCTCCTATGGCAAATACTCAGCCTCCAGCATAAGGAAACTGTCATGATACTAAGAGAAATGTTCTATATAAACAAAACAAAAGGTGAAATGGAAGAGGATGATTTATATTATCCTGAAAATGATACCAGTGTTATGACCTATGATGATACTAGAAAAACTAAACTAACTCTTAAACAAATCAATGAGTTACGTAGAGCTAGTGACAAACATCTAGCCGAACAAGAAGCTGAACTAGAATTTATTTCAAGGATGTATAGCACACCCGCACCGGAAGCATGAGCACAGCATTTGTACTAGGAAATGGCCGGAGCAGATTGAATGTAGACCCTAACAAATTAATTGGCAAGGGTAAAATATTTGGCTGTAACGCTCTTTATAGAGAATTTAAACCTGATTTTTTAATAGCTGTAGACGCACCTATGCTGTCCGAAATAGTTGAATCCGGCTATTACAAAGAAAACCAAGTTTGGACTTCACAGCGTAATCAAAACAAATTTAAACAAATAAATGTAATTGTTCCTAGTCGCGGTTGGAGCTCTGGGCCAACTGCATTAGACTTTGCCTGTAAGCTTCAATTCAAAACAATTTACATTATGGGTTTTGATTATACTGGCATTAAAAACAGATTTAATAACGTTTACTCTGATTCTAAGAATTATAAAAAATCTTCTGACACCGCTACCTATTATGGTAATTGGCTTAAACAAACTGAGCAGGTCATTAGAGAAAACGGAAAAGTAAAATTTGTCCGTCTGTATCAACAGGGTATTACTTTAGTACCTAAAGAACTTGAGCGTTATAAAAATTTAACTCATATGACTTATATACAATTCAATGAGTTACTTCAACAAGATAAAGTATAAAATCTGCATATTTTAGCCGATTAGACCCCATTTTTTTCTACTACTATTAAATAGATTGACAGCCTTTCAATTAGGAGAAAAGATATGGGTGATCGTACTAAGTTTGAGCAAATGCTCGAATTCTTAATCAATGATGAAAAAAGCAAAGCCGAAGAGCTTTTTCACGAAATCGTGGTTGAAAAGTCACGTGAAATTTATGAAAACATCCTAGACGACGAACTTGCTCTAGAAGCAGACGAAGAGGGTGAAGAAGAGTCTACAGAAGAAGCTACCGAAGAGGAAGAAGAATCTGTAGAAGAAATGTTTAATATGGAAGCCGATGACGAAGAAAAGGGCGATGCTCCTGACTTTGGCGGCGATGACGAAGAAGACGACAGTCCAGATATGGGCGGCGATGAAGAAGAGCCCGCTGATGACGACGTAGCATCAATGGTCTTAGACGTTAAAGATGATCTACAAGACCTAAAAGACATGTTTGCAGCATTAGACGCTAAGATTGGCGGCGATGACATGGACATGCCTGGCGACGATATGGGTGGTGATGCTGGTGACGACTTCGTAAATGATGTTGAAATGCCTGGCAAACCAGAAGACGAAATGATGAGTTTTGAAGCCGACGAAGAAGACGAGGAGCCCAAAACAGAATCAAAAAAGTTTAGATCCCCTGGCGATTTAATGCGTGAATATGTTGACAAAGTAGCTAGTCCTTCTAACAAAGAAGGTGCTGATAACACCAAGTCAACTATTGACAACATGAAAAACGACATGGGCGGAACTACCGAAAACATTTTAAGTGGCCGTAATGGTGCTGATGCTGGTTCAGTAGGAGCTGGTGGCACAGTTAAAGGCAATGGTGTTCTAAAAGGCAAGCCTCAAGATATGAACACTGGCAATATTAATGTTCCTGGTGGTAATGCTGGCAAAACAGCGTTTACACACAAAGAGCCAGGACATGGTCCCGAGAAAAAGGGTGCTGGTGAGAATGCCGACAAAGGTGCTGGTAGCCCATTAAATGGTGCTCCAGGTCGTGCCAAGTAACATGAAATTTTTAAGAGAAAACCTTTCATTTGACCATGCGGGGATCGTTTTAGAAAACGTTGAATCCCCGTCCGGTCAAAAAAATCTATACATGAAAGGTATTTGCATCCAAGGCGGAATCCGCAACGCTAACCAGCGGGTATATCCTGTTACGGAGATTGCAAAGGCTGTCAAAACTTTGAACGATCAAATTGCAGGCGGCTACTCTGTACTTGGAGAAGTAGATCATCCAGAGGATCTAAAAATTAACCTGGACCGAGCTGCCATATTGGTTGAACAAATGTGGATGGACGGCCCAAATGGTTATGGTAAGTTAAAGATTATCCCTACTCCAATGGGTAACCTAGTCCGTACTATGTTAGAAAGTGGAGTTAAGTTGGGTGTATCTTCCAGGGGCTCTGGAAATGTTGCAGATGATGGTTCGGGACAGGTCAGTGATTATGAAATAATTACAGTAGACGTTGTCGCCCAACCATCTGCACCTGGTGCATATCCTACACCGATTTACGAACATCTCATGAATTCTAGAGGTGGTTATAGAGCAATGAGTATTGCTCAAGAAGTAAGGCAAGACGTCAAGGCACAAAAGTATCTAAAAGAATCTTTAATGAACATCATTAATGGATTGAAATAAGGGGAGATCACTAATGTTAGATGCATTAAAATCATTATTTGAGAACAACGTGATTTCCGAGGAAGTTAAAACCAGCATCGAAGAAGCTTGGCAGCGTAAAATTGATGAGAATAAAAACGAAGTTATGCAAGAACTTCGTGAAGAATTCGCTCAACGTTACGAGCACGATAAGTCAGTTATGGTTGAAGCAATTGAGTCAATGCTAACTGATAAACTCACTGTTGAACTTGCGGAATTCCAAGAAGATCGCAAGAGTCTAGCTGAAGCTAAAGCCAAATATCATGTTGCTATTCGCGAGCATAGCAGCAAACTACAGAAGTTTATGATTGAAGCTTTATCAAAAGAAATTCGTGAAGTTCACGATGATCAAAAGAATATGGTTGAAAACTTCCGTAAGTTAGAAGATTTCGTTATTGAATCCCTAGCTAAGGAAATTTCTGAATTCCATGCAGACAAGCAAGACCTAGCTGAAACAAAGGTCAGATTGATCAAAGAAGCTAAAACTCAATTTGATCAATTAAAGGCTAAGTTTATCAAGCGTAGTTCCGATCTAGTTGAATCTGTAGTTACACAGTCTCTATCAAAAGAGATGAAGCAACTAAGAGAAGATATTAATCAGGCTCGCAAGAACGACTTTGGTCGTAGAATTTTCGAAGCTTTTGCAACTGAGTATCAACACAGTCTGCTAAGTGAGAAATCTGATGTTGCTAAACTACTTAAGGTAGTTGAGCAGAAAGAAAAAGAAGTTGCCAAGGCCCAGGCCCAGGCAATGGAAGTAGCAAAGATCGTTGAAGGCAAGGATGCAGAATTAATCCGCCTACAAGATCAAGTTGCTCGCAAAGAAATCATGAGTGAACTTTTAGGTCCTTTAGGTAAGGATCAAAAGGAAATTATGAGTGAACTTCTGGAAAGTGTGCAGACACCAAAACTAAGAACTAGTTTTGACAAGTATCTACCTGCGGTTATCAAGGGTGAAACTCCAGAAAAGCGGAAGGCATTAACAGAGGCAAAAGAGATTACAGGCAACAAAGAAATGAAACATAGTAGTGCTACGGCCGTAACAACAGACAGCAATAATATTGTTGACATCCGCCGATTAGCAGGATTAAAGTAAGGAGAAACTTAAAAATGTCAGAACTACTAGAAAGCCGCTGGCAGGAAACTAAAGAGGCACTACTGGAAGGCCTCCAAGGCACCCGTAAATCCGTAATGGCTGTCACCTTAGAAAATACTCGCAAGTATTTGGCTGAGAGTGCTACAGCTGGTGCAACTTCCGCCGGTAACGTCGCAACACTTAACCGTGTTATTCTTCCAGTCATTCGTCGCGTAATGCCAACCGTTATTGCTAACGAGTTAGTTGGTGTTCAGCCTATGACTGGTCCAGTTGGTCAGATTCACACTCTACGTGTTCGTTATTCAGATACATCAGCCGGTGCTGGTGTTCTAGCAGGTGAAGAGGCTCTAAGCCCATTCAAGATTGCTGCTAGTTATTCTGGTAACGAAACAGCAGCAACACCTAAGGCAGGTAGCACAGCTACGCTAGAAGGTCAAGCTGGTAAGCGTATGAGCATTCAGATCTTAAAGCAGACAGTTGAAGCTAAGACACGTAAGCTATCAGCTCGTTGGACCTTTGAGGCTGCTCAAGATGCACAAGCCCAACAAGGTATTGACATCGAAGCAGAAATCATGGCTGCTCTTGCTCAAGAAATTACAACTGAAATTGACCAGGAAATCTTAACAAGCCTACGTACCCTAGCTGGTACTGCTGTTGAGACATACAACCAAGCTGCCGTAAGTGGTACAGCAACATTCGTTGGTGATGAACACGCTGCTCTAGCTGTTCAAATTAACCGTGCTGCTAACCTAATTGCTCAGCGTACACGTCGCGGTGCTGGTAACTATGCAGTTGTTAGCCCATTAGCATTGACAATTCTTCAGAGTTCTACAACTTCTGCGTTCGCAAGAACAACAGAATGCACTTTCG
>JACCDO012317995.1_pt1 | contig 22005 bp, 49 predicted proteins | sample 7446101 | NCBI WGS metagenome assembly JACCDO01 (sample SAMN15323440, study PRJNA562643) | freshwater metagenome | isolation source: river surface water | place: USA:Blue River Watershed | collected 2017-08-16
GAGCAGCAGTTGGGAGTATTAACCGACTCGTAATACTTTTGACCTGACATCATGTTAACACGCTCAACTTGGCCTTCGATCTTAGTGAAGTAGGTGTTAGCGTCAATGACAGCAACTTCGTCCTTCTGGCAAATGCCCTTGCGATCGAAACGAGTAACTGCGGCTTTAGCAGCGGCTTCGGTGGCATAATACTGTTTGCTGTACGAACGCTCTTTAACGATAGCGGTAGTAGACAGGTTGTAGATAACATAAAGTTGTGCCATTTTGAGCTCCTTGGTGTTGTTTAACTACAGTACAAACATTATAGCAAAAAGTATCTTTTTGGACAACCAAAATATTGTTGCAAAAATAACAAGCCATTCTATAACGGTAAACCCACTCGCATTGTAGAAATTTGTTATTTTTTCTTTAAGGTTGCTAAACATATAATATTGCTTATTCAGCAACAGTTAGCATGTTAGCAGGAACGTTCCAAGTAGTAAGATTTTCACGTACTTGGACATTTTTAATTTTGATTTTAACAACAGAACCCTGATGTACACGGCCAGTTTTAGGATGTGTAAATTTAACAACATCTCCGACTGCAATTGCCCGGCGTGTTTCGCGACCAACTTGGGCACGGCGAAACTTTATTGCATCAACAATACTGTCCAGTTGTTGATTTGTAAACGAACCAAACATAATTGCAGAATTTACTTGCTCAATGGTCAGTTGCGACACGGTCGACTCCTAATAAGTTTACAGTGTCAATATTATAGCAAAATGGGGATTTTTGGTCAATGGTTGCTGTTTTAGCAACTATTGCGGAATGTCAATTACTGGAAGATATTCGCCGCGATTTCGAGGCTCTCCAGTTATTCCTGTGCCGACATTTATCCTACCACTGTCTAATAGTCTAAGGCCGAGAGAAATACCTAAACGAGAATCATGCACCCAAAATTTTTGCCCTGCTCCAAGTTTATATATTTCATCTTTAATCAATGACATCCTGCGCATTAATTCATTTGCTGTAGAAAAGGGAACATTGCGTTCATATAGTCTATCTAAAGCGTGTTGTGTAATCTTAAAAACTAGCTCGCCGATGCGACGATCACCTAAATCAAGTTCATGTAATACAGCACCTTCGGCCTGGCGTCCTGCCTTCATGTTAGCACACCAGTGATACATTCGTCCACGCTCGCCACCTTGCTTGGCCTTTGCTCTTAAATCAGTAACTGATCCTTTGCAACTGGCACCGGCTCGCTTAACTCTGCCAGGGCGACTCCGGCCCTTGATCTTGCCATCGGCAAAGTTTTCTACAATAAACTCGTGTGCTCTCATTATCTTGTCCTCGTTGCAGCAAATACGTTCATATAATCTTTAAAATTTTCGTGTCTGTCAGCCAATCCATGCATCTTAGGGTTAATCCATCTTGTCACTGCACGAGTATCATTGAAATTGGTAACATTGGGTCTCACACGATTCGACCAATACCATACTGCAATCTTTGCCGCAACATCGGGTCTGCTGGCTAGTTCAGGTTGTTCCTCTAGTGGTAACTTTAATGCTTGACCGGCACGACGATAATTGTCTCGGCCGGTAATTTGTATGAATCCTCGGCCTTTATATCTTATACCGTCACCTCGATATATGTTGCCTAGGTCTCGTCGACCTTCGTATTCTTTACCACTGGCATATTCATGCATACGTTTAAATCCAGCAGATTCATGAAAGCACTGTGCTAAAAATTGTGCTAATTCTACACCTCTGATTCCTGCTTGCTTTGCAGTTCGATGTAGTAACATTTCTGCATCAAAGTTACTACCAAGTGCCGGAGGACTAAATTCCTGAGTTTTTGCCTGAGCTGCAGGAACACCAGCAGCGGCCATTGCACTGGCACCCAAGGCTCCTAAGAATCCTCTACGATCTATTTCAGTGACGAACTCTGCGGCTCTCATTGAGATTTCATCCAAATAACAAAAGGGTCATTGACTACAATGGTGCCATTGGATCTACGCATATAATTGCCACTGTGTAAATCTAAATTAAACCCGTGTTCTTGTCCAAACTTTCTTACTTCATTGATAGTATTTAATAAATTAGCAGCATTCTCCATACCGCCTAGGCTATCGACAACTTCTTCCATAGTAAAATATCCAAGAGTATTAGCATCTGCGTCCCAATACCCTTTAGCAGTTAGTTTCTTTAAAGCAGATTCAACATCACGGTCTATTCTGGCTCCAGTTACATCCTCTAGATAATTAACTATAGTTTTAACCTTGCCAGACACTTCAGTGAGTAATTCCATCCTGGCTTGTAAGTATGTTTTGCCTCTAAACTTAAAACTTTCCAATCCAGAGAACTTAGGTAAGTGAGGATTGTTTTGATTTTGATTGCAATAATTGATCCAGTCGCGAAACATCAATTGATCTGGACTAAATCCTTTTGTGCCGGTGCGGTAACCAAATACTATATAGGCTAAGCCTGTTTCTGGTTCATGAAATACATGTTTGTCTATACCACCACCAAGATATTCGTAGCCACGACTCATTAATTCTTTTCTTAGATCGGCATGCACGTTGCCGGCCATTTCCGTGGTAAATTCTTCAGCTCTCATTGTGTTCTCATTAAGGCAAATACATCTCTAGGCATGCCAGGTATATCTCTAAGTTCATATGGTAATTGATCAAAGGGAATTTCTCTATATCCAAATTGATTGGCGTATCTTGCTACTATCCTACGATACAGTTTAAATCTACTATCCTCTTTTCCGCTGAACAATACAAACAAAGGTCTATTGTATCGACCTAGATATATTCTAATAGCATTAATAACCGTAGCAAATACACGTTCGACGTCTCCTTGGCCGGTAATTTTATGTTGACCACCACGAGTAAATTCTATGTCTATGGCTTCCCAATTGTCGTCGCTGGTATAAAATGGTACAAAACTTATATTGATCGTTCTACCTTGGCGATCATATGCGTCGGCATGAAATTCTGTAGGAGCAAAACTTTCATCCCACTCTAATTCAAAACCAGATCTGGGATCAAAGACTTCTGTAATGAAGTCTGTGGCTCTCATCGTGCTGGCACCACCATAAATTCACCTTGCCCTAACATACCGTTTTGTCTTAACCAATTGGCAGCATATACATTGGCTTCACCTTGGTTGCTACGATGTACGAAACTGTACACTTCGCGATCATTTTGATCCATAATCAACCAACGAGTGTTACCTGGAGGTAAGTCTTCTGTACCCCTTGCTGGTGTTTGTGTCTGTTCTAGGGGATTGGCTTCTATAGATCTAACGCCTAACCCCCTTGCTATTAAATTAGCATGCACACGGTCCATGGCAGCATTGGCATTAGGGGCTCTAGTGTTTACATCATGTGCATGACCGTAATCATCTGTCCATCGAACATTAAAGAGTGGTTCTGACGGCGCCGCTGGTGCTTGATCAGATGATTGACTCACAGGCCGAGCCTCTATGCCAACTACAGTATATCCTGCACGTTCAAGACTTGCTCGCATGCGATTCATAGCAGCATCAGCATTCCTTGATCTTACAATTGAAGTATCTGTGTTTACATTATTGCGATATTCTGTAGTATAAGTTACTTCATAATCATTTTGTTCCGGCTCGGCTAATTCACCTTGTGCTGCCAATCTTTGATTTATACGATCCTGCGTAGATCCTGGTATGGGAGTAGCAGTAGGACGACCTTCTATACGACGCCAACCATACCTATCCCTCCATGAATCAATGTCGTTTGGGTTAAGGCCGGCACCGCGTAACCAATCCATAAACTTTTGCGAAGCTTCTTGATCTGTGTTAGCAATAAATCTAAACACCGGTGTATAAGGTACCCGACGACGATCCACAATTTCGTAGTTTGCATCAGAACTCTGCTCACCACCTATAGGCGTCTGAACTCCAGCACTAGCAGGTTGCCCACTAAGCATGTATGCACGATTTTGTTCCATGTCAATGATACGAATATCATCACGAGGAATATTGCGTCTATGCCTTATGTTATCTGCTATATTTTGAATATAAACCCATGTTCCTTGCTGCCCAGGAAGTAATACTTCACCGTCATGATTGTTAACAATAGAAAAAATTGATGTATGTGGTGCTCTGAAAATTCCACCGCCTGTGGATCTTGTTCGCATCTGTGGACGTACATAGATGGGATCATTAAATCCTGTAGTCAAGGCCCAGATTTGGGCTCTTCGTTCAGCATCTGCAACGGCATTGCCTATTCCACTGATAGTATGCACAACTTCGTCGGTAGGTCGGCTAACAACTTCCCAAGTTCCAGTAAATTCTTGATCGCGGCTTGGGGTTTGTCCTGGGATCTTTAATGTTTCGTCCTCGGGTGGTAGTTTCTTTTCTTGGCGCTTACTCTGCGCCCGTTTAATAAAACTCTTTAATGCCGATCGTGGCAATGTGCCAGCACTAAATTGTGCGAAATATTTTATAGTATCTTCTTCATTGCCGGTTAAGGGTTCTTCAATTCTTTGACGCTCGCCACGACCACCGACTACCTTTGTTGGTTTAAACAGTCGGTTTAATTTACGAGCATACTCTTCTTTTTCTTTTTCAGGATCCATGGCAATGTCCATTGCCACTACCATTCGTAGCAGTGTGTTTACAATCTTGTCTCTATTATTTTCATATTCAGTAATGTAATCACCACCGGGACTGCGAAACTCAATCCATCCTTCCTTGGGGTGAATACTCAAGTATTTGTTACCGGTGGGAGCCATGACCATACGACTGGCCATGGTATTCATACCCGACCGCATCTGACGAAACAGTTCTTCTACTGCTCCGGGATTTTCAGTTTTGCGGGCTCTTATAAGTTCAGTAACATTTTTAGCGTAGAAAGTGCCTAATCTATTAAACTGATTGGCTACATATTCATCACCTAAGAACACAGCTAATTTAATAAAATCTATTTTGCTACGATCGTAATTTGGGATACTTACATTCATATGTAAGCCAGTGGTTTTATTAGTATAAGCACCTACTCGGTTGGCCCACTTCATTACAGCATCAAACTTCGCTATCATTTCATCTATAGGCATTGGTGGGCTGATAAATTCTAATCCACCGTCGCTACTATCATCTGGACTATCTAAACTACTGTCCGTTTCTACATTCCAACGGCCGGGTAGTCGTGACCCGCCGTGATAACCTGATGCTTTAGCCGGCATACCCATAGCGTCAGCAAAATCCATAGCAACAGTTTCAATGTCAATTGATCCGCGGTTGCTTTCTGGATAATTCCAATAGGGCCAATCTAATCCGTATTCGTTAGCAAAGTCGCTCATTGAGCCGATGCCTTCTTCGTCTAAGTAACGTTCAAAATGGGCGTCATTGTCTTCAAAGTATAAATTTCTTAGTTCATCGCGAATGTCGTCGGCATTTTGTTCCATGTAATCCTGAGCTGCTCGAGCAAGTTCTTCTTCGCTGTTAAAATCATTGGGATCAATGTAATTTTCAACTGCTTCTCGTTGTGCTAACTGACCTTCGTCGCTGTCCATCCAAGAATCAAAATCATCTTCTAACCAGATATAGAAGTTTTCGTTTAGTTCGTCAATTTTTCTTTGTATTAAGCCAGTACTGTTTGGAGTGTCGCCGCCACGGAAAAAGTTAATAACTTCCCGATCCCAACGGGCGCCACTAGGGAAACTTTCATCTTGATCGTAGTCTGGTTCTGGATCTAATTCATCTTCTTCTGAACCAACATTAGGCACATACATTTCAAACTCAATACCAGCTAAGGCATTGATGTTCTTTGCCAACCGAGTAAGGTTAGCAGTGCTCATCTTGACTTCGTCAAGTTGTTCTTCGGTTAAATTAAAATCACGGTATCTCATTCAATGCTCTCCGGGTATTCTTTTACATACAGCTTAATCATTCCGCCGGCCATGGCATCAGCTTCTTGCTCAATAGGTGAAAACGGATAACTTTCGCCAGGCCTGGCTTCATGGTGTTCATGTTGTTTGCGATGAACTAATTCGTGGCACACTGTTCGCATAATGTCTATTAAGTTACGATTGCCAGTATATACCCACATTGTATTTGTATCATCATCGTAATATCCTGTGCGATGCTGATCAGGTCCTTCTTTCCGATCAGCAAAGATCATTTGAGGCAATGGTTTAGTTATATTTAATTTTTTCTTACACCATTGAACAAAGTGACGTAACTGCTTTTCGTGTTCAGTAAATGTGCTTTCCGTGATAAATTCTTGAGCTCTCATTATGATCTCAATTCCATGTAATACCTTGCTGCTGTGTCAACACCATTCATTGTCATGGGTAGCATGAATTTTTTTAGTTCTTCGACCCGTTTGTCGGAATGTATACCCAATAACATACCCTGCATTGCATGTTCGCTGTGGGGACTTACATACAGCCCAAAGTAATCGTGCGGATAACCCAGTTCTGGTCCCCAGAAGATCTCAACAGTGTTACCGTTGTCTTTTTCTTTGTAGCCTAGGGCATCGCTATCTTCAGCAAACTGTGCAAATACTGCTCGTGCTCGTTCCCAGGAAATTGAGCCGTTGTTGCCATCGCCACGGTATCCCTCACCGGGTGCGAATTCATTTACATTCCTTTTGTGCGGTGGTAGCCAACCTGGAGGACCAACTTGAACTAACCATTCTAATTCATCATCGTTATTGGCATCTCTTACATCAAAGAATTCAAAATTAGGAATTTGCTTTAGATAAAACCACCAGTTAGCCAATTCAACCATTGCCCGACGATGTTCAGGAATACGAGAATCTGGCTGGTAATTATCTGTGTGGGCTACCCACATTTCACTTGGACGGCCATAGCGATCATAACCCAACAATTCACGCCATTTTTGTTGTAAGTTTCGTGGCACATACTGATCTAACTCGGTATCGCTCATCCACTCCTGGCCAATGTCAATGCCTTCGTTGACCGGTTGTTTATTTAAAAAATCTTTAGCTCTCATCTTTGTCTTTCCGTTTTGCTGGTTCTGCTTGTCGTTGACGTAAGTCAGGTGTTAGATCAATGTCAGGCTTGGTGGGTGCAGGCAATGCCTGTGGTGGTTGTGCAGCGGGTGCAGCAGGTGCTTTTTTACCTGTTAGTTTGTTATAGCCTTGTTTGGTCAATCCCGCTAAACGTGCTATATCAAATGGTGTTGTGTCTTTTTTGCCTTTCTTCTCCAATGCTGCTAGTCGTGCTATATCAAACGGTGTTGGGTCTTTTTTAGATAGTATTTTTGATCTTAGCTGCTCTTCCCAGTCATCCCACTCTTTATCTCGTTGTTTTTGTTCTTCTGGAGATAATTCATCCCAACTCTTAGGTGGTAATTGCCCTTTGTCAGAATCACGTTTATCATCAGGAATATATTTCTTATATTCACCACTGACAATGTCATCAATCAATGTATAGTTGGTATCCCAATGATTAGATTCATTGGCATCATCGGCATCTTTGCTGTATTGGTCGTAGTCAAACGATTCAAGTCCCGGGATATTAGTTGCTTCAATGCCTTCACCGCCGCGATCCCCATAATATTGATACCAATAGGTTCGACCGTCTCGAATAAAAGTATACTGCAACGTTGTATCATCGACACCCGACACAATGACAGGAATACCTCCGGGTGTTCTTAGAACTTGATAGTCGCTGCCCCAGGGCATAGCACCTGACTGACCTTGTGGCTCTGTGTGTAAATCATTCTCCCCAGGTATCCATTCACCATTGTACTCATCCATATGTGCCATTTCAGGATCCTGATAGGTGTACATAGTAGGGTCAAAATAGTATCCTTGTTGATTACCGACTGCGGTAGCAGCCCGCCATAGTGCAGCGATGGTAGCAGGATTAATACCAGCAGCCACAGCAGCGGCAGCAGGAACTTCAGCAGCCACAGCAGGTGTGGCTAATGCTTTCATTGCAGTACCGGGCATAGCAGCAGCGACGCCAGCAGCACCTAATGCTCGTAAAAATCCTCTGCGGCCAGGATCGGCGGGTTCACCTGCTTCGTTTAATATTTCATTTATTTTCATTGTCTTTACCTGCAATCATTTGACCGTAATCCCGACTTTGTATGTTCTGAGGAGTATGCTCACGCTGGCCTTTTAATATTTCAAATGCCCGACGTAATCCACGGGCCACCGTATCTAGGCCATTTTCATCTGCTTGATACTTAATACCGATACCTCCGGCTTGTTCCCATTCAGTAATTACAGTATTACGATCATCAACTAGTATATTCGGCGTGCCGTCGGGCTGAACTGCATATTTCCCCTTACGTGGGGTAATAATAATCTTATTAGGCTGCGGGGTTAAATTATCTTTAATCCATGCTGTTTTCATTACTCGACTGTTTTCATGATCTCCACGTAACGGACTTGAGCAAATATTGTACGATCCGAATATCTTTACTGCCATTGCTACTAGCCTATCTGCACTGGCGAATTTTGGTAATCGATAAAAGAAATCTGTGCCTACCATTCGCTGTATTACCGGCTCGCGCAGGTCAGGCGGAATATTGTGGTAATCATGTCTACCCTGGTCATTGGCTTTTACACCAGCTAACTTTGCGTATTCTGCAAAGAAATCTGCCAAAACACCATCCATGTCCAAGAAAATTTCCGGACGATTATTTGTATTTTGTTCCATTTCGTATAAGCGCATCTAGTATTTAGTGGTATTTGATTTTAAGAAGTTTTTGCAAAAAAAAAATGCCCCGAAGGGCATTTTGCAATTGCAGTTAAACTATCATAGTTCACCGAGCATTTTCTCTGCTCTTTTTGCTGCATCTTTGGCCAGTTCTTGTTTGTTGTGTTCAGTTTGAATAACATTAGCTTCGCCAGTCGGAAGTGCTATCAATACAAATGCCACAAAATTGTTATTAGGAAGATGTTCAACTACAATAGATTCTTCCTTGTCAATTCTTGCAATTTCTACTCCCCGTATATTAACTGATTTACAAGAAGCTTTTATAGCCGATTCATACTTCTCTAGCGGTGTAGAGTTTACATCAGCTGCGAAGCTTTCTTTGGTCATACCAATTTGACCGTCTTTAGCCATACAAATACTTTTGTATGCATCCATTTTGGCTTTGTCAACAGCGATTGCCCAGCTTTTGCTTACACCAACACCGGGAGACAAAATAGCGTTATTGACCTGTGGCAAATTGGTATACCATTTAGGCATTTTATCTTTCATAGTCTTGTTAGACTTGAAATCTGCTGCTTCTTTGGCTTCTGCTCGGCGATCGTACTCGTTCTTAGGCGCAGAACTACACGCAGTTAATGCAAGTGCTACTGAAATTGAAAAAAGAAATTTTAACATAGTATCCTCACTGTTTTTTGATCCATTCACCGGCTTTCTGGAAGTCAGAGCCGATCCCGCTTACTGCACCACCAACAGTACCACAACCTGTTAGGCTTACTACTAAAACAAAAATTAATATACGCATATTATACCTGTTTGATTAAAATTTGTCAACTACTTGCCATTCACCCTTACGTAGTAAACAGACAATTCCTTGATGCTGGAATACATCTCTGCGCACAGGATCGAAATCAGATTCTACAAACCAACGACACCGAGCACCTTTATATTCGAAGAAATTTGGTTTTTGCGGATGTGGTGCTAGTTCGCTTAATTGCACAATATCGCCAATTCTTACAGTTCGTACCATGGGCAAAGGGTCATCTCTACAAACCATTTCTTGTTCCGTGGTAGTTTTTCCGCCACCAATTTTTGTCAGCAAATAACTACGACCAGTTTGCAGTGCTTGACTACAAATTTGGTCAATACTATCACCATTGGCACCGATGCTTTGGCCTTCGCCGGTGTGCCAAACGTGATCTATCTCGGCACGAAATGTTACATTACACTTAAATTGATTGTTATTAACCGGAGTTACCGATTGACGAACATCAACTGTTCGAGTAATAGATTTACCTAATTGTGCCACGGTGGCTGAACGCATATAACATTCAGCTGATGCCGCCAATGGCAACAAAGCAATTAATAGGGCGGATATGCGTGACATACACTTTTTACCTGATCAATTTTTAATCTTATCCCACCGTTGTAGCCGTCCATAAAATCACGACGTTGCTCGTAGGTACCATCTGCAATACTGTTAATGTATCCTATAGAACTTGTAACCATAAGACCATTTATTAGATATTCGTCGCCTGTAATCAATTGACTTTTAAGAAAAGTCAATTGTTCCTGTTTTTTTGAACAACTTATATGCATGTTACTAATTTCGTGTCTTGTCATTCTAGCAGTAGTTGTACAACCTACTAATGTAAGCACAATGACTACTAACGACAAGTGCTTCGTAGCATCCATAGTCTATCCTTTATTGCTGCATAGTACTTTCTTTCAACAGGATCAGAATTTACTTTATTCATATCAGTTAAACTGAGTTGACGATTAAAGTAAGCTTCGAATTCATTTTTGTTAGTACAATCAATATAAGTATTGTAAATATCATGGGCTGGCACCCTATGCTGAGTAGCACAGCCCGTTAACATAAACAAAATTATAAGAGTGTGTTTCATTACTTTGAAGGAATAACTGCTGCCTTAAATGCTTCAATAGCAGTTACTTCGTCGCAATTGGCATTGCGTTTAATATATTTTACTGCATCCCACGAACTAAGTTGCAGAATGTAAACAGCCTCGTCGGCAAAACGTTGTGCTTGGGTCATGCTATTTCTCCTTACCATGATGAGTTGTAAAAAACTTTTAGTCCGCTAAACAGTTCGGCTTTTGCCTGTTTAACAAATGCTAAATCTTCTTGACGATAGTATTCGTCTGAATTACTACCAAAGAAAAAACCCGACGTTGAGGGCAGATTACCTGCGACGATGTCGTTTTCCAATGCTTCTAAGTCGTCCCAGGTTAGTTCAAGTTCAACGCCATTGAACATAACATCTTCATTAGTAGAATATTGCTGCAGGCTAGGACGGCCTTTACTGTTCCAAAGTTGTTCCATCCATCCTTGCAGATTAGGATGCTTGCGCCAATAGGCAATTTCACGGTGCTCACCTTTTTCCCAGTCGGCATCGGCCTTAGCAGCAGCATAAGCGTATTGATCTAGTCCCATATCAACCTCACGTAATTAAAACAGTATCTATTATACTAAATGGTTTAATTTTGGTCAATCCGTTTTTTGTGGCAATTTAACAACAGTTAGTTTATGAGAATTTTTTGTTTTATTTTTTGCAACTAGTTGCGATTCTGCAAACTCTTTGCTTACATAGTACTCGCAAAGACGATGGCGGCACAGTGTAGGAATGTCTTCGAAGCCGGGCTCTAGTATAAACTGGTAAGGACTGCGACCCCAGGACGAATACTTAAGAAAATTGTAATACGCTTGCCGGTGCTCTTTGTTTGTAGCATCAAACACTGCGCCCGGGCGACAATTTAATAGAAGTGTATTCATAGTATAGAATAAGTTGATTGAACGCTGATTATAACAAAAAGAAAAAGCCCTGTCAAACAGGGCTTCGGGTGTTGTACAATTACAACAGTTTATTTTTTAGCAACAGGTTGCTTTGGAAAAGCAGCGATTGCTGAATCAGCAACGGTCTTAGCAATTTCAAAACCAGTGTTGTAAACGGTTTTTGCAAATGTTGCATTGGCGTCAACAATAGTTTCTAGTCCGTTACGGATATCTTCGTTAGGAATATATGCTAGAGTTGCTTTGGTGCTTTTGCTTGCATTGTCGACCAGAGTGTCTACTGTAAACATTTGAATCTCCTTAATAAAAAATGTTAGTGTGTTCATTATATAGTATTTATTGCAGTGCAGCAAATTTTTTATGCCCAGATAATGATTTTATTTGTCCATTATTGCATCAATAAATATTACTATTATTCAAGGAGATATCATGGAAATCGTAATTATTGTAGCAGCAGCAATTGGTTTAATTGGATGGTGGATTTGGAGAGAAGGTCAACACGAAAAAGCCGGCCATCCATTAGAGAATGTTACTAAAAATAAAACAGAGTGGCAAGAACCTGAACCCAATTCAAATGTGCCAGTAGTTGAACCTGTAGTTGTTGAGCAGGCTGTGGCTGAAGTTGCTGCTGCCAAGGAAGTAGAGATTGTATCGGCAGTTGTTAAACCCAAAAAACCAGCAGCACCTAAAAAACCAGCAGCAAAGAAAGTAGCAAAAATAGCAACGTCTAAAGCAGCACCGAAGAAAGAAAAGAAGGCTGCTGCGCCTAAAAAATCCAAAAAATAATTGAGCATTATTCCAATCTGTAATGTCGGAGTCTACCATGATTCCGACACTACTCTATGGCACTTTGGTAAAATTCAAGATTATACCGGATATAGCTATCGTGCTCCGGATTACTTTTTGCACCCGGCTAATTTAGACTCATTTGTCCAAAGCTCTTATGATCTTAAATTTGCAGCGTTTCATGTTGCATTTCCTTGCAGCAATGAATGGGTAGAAAGATTTCATACAACATATAAAATTGTCAATCATTCAATCGTTGTATGTTCCGAACTTCATCAAAATACTGTAGATCAGTTATTGAACCTAGACTTACCAAATGTAAGTATCTTTGTCAGCGGGTTCATTAACCAACCTTTCGAAAACGCCAAAATTTATCAATGGATGGATTGGTTTATTACTGCTGCGGATTTTTATAGATACGATCAACCGACTCTATTAGAAAAAAAGCTAGTAGACAGCAACAAGAATAAATTTTTTGATGTTTTATTAGGGTGTCAGAGACCGCACAGAGATTACGTTTATCAATATATAAACGAAAACTTAGCTGACAAAACAGTGATGACGTACTTTAGAAGATGGAACGTTGATCTAAGAACCACCGATCACATTTTCGAAAAAGAAGGCATAGAGTTTTTGCCAGACTCCAATTATCATCACACCGTACATAGAATACGATACTACGGAAGATTGATGAATCTAAGTGCTGTTGTGCCCATAGACATTTACAATAAAACACATTATTCTTTAGTAACTGAGACTAATTCGTTAAATCATTTTAACTTTTATACAGAAAAAATAGTAAAACCGATTCTAGCAGGAAGGTTGTTTGTAGTAATAGCAGGTGCTCGATATCTACATAATTTACGTTTGCTAGGGTTCAAAACTTTTTCTTCCGTCGTCGATGAAAGTTATGATTACGAAGAAGACCATGTCACAAGATGGAGAATGGCACTAGAACAAGTAAAAAAATTATGCGATCAATCTCCGGATGAAATCAAACATAAAATAAAAGACGTTGTTGATCACAACAGGCGTCTTTTATTAGAAGATTGGAACGGTAAGTTTATTCTTAAACTACAGTCTGTGATTGATCCATTTTTAACTTCTGCTCATAAAGCTGCTGACTAGCCAAATTCTTGCCTTTGGCTTCTACCATGATGTCGGCCCATTCGTTATGTTCTAGTGCCCATTCGTTGCAGGCTCTGTTCCAGGCAAAATCACTGTGCGCTCGTAGTTTTTGCTTTTTGTATCCGTTGGCTAGAAGAGTGTCAAGATCCGGTCTTGTACTAGAGTCATGATCCACCAAAACATCTTCACGACTAGTGCTATAATGAACGACAGGACGAGTACCGCGCCAGCTATCCTGGATCCTCTTGATACGATCATCTCTATGGTCAATGTATTCTCCTGTAGCAATCCAATGGTGATGTAAGTCTAGCACCAAAGCGACATCCGTGACCAGTTCGAGACTGGCGTCAAGTCCCCAGGACATTTCGTCGTTTTCGATTGTGATACAATTTCTTGCTTCGGGGCTGAGACGCTGGAGCGCACTGCGGATACCGGCTGGACCGCGTTTACCCGAGATGTGGACATTGATTTTAAAGTCCTGGAACGAAGTGCCATAGCCCATCCATCTTGCCATATCTGCATGATATTCAAACTCCTCTATACTTCTATTTACGATGTTGTCATTTTCGCTAGCCAGCACACAAAACTGTCCGGGGTGGAAGCTGAGTCTCACATCCAGTCGTCTAGCAGTTTCACCGATCGGCGCAAATATTTGTTCTAGATGCCGTTGTACATCAGCTTGTTGCCACCAAGACTGCCAATCCTTCTCGGTATAGCCTTGCAACATTTCGCTGCCAAGACGTACCATTCTACGTTCAGCAGGCAGCGTGGCCACACGCTCGATCATCTTGACAGCAGCAGCGGCATTATGATTCATGATATCCCATTGGCGCTGTTCGGCCTGTTCGGGATGCTCACGCAGCCAACGCATGGTAGTGCTACGTCCGTTGAGGTCACGATCCTTGGCATTGACCTTCATGCCTCCACATTCCGATGGATCGTTTAGCCATTTACATGCAAAGCCAATTCGTTTAGTCATTGTTTTAGTTTACCTTCGCGCACTGTTTCTCGTTTTGTAAATTGTCTTGCTATGAATTCGTTGGCTAATTGTTCTGTTTCGAAAGTTTCTTCTAAGCGCCAATTGTGTATTATACAGTCTACGCTTTCATATTGAAAGTATACTTCATATTTTTCTTCGCCTAGAGTATTTGTGACTCGAACAATTTTATAATTATTTGCTGCGCCGCGCCACGTGAATACCCCTAGCACGACTATTATAAGAGGAATAGCCAAAAAATACAATAGATCTTTTAACATTATTCGATCCTTCGCAAAAAATCCAGATCTAACTTTAAAGGATTACCAATCCAACGAGCACCTTCGGTGTGATCCCTAACATGATCTACACCAATGTCTTCATGTAGCAATACAGTTAATTGAGTATGTTTGTCCAAGTATTCTTCTATACAATCTTTGTTAGAACTATCGTACATCGCTTGATACATAGGTAACGGATGTGGACCAATTGGCTTATCCCAAATACGACCTAGAGCACAACCATTATCGTGTAAATGTTCTCTAATGTTCATTGCTTGTTGTCTCTCTTCCGGAGAGGACCAATATATATGTGCGTGATAGTTCATTCTATTCCGAAATGATTGCGTATAGCCAACTCGTATGTTGATGTGGACTTGGGCATTATAAATCCTTGCGGTAGTCTTTCCTGATTATATATTATTTCTATACAATCATCGATGATTAATTTTGCTAATTCCTCATTATAACATTCGATCCATTTATCCACAACCAATCCGGCTGGAACCGCTGCTTTTGCTTGTTCAGCAAGTTCTTGGATTCGTTGGTTCATTCTGCGTCCTCTATTCTTTCAATTTTTACTGAGCTGGCTGCGAAGTTTAATTGTTCGTAGATAAATTCTTCACAGGCTTCTGCCATTGCTTCATCGGTTTCGTAACCATCTAACCATAGGTCAACAACGAATCTAGGCATCATTCAACTCCAAAATGTCGTTTGATAGCACTGCTGCACTCTCGAGCGAATCGGGCATCAGGTGCATCCTCGTGCAGGAAACGACCACCTTCCACAACACCAACGCATTCTCTAACAATAGACTCGGCAAACTTGCGAGCAGTGCCACGCCAGATATCTGAATGGTAGATATTGAAGTTTGCTTGGGCTGCTAGTTGTTCAAAACGATCTTCTAGATCTTTCACAAGAACAGTTTTGTAGGCACGATCAAATTCAGGAAAGTCACTCACGATTCAACTCCAAAATGTTCTAACAATTTTTCAGCAATAATTATTTCGTCACCACAAAAATCAAACTTGTCCTCAATGTATTGAGAACATTCCCGAACAATCAACTCGGCGAATTTTTCTATACCTTGTCGAGCATAATCATCAAGTTCATCCCAACAGCCTTGTGCTGTCAGACCTGCTTGGTACAAGCAATGTTCAAGTCGTTCGTTCATTGTGTTAAGATCTTTATAAGTTTTCGAGGATCAACCATTTCATGTATTGGTTTAACCGCTTTTACTTCAAGTTGAAACTCTACCACTTCCCAATCCGACATATCCGTGCTGCGTTGCCAATTATATTTAGGCATATGGCTAGTAATATGACTGCGAAGTGTGCCTAGAGTGTTCCAAGACTTGGCTTTAACTTCATCCGTGGTCCAGTAAACATTGTCGCCGGTAGCATTGACGTACATGGTGCCTTTGCTCCAGCGACCAGTCTTTGTATGTCGAATTTTGTATATAGTCGACATTACTTTACATTAACAAACGGAACAGCACCTGAGCCCATGTAGTTAGGCAGTTTACCGTCCCACTTCTCGATTGCTTGAAGTTGAACATAGGCTGCACCACCTTGATTATTAATGGCCTGTGCTTGGATAGCAATAGCCTCGGCTTCGCCTTTGGCCTTGGCAATACTTTGCTGTGCTTCAATTTTGATACGCTCAAGATCCTGTTCGGCCTTGAGTTTGGTTTGCGTAGCAATAACTTTACTTTCGATAGCCTTTTGGTAATCAGCACTAAAACCAAAGTTAACTAGACTAATACTAGACACATCCATATTAAACGGTGCAACTTTTGATCGCAAATGATCTTTGATACTCTGGCTAACTTCGTCACGCTTGGTAATTAGTTCTTCACTGTTATAGTGGGCAGTAATAGACTTAAACGCTTCGTTGATTGCCGGACCAAGAACTTTGTCATCCACATTGAGACCAAACTCTTTGTAAATACGCGGCACATGATCCCCGGCAAGACGATAGTTGACTACAATGTCAGTATGAACTTGCTGTAGATCTTTGGTCGATGCACTGGCACCTTTAAGTTCGGCTTTTTGTAGGCGAACATCAACTTCGCGAATCGCACTAACCGGATTTACAAAGTGAACACCTTCGGTTAATGCTACTTGATTGACTTCACCAAGTGTAACTTGCACACCTACATGACCTGCCGAAATGACAGTAAAGGTAGAAAGAACAAAAATTAGTGCTGCACTGGCTACAGTAACAGTTAGGCCTAGTTTAGGCTTTTCACCGAGAATCGCAATGGCCAGACCGGCAAGCACTGCGGCAACGATACCAAGAACGAGTAAAAACATTTAAGACTCCTTAAGAATAAGACCCACCAAGACCGGTAGGACATTGTGAATCAGGACAAACATAACCCATTGGACCTTTCATGTCAAGTCCACACCGAGGACATTTATTTGAACTGTTTGAATATTGTGGAGGTTCGTGTACTTCGGGTACATCACGCCACATACTCCAACGCATGGTTTCGTGACCTTTTGGCGGAGGCACACCGGCTGGTAATGCGTAACTGGTATGATCAATATAGACTCGATATTGTAGCCGCGGCGGCCGGTTATCAGTGGAATACCAACGCATCTCTATCATTTGGCTTGCTCCATTCGATTAAAACAATCTATGCATAGTGCATAACTTCTTGGGCCACCCATTCCACTGATCACGGCCCTACATTCATTACAGTGAATAAAAGCCGCAGAATAAATGTAGCCTTCTTTAAGTTCTTCAATTGGGCGCCAGTTGCCTGACTGTGTTCGTTCCCAACCTATAATGTTTGTATTGTCCATGTTATATAGTAGCAGTTAATTGAATTAGTGTCAACAAACACCAAATTTTAAAGAGAACATTAAAGCAGCTTCTTCCCACTCAAACTGTACAACATCGTAATCGGCACCATCTTTAATTTCTTTACATTCTACATGGAATCTGCGAAAATGCTTTCCTTCATTGTCATATGCCAAACACCATTTATACATTTCATCCGTACATTTTGGCACTCGTATTCTATACGAGAAATAAGGTCGATGCCCGCTATCAGACCAAAAGTATTCCACGTCAATTCCACATTAAAGCGATATGGCTAGCATAAATGGCATACTTTTTACGCATCCGAATTACTAGATATCCGTCAACTTCTTGCGTTTCAATGTTGCGACCATGCCACCGAAAATACCAATCCCAATCCCGGCCTTGTCGTCCGATCCATTCTTCCAAAAATGGTCGATAATGATCGTTTGGATCCGAACTCTCAACTTCTACCCAAGTTGCACCACAATCATACCAATGAGGATGTCCATATTTAATTGCAACTATTCCGTGATCGGGCCATTTAACCAAGATTTCAACGTAGTCAAAGATCCACCAGTATAGTTGGCTATACCAGTCTGATAATTTATTAATAATGGTATTCAAAGGTAGCCCATCCTAACATTGATTCTGGTTTGTTCTGTCGACTTTGTATATACATGTATCCATCCTCATCGTACTTACTAAACCAGTCTACATAATGTTCGTCATACAAATAATTACGCATTTCGTACAAATAATTTCTCGGATAATGATATTCGCCGTACATTGGTTTTGGTAATTCTGCTCCAGATAAAACCTTAAGTAAATGTTCGTGTTTTAATTGTTCAAGAGTAATTGGTTCAAACTCAGCCGTGTTGTAAAACTTTAAAGAACGATTTTGGATTTTTAAAAAATCGTATTCTCTAATTATTACTCGTCGTCTTAGGTATTTTTTAAGGTCCATTTTAGTGCAAATTCTGTCAATAGTCTTGGGTCTATGTTGTCGCTAAATTTTACAGTTTTTCTTTGGGCATTGCCTCGTATTTCTAAATACCATATTTCGTTAATACTTTTGAATCTTGCAAATTGGCTAACGGCACTGAAGTGGTATGGCTTGGGTTTACCTGCATAATCCTTACCAGTTTGTCTTTCAATATCGTCAACATGATCAATTAACCAAGTAATGATATCATGATATTCGCCGTGAACACCATCAAATTCGATCATCCACTCCATTTAAGCAACCATAATGCTATATCTTCTTTCTTTGTAAATCCCCACCACTCTCGATTATCTTCAAAATTGCTATAGTAGCAAAGTAATTTTCCCCGCATGTTTTCATCACACCATGCCCAATATTGTTCTCGCAATCTACGACCATCTCGTCTCATAGCAACAGGTTTTACTTGAACAAACCATTCCGGGGGACCTTTATTAATCTTATACTCAATACTCCATAATGGGCTATCCCACTTATAAAATTCTGGGTAATGTAATTTGACCCACTGTCTAAATTCATGTCTTGTTAGTATCATAATCTTTAAGCATATTAAGAAATGTTCCTAACCGACGAACTTCTTCTTGTAGCCGTGGATCAGTTAACTGTTCATTTATTTCTTGTAATATTATACGGCATTCATACACTTCGGTGTTTTCTAAATCGCTTGCTTCTTCGGCTATTTTTGGATTAAGAATAAATTTGTTTGCATAACCAGTGCCAACAAACCCTTGCGTCCATCCGGAATATGTTTTAACATTTATCTGTGACCCTTGCTGCGGAGCATTGGTAAAGGTCAGTATGCCATCGTTAACATAATAATCAGTAAAAGTTTGTAATATACCATCAACGTAAACCATCATTATAGCCGTTCCATTTTAATAAAAATATAGTTAAATCTTGTTCGTTGTGAAAATAAAATTGCCAACCATCTATGTCAACTTGATCGGCGGTATTCGCCTCGACCCAGTCAATCATTTCTATTTGTCTGCGTCTGTGATCAGTCCAATGTAAGTTTTCACCCACATGAACTACTTGGGCTAACCAACGATCGCCTCGTCGCGCGACCGCAATTCTCATCCGCCCCATCTTAGTAAAAAGTGTGTAGCATCCTGTTCTCGTTTAAAAACAAAGTAAAGTCCATTGTTTCGCCAGTTACCGCTTTTAAAATTTTCGTAACAAAAGCGTTCAAGGTTCTGCGCCTGTGCCCAAGCATCCTCGTCGGGCAGCATGCGGAACTGATGTGGCCAATATTTTTTATTATAAACTTGCATAGTCTTGTGTTAATGCATTCATAATTGATGCGTTACGTTCCGCCTGCCAACGTTTTAACCACGGTGTATGATCACATTCCTCGATGTGTTTTAGTACTGCGGTGCGACTTGACGATTCAATTGCTTCGTGCAAGCCTATCATCATAACCGGCTGACTCCAATGGTAAATCACAATACACGTAAGGTCCTCGGGATGCAGATTCCAGGCCCACTCATATGGATGATTTTCCAGAGGCGGTATGTTTGCTAAATGTTTACTCATTGCTGTTTCCTTGCCACCGTAATTGAAATAATACTACATCTTGTTCATTTTCAAAATAATAGACGTAATTGTTCCAAAGTCGTTCGGGGTTAACACCTATTTCGACCCAACCACCAAAACTTGGACAATGTTCTTGAGCCCATAATCCTATTTCAACATCGTCGGCAACATCTATTAATGTAACTGTTATCAAGCAAACCTCAGTGCGAAATCTGATGCTACAGCCGGATCATCAAACCAAAATATCTCACCGGTCCAGGTATAACGAAACGGATAATTGTCTTTTAACCACTTATGTATGTAATTCCAGTTACCCTGCGCCGGCACAGGAATGTATCCGGCCTGTTGCAGTTGATCTCGGTGTGTGGGATCACCGGGATTTGGAAAATTCTTTAACTCATGATTAACAAAGGAAGCAATTGGTAACAGTCTATTCATGCAAACCTCAGGGCGAATTCTGTGGCCATTTTTTCATCGCGAAAGACAAATACTGTATCCATTGTGCCCAAATCTTCTTGGTCACCAGTAATCCATTGATTGTAATAACAATAATCTTCGCCGTTAAGCCAATGGTTAATTACACCTTCGCGGCCGCCATAGCGAGCACTACCACGAAGTTCATGGGCAGTGATCCAATCTTCGATTTCCTTTCTTTGACTCTGCATTGTATCATACGGAACTGTTACTTTACTGGCCATTGTAATCCCACTTTAATTGAAATAGTGTAGCATATCCAGGATCGTCAAACACAAGTTTCCATCTCTTTTTTTCTGTCATATCTGTCATATCGTAGATAATCTTTCCCGGGATTTCGTTTTCGTCAAGCCATTTCTTTAGATTTTCTATACTAAAGTAATTGGCTGGTATATCTAAATATGTAGGTTTTAAGACCATCTTAGTAAAAAGTTACTGGCATCGGCTTCATCTTCTATTACTACAACCATGCCCTGTTGATGTTTTCGACCTCGTGGCAAGCAATCATCCATCCACTGATATACTTCTTTTTCATTATCCGTCCACCATTGATAATCTCTTATGATTATATAATAGTGTGGCATCTCTGTGTCAAATGGACCGGTTGCTATAAAGCGTCCGTCTTTTGGGAATAAATCACTCACCGGTTATTGACCCCACTTTAACATAAAAGCAGTAACAGCCTCTTGACTTTTTAATTGCCACATAGCAAACGCCATACGTTTTCCTAAGTTATTCGCTTCTACCCAACGTTCAACTTCTACCATGTCTGCTTCGGTTATAAAATAATAATGTGCTAACTCCGTAGAATCATATGGATTGTCAAGTTGAATCCAATGACCTACTTTACGCTCTAACAATATTATTTTAAACTTTCTGTTCAAACTATTTTGACTCGGTTTTTCACGGCACGATTTCCGTAGATTTTTACACCTTTTGATCTAACTAAATCTGCTGCTGCCTGTGGATTGCTTTCAAACCAATGTTCGAAATCTTCTTTAGTAATACCTTCGTCGCAGTCAATGGCATACAGTTCGTAATGACGTTGATTGTTTACCTGTCCCCGGATCATCATCATTTGAATAATACCGTTTATAGGATTACGCACAGGATCTTGGTCATTGAGAATCCTAAAAGTATTTTCTGCATCGATGTGCTCGTATTCAGTAATCGGAACCACACTTTCCAAGCCTTCTGAACACCAATAAACCAAGTAAGCATTAGTAGTCATGCGAACCTCATTAAAAAGAGTAGTTTTTCTTGTTCGCTATAAAAAAAGAAATGTGATTTATCATACGCATAACTTGTTCCTTCCGATACATAAGCTCCGTGGTCGTTGCTTAACATTTTATAAAATTTAAGTGGCTCAAAGGTTGGGTCAATGCTATAATGCAGTATAGCATTTGTTATGTACGGCTCCAACGGCAACGTATAATGACTCATAGATATTTCATTTGAAAAAACGTTGCTTGAGCCGGATCCTTAAAATCTAACCTAACGGTGCTGTTCCAACCAGTTTGATCAAGCCACTCTCTATGATTTCTAATTGTAAACCCA
>JACCDO010821155.1_pt1 | contig 22002 bp, 17 predicted proteins | sample 7446101 | NCBI WGS metagenome assembly JACCDO01 (sample SAMN15323440, study PRJNA562643) | freshwater metagenome | isolation source: river surface water | place: USA:Blue River Watershed | collected 2017-08-16
ATCGTTTGGGATGGGGTAAACCCGTGAGAACGTCAAGTTTGCAATTTTCGAACTTGAGTTCAGCGCTCAAACGAACTAACTCGTCTATGTCGAGTCGGTCTAGTTTTGCCAATCTCACCGCTGCAGTTAGGCCAGGGCCTGCATTGACCAACCCTAACCATGAAGCAACCGACGGTCGTCGCAGGTCGGCATCGATCAAGAGAACTCTTTTTCCCAGTCGAGCTATTTCGAAAGACAAATTGATGGCTAAGAGAGTCTTTCCACTTCCGGCACTCCCCCAAACCGCGATGGTTGCGTGATTTGCCCCGTCAACCGCGTGACTGGAAGCGCCCAACCCCTTGGATTTAAGTGCGGTCATGTTGCAACCAAGAGATATAAGTCCATTTCCGCAGCAATCGACTCGATCAACAAACTGGCCTGTTCTTGAGTGACAAGCACTTCGACCAAACGTTGATCTATCGATCCCAAGGATTCGTCCTGAATTACAGAAGCTACCTCGCTCCTCGAGATCAGTAGCTCCCCGTTCATGCCCAGGGCAGTAGAGGTAGTCCTCCAGATTTGGACCCAGGTTCCAGGTGTGATCTTTTCACTCACAGGTAGGGAGGATTCTAAAACCAGAGTCGTTAATCCTTGAACGTCCGCTCTTGAAAGACTTCGACTTGGCAACAACTCACCGCCCAAAATAACCTGCGAAACTACGTAACTTTCATCCATATCGGCAGAAGTCAGATAGCCCGCGCCCGCGGTGGCTAGATCCAAACGCATCAAATGAAAGTTCTCAATGGTGACTCGTTCCCCTGGGTGCAGATCGCCCCTAGCAACGAGGTACTCTGGCAGCGGCCGATTCAAAGCCAACAGCCCGGCAACCACCAGCGAAATTGCAGCGGACGTGCCCAGCACGGTCCACGACGAGACTCTTCGGCGAAAAACTTTTTTCAATCTGTCCCTCCTCAGTTAGACCTTGGGGGATTTCTTGATTTCGCGTTTTTAGTTGTCCACAACCCGCCCGACAGCGACACGAGTGCACATTGTTATCAAACCCATTACTAATAACTTCGGTTATCCGTAGATAATTAACCAACTCAAAGAGGATCCGGTGTCTTGCTTGGAAACTCAGTTAGGTAGGGGAATGCCTGATTTAAACGTAAGCACTGATTTTGGAGTTATCCACAGGATGATGGTGCGACCTTATGGAAGTTATAAGTCGGACACCAGACTTGCTCGAAACCGATGGTTTTCAAGGAGGTCTCAAAATGGACGATGACACCATGTCCAGTGACTTTGATCCCGCTCGTCTCTTCGCAGAGATTTCAAAGGCATACATCGAAATACTTGCGGGAGTGCGAAGGCCCGAGCAGTTGGCAAGGTGGTTGTCAGATAAGGCCTACTACGACATCTCTCAGCGAGCTAAGCGTGAAGCCATGCAGCGACAAATCACCGGGGCGAAGGCGAGGCCTGACATTTCCCTGCGAAAAAGTAGGACATTCCTCACTGATGCCGACGGAATACACGGAGTGGTAATCCTGCGTGTCTCAGGCGCCACGAAAGCCGTTGCCATAAGGGCAGAGCGGATTCACGAGAGATTTCGGATAACCGAGGTCCTCATTATCTAATTCTTGAAGAACGCGCTTCCCGAGCCGCCCTGCTTTGGTTTCTGTGCTTGAGAAGCTGCAGGGTTCTGCTCCTTGTGTGAGTCAACATCCCCATGTTCATCAGGAGCGCTGAAGGTCAGCTGCTGAGGTTGTTGAACCTCGACCTGAGGCTCAGCCTGCTTTAGCTCAATGTTGAATAGGAACTGAACTGCCTCTTCGCGAATGCCAGCCATCATGTCAATGAACATTCCGTAGCCCTCGCGCTGGTATTCCACCAAAGGATCACGCTGGGCCATGGCGCGCAGGCCAATGCCCTCCTTCAGGTAGTCCATCTCGTAGAGGTGGTCACGCCACTTGCGGTCGATAACCGAGAGCATTACTCGACGCTCCAGTTCGCGCATAACCTCCTCGCCGACCTCCTTGGTACGGTTTGCGTAGGCAATGCGAGCATCGGACAAGATCTCTTCAATTAGCCAGTTGCGAGTCAGCTTGGCTCGCGAGCCAGCCGCCTCCAAGACCTCTGCAATCTCGATGCCGATTGGATAGATCTGCTTTAGCTGAACCCAGAGCTGCTCGAGGTCCCAGTCTTGACTTCCGCCCTCTGGAAGGTTTACCGCAACGATGTCCTTGACGGTCTCCTCCAGGAAGGAGTGGAAGGTTGCGGAGATGTCCTCGCCTTTGAGAATCTGTCGGCGGTCGGCATAGATTGCTTCACGCTGACGGTTCATCACATCGTCATATTTGAGGATGTTCTTTCGAATCTCTGCGTTGCGGCCCTCAACCTGACCTTGGGCTGATGCGATTGCGCGAGAAACCATCTTGGACTCAATTGCTGAGTCGTCAGGAACCGACGAGCGGTTCATTAGCGCAGCGGCAGCGCCTGAGTTGAATAGTCGCATCAGGTCATCGGTCAAGGATAGGTAGAACCTGGACTCACCCGGGTCTCCCTGACGACCGGATCGACCACGTAGCTGGTTGTCGATGCGACGTGACTCGTGGCGCTCGGTTCCCAAAACATAGAGGCCGCCGACTTCGAGCACGCGCTCGGCTTCTTTGGCTACCTCTTGCTTGACCTTGCTGAAGATTTCATCCCAAGCTTCTTCGTACTGCTCGGCCTGCTCTTCTGGGTCGAGTCCGAGCTTGTGCATTTCCTGCACGGCCAGGAATTCTGCGTTTCCACCGAGCATGATGTCGGTACCGCGACCGGCCATGTTGGTTGCCACGGTTACCGCACCAAAGCGACCGGCCTGAGCAACAATCACTGCCTCGCGGGCATTGTTTTTGGCGTTCAGCACCTCGTGCTTGATGCCTGCCTTGGCGAGCAGCTTGGAGAGGTATTCGCTCTTCTCGACGCTGGTGGTTCCAACCAAAATAGGCTGGCCTTTGGCGTGACGCTCGGCGACGTCCTGCACCACCATGTGGAACTTGACCTCTTCGTTTTTGAAGATCAGGTCCGACTGGTCAATTCGAACCATCGGCTTGTTGGTCGGAATCGGCACAACGCCCAACTTGTAGGTGGACATGAACTCGGCTGCCTCGGTCTCAGCGGTACCGGTCATACCCGAGAGCTTCTCGTAGAGCCTGAAGTAGTTCTGCAGGGTGACGGTGGCCAGCGTCTGGTTCTCAGCCTTGATCGCCACACCTTCTTTAGCTTCGATCGCCTGGTGCATGCCTTCGTTGTAGCGACGACCTGGCAAAAGGCGTCCGGTGTGCTCGTCAACGATCTGCACTTCACCGTTTACGATCACGTAATCGCGGTCCTTGCGGAAGAGCTCCTTGGCGCGGATCGAGTTGTTTAGGAAGGAAATCAGCGGGGTATTAGCAGTCTCGTAAAGATTGGTGATGCCCAGGTAGTCCTCAACCTTGTCGATTCCGGCTTCCAGCACACCGACGGTGCGCTTTTTCTCATCGACTTCGTAGTCAACATCGATTTGCAGAGTCTGCGCCAACTTGGCAAAGACGCCGAACCAGCGGTTGACATCGGCAGCCGCCGGGCCAGAAATGATCAGTGGAGTTCTAGCCTCATCGATCAAGATGGAGTCCACCTCGTCGACGATTGCGAAAAAGTGGCCGCGCTGAACCAGGTCCTGGCTGTTTAGCGCCATGTTGTCGCGCAGGTAGTCAAAACCAAATTCGTTGTTGGTGCCGTAAGTAATGTCGCAGGCATACATCTCGCGACGCTGGGCTGGAACCTGGCCGCCAAGAATGCAACCGGTGGTCATGCCCAAGGCTCGGAAGATTCGACCCATCAACTCCGACTGGTAGCCGGCCAAGAAGTCGTTCACGGTGACAACGTGCACACCGCGGCCTGGAATGGCGTTCAAGTAGGCCGCAAGGGTAGCAACCAAAGTCTTACCCTCACCGGTTTTCATTTCGGCGATGTTCCCCAGGTGAAGCGCCGCTCCACCCATGAGCTGCACGTCAAAGTGGCGCATGCCAAGGGTTCTCACCGACGCCTCGCGAACAGCTGCGAAAGCCTCTGGAAGCAAATCATCAAGACTCTCACCTTCGGCAAAACGCTGGCGCAGTGCGGCAGTCTCACCGTGTAACTCATCGTCGGTCAAGGCCTGGAAGTTTGGCTCCAGCGCATTTACCTCTGCGGCAATCGACTGCAACTTTCTAAGCAGTCTTCCCTCGCCCGCGCGAAGCAATTTGTCAATAATCGACGCCAATAGAAACTCCTTGGTTAATGGCTGTAATTCTACCCGTGATGGGCCAAGCACTAGGTCAGTGAGATAACTCCGTAGTTCCAGCCCTTACGGCGGTAAACCACTGCCGGGCGAAGGGTCTCAGAGTCCATAAACAGGTAGAAATCGTGGCCCACCAGTTCCATGTTGCTGACAGCTTCCTCTTTGGTCATTGGCTTAGCCTCAAACTCCTTGGATTTGATCACCACCGGAGAATAAGGCTCATCCGGCTGCGCCATTTCGCTCGGAGCCTTCCCAAACAGAAGGTCGTGATCTGCCGGAGTGATGTCCAAAGCGGCAAAGTCCGAAGCAGAAAGCTCACTGGCCGATGGATTCTTGTGCCCACCACCGCGGTGAACCTTGTGCTTATCGGAGTATCTGCGAAGCCTCTCGACCAACTTGCCGAATGCGATGTCGAAGGCAGCAAATTTGTCGCTGGCTCGAGCCTCAGCTCGCACAATGTGCCCGGGCTCATAAACGGTTAGCTCTACCTGATCTTCTAAGCCCGCAGTCTTGCTGTGTTCATGACGGGTTACCTTGATGTGAAGCTCTTCGGGCTTGTGGGTGTACCGGTCAATTTTTCCGGCTTTTTCTGAGACATAATCTCGGAATCGATCCGAGACATTGAGGTTCTTTGCGGATATTTTGAGTTCCATTTTTACCTCCGTCTAAGGGCCACTTTGCCCTTAAAAACAACATACGCCTAATTGGAATGGCAGGTGTCAAATATTTGATTTTCTTTGAGCCAATACACAGCAAAAGGCAACTTCTACCCCAGCCTTTTCGCAGGCTCTTGCCATTTCGAAGACCGTGGCTCCGGTGGTCATAACATCATCAAACAGAGCAACCCTAAGAAGCCCAGAGCGCCTTAGCGACATTGTGCCCCTCACGTTTTGCAGTCGTTGCCGCTTACCTAATCCGCGTTGATCCAATCTGGTTTTAGCATTACCTAGGCTGATCACCGGAACTCTTACGCCGACTAGCTTCAGGGCCTTTTTCGCAACATTGCGGGCTGGATCAAAACCCCGTTTTCGATAGTTTTTTGAATTTCTCGCGGGGGTAATAATCGCGTCAACCGAGCTGAAATCTTGGGCTGCTAAAAGCTGTGCCGCAGCTTGAGCTAGCGGTCTTTCCAGGGAGGTCAACTGCTGATCCTTGTAGCCGGCGATGATTTTCTCAACGCCGCCCTCAAGTTCGAATCCAGCGGTTACCGGAAATTGAAAACCTGCAATCGGGATCACTCTTGACTGCGGCAGGCAGTTCTCGCAAAGCTGCCTTGGCCCGCTGTTGCAAACAATGCACCTGGCGGGAAACACGAAGTCAATCAAAGAGCTGAGCATCAAGAAAGCTTCGTCGTCCACGCGAAGACTTTTGCGTGTTATCGCCTAACTGTTAGCAACAGTCGCTTTTTCGAGCACGTTAGTCGTTGGTTGCCAGCAGCAGGGCATCCGCCACTACTCTGCGCCAAGCACTTCCAGTTAGCACCCAAACCTCGCCGTTTTCCGCAATCAGATAGGTAGACAGGCCTGCGGTTCCGGTGTAGATCTCGCTGCCGGTAATCGGCGGAATACTCAACTGCGATCTGGGTCCGGTGATTGGGTAATCACTGATTGAGTTCAAGCCTGAGCTGGTGGCCTCGAGCACCCTGAGGGTGTCGGCACTCTGCCAACTGAATGAGATCACATTGCCGATCGAGGTGTTTACCTCGCCGCCCTGGCCCAGCTTGATCGGCCAACCCGCTAGGTCTCGAGAAATCGAATAGGTGCGAATGCGGCTTGGTTCACCGACCTCAGTGCTAGCAATGAGGGCGCCGGCCGGGCTGATTCTTACCTTGCCGCGAGTGCCTATCGAGTTGTCAAAGAGATACTTGCGTTCACCTGATTTGGAGATGATTTCGATGGGCTCAATACCCGCGCTTGGAATCACCCAGAGGTAGCCATAGGAATCAAAAAACAAACTGCTGAAGTTTTGCCGCCTTGAGACCAATTCGGTGCGACCAGACAATCCGGTGTTGTTGACCATGCTGATGCCAGCGGAGGTGGCATAGGCAATCCAGTCGCCATCTTCGGTGACGTCAAAGGCGGTGACTGAATCGGGGTTAATAAACCCGGCAGTTCCTCGAATCACCGTGTCATTGGTGCCCGTCACGCGATAGATGCCGGTGCTCCTGAGGTAAAAGGCCGCGCCTCCCACGGAGGCAGTTTGCAAATTCGCCGGGACAATCTCCTGCGGAGAGTTATTGATCGAGACCTGCACATCGTTGACACCAACCAGCTGCATCAGCGTGGCTCGCAACTGGGTGAGCATTAGTCTGCGCTCTAGGGCATCAGCCTCGAGCGCGGTCGAATCGAAATCAACCTGCGCAACGCCGTCAACTACATTCACCGCGTCGATGGTCAACTTCGTGCCATCGGGAATTGTGGTGGTGACCCCCTGAGCCAGGTGTGAGGAAGGACCTGCCAGCAGGGCGTTGACCAACTTGGTTCCGGTCGATGCGCGAGATGGGAACCACCTGACATCCGACACCAGTGAGTTCTGAGTGTTGTTGTAGAAGTAGACCTGGAAGGGTTTGAATACCACCGAAAATACCGGCGAGGTAACCACGGTTAGGTTCGGTGCACTCGCGATTCGCCACTGACCATTTTCTCGCTGCAGGGTAAAGCGCAACGTTGCCTGCTCGGGTTCGAGGTTCTCTTGGTAGCGACCATGCTCATCGACCACTGCGCCAACTCGAACATCAACCAAAAGTGAGCTATCCCCGGTTGCGGTGAATCCAGGTGCGCCGTCGCGAATCAAAACCTCACCGGCTGGATTCCAGCGCTGAGCAAACTCTGCGGTTAGAAATTCTCTTGCCACTGAATAGTCGTTTTGCGGTCCAGTGCCAGCCGCCAGGAACCCAGAAACAATCTCCTGTTGAGTTTGACCATCGGAAGGCCCGGTTGGAACGTAGTAGCTAAAGTCAACCGCCTCGGGAGCAACCAGCTCTGGTCCGCTTTTGATGTTTACCTGAGTCGGCAGCTGCGCGCAACCGGCCAGTAGCGTAAGGCTCAGTGCCAATGCATAGAACTTCTTCATCAGCCCTCCATCGTTCTTGGAGGCAGCGGAAGAGGTGAGTTTGAAATCACCGCGGTTGCACTAATCGGAAGGGTGAGCCTAAAGCTTGAACCGCGATTAGGTTTTGACCAAACCTGCAACCAACCGCGGTGCAGGATTGCATCTTCTTTAGATATTGCCAGCCCCAAACCAGTGCCACCCACCGAGCGCTGACGGGCTGGATCCGCTCTCCAGAAGCGGTCAAAAATGCGCTCCAGTTGCTGTTTAGTCATGCCAACGCCCCGATCGGTAACACAAACTGCAACCGCCTGAGCATTGGACCCAACCTCGACAACAATTGGCTTCCCCTCGCCATGCTCAACCGCATTTGAAAGCAGGTTGCGCAACAGTCGCTCGATCCGTTTGGCATCGAATTCGGCCTCGACATTGCCGGCTGGCAACCGCACCTGAATCTCGGTGTCCTTGCTCTTGGCAAGCGGTTCGATACTGGCGATGGCAGCCCCAACCACAGCATTAAGGTCGTGCAGCTCAAGATCGGCGGTGACGGCTCCGGCGTCATAGCGGGAGATTTCCAACAGGTCTGCAAGCAGTTCCTCAAAGCGAGAAATCTGGTTCTGCATCAGCTCGGCAGAGCGAGACAGTGATGGGTCCAACTTGTCGCGGTTGCCAAAAATGACCTCACCCGCCAATTTGATGGTGGTCATCGGGGTGCGAAGTTCGTGCGAAACATCAGAAACAAATCTTCGCTGCATGCGTGAAAGCGAGTCCAACTGCTGAATTTGCTGCTGCAGGCTGTTGGCCATTTTGTTGAACGAACGAGCCAAAACCGCCATCACGTCGGTGCCCTTCTCCGGAAGACGAACATCTAACTGACCTTCGGAAAGCGATTCCGCTACCGATGCTGCCTGCTCCACCGGTTTCACAATGGTTCTGGTGACGAAATAGCTAACCAGCGAAATCACCACCAAAAGAACGACACCACCCACCGCCAGCGCACTCTGGACGGTCGCCAAGGCTTGCTGTTCGGGACCTAGATCAAATACCAAATAGAGCTCAAAGTCTCCAGCCAGCGGAAGCGTTATCGGGGCACCAACTGTGATGCCTGGAACGATTAGACCCTCCCGAACCAAAGACACCGAGGTGTAGGTGAGGACACCATCCGATGCCCTAACCGCCTCCCGCAACTCGCTTGGGATGGTGGCAAGGTCTAGGTCTTGGGAAATCGGTGACTGAAATAGTTGCAGCTGAGGCTGTCCCGGGCTACGCAGTAGCGCCACCTGTCTGGCACCAGAGACGCCGGAAACCTCAAGCGATGGCACCACCGAATTTATCAAGGTCTGCAGTGCGGTTTCATCGGCCAGCGAAGCGGCTGCCACGGTGCCCTGCACCGACGACACCGCACGCTCGGTTTCGCTGAGCACCTGGCTCAGACGGTTTTGAAAGAAGTTGTTGGCTAGCGAGTAGGAGAGAAATCCCCCCAAAGTTGCCAGCGCGATAGCGCTCAGGGTTACTGTGGCAAATACGGTCCTAGCGGTAAGAGACCGTCTGAGCAGGGAGATCACGGAGTTTAGTTACCAGCCCGATATCCATGGCCGCGCACCGTGGTCACAATCTTTGGGTTTTCTGGATCTTCTTCAACCTTGGACCTAAGGCGCTGCACGTGAACGTTGACCAAGCGGGTGTCAGCCTTGTACTGATAGCCCCAAACCTGCTCCAAAAGCATCTCGCGGGAGAACACCTGCTGTGGCTTTACAGCCAAGGTGTGTAGCAATTTGAATTCAAGTGGAGTCAGCGAAATTCTTACCCCGGCACGCTTCACCTCGTAGGAGCGTGGATCCATGGTTAGTTCGCCAACCGTGATGATGCCGCCGTCTTCCGTCACAGGGCGAAGTCGCGCTTTGATTCGAGCCAAAAGCTCGGCACCATTGTGTGGCTTCACCCCGTAGTCATCGGCACCGGCCTCAAGCCCAAGCACAACATCTTCGGTGTCTCCCTTGGCGGTGAGCATCACGATCGGGGTGCCACTGAGCACACGCAACTGCTTGCAAACCTCAATACCGGACTGCCCCGGCAGCATGATGTCCAACAACACCAAATCCGGGTCTTCCTTTTTGAATACCTCGACAGCGTTTATGCCATCGGCTGCAAAAACCGTGTCGTAACCGGCGGCGTTTAGGACCAGCCCAACCATTTCGCGCAGTGCATCATCATCGTCAACGACAAGAATCTTGTTTGACACTGCACAACCTCCAGCTAGTACCGGTAGTGATCTACCTTGTAGGGACCCGCTACATCTACTCCAATGTATCGTGCCTGACGGTCAGATAGTTGAGTCAGTTTTACACCAAGCGCGTCTAAGTGCAACCTGGCCACTTTCTCATCCAGCTCCTTAGGCATGATGTGAACTCCGAGCCCCAACTCGCTGGCTCGCAAGTAAAGCTCAATTTGAGCCAGCACCTGATTAGAGAATGAGGTCGACATCACAAAGCTTGGGTGCCCGGTGGCATTGCCAAGATTCATCAAACGACCCTCGGACAAAATCAAAACCGCATTACCGTTTGGCAAGCGCCACTCGTGAACCTGCGGCTTGATCTCAAGTTTTTCAATACCCGGCATGCGGCTAATTCCGGCCATATCAATCTCGTTGTCAAAGTGACCAACGTTTGCCAAAATCGCCAGGTTCTTCATCTGCAATAGGTGCTCGGGACGAATGATATTTTCGTTTCCAGTTGCAGTCACAAAGATATCGACCTGGCCAATGACTTCCTCAAGGGTGGTGACCTGGAAGCCATCCATCGCTGCCTGCAATGCGCAGATCGGGTCAACCTCAGAAACGATTACGCGGGCACCTTGGCCACGAAGCGCCTCGGCACATCCCTTGCCCACATCACCGTAACCGGCAACGAAGCAAACTTTTCCGCCCATTAGAACATCGGTTGCGCGGTTCAAGCCATCCGGCAGCGAGTGGCGAATTCCATACTTATTGTCAAACTTTGACTTAGTGACAGCGTCATTTACGTTGATGGCCGGAAACAGCAAGGTGCCGTTCTTGGCAAACTCATACAATCTGTGAACACCGGTGGTGGTCTCTTCGGAAACACCCTTGATGTCCTTGGCAATTCTGGTGAAGTAGCTGGAGTCGCGCTTTAGCGATTCGCGCAGCACCTCAAGGATCACTCGATACTCTTCGGAATCATCTAGCCCAGCAGGGGGCACCGAACCGGCAGCCTCAAACTCGACACCCTTGTGAACCAGCAACGTTGCGTCGCCACCGTCATCCAAGATCAGATTTGGGCCATCGAAGCCCTCGGAGGAGAAGTCAAAAATCTTCTCGGTGCACCACCAGTACTCCTCGAGGTTCTCACCCTTCCAAGCGAATACTGGGGTTCCGTTTGGTCGCTCGGTGGTGCCGGTGCCAACCACAACTGCTGCGGCAGCCTCATCCTGAGTTGAGTAAATATTGCAACTTGCCCAGCGCACGGAAGCACCAAGTGCAGTCAAGGTCTCAATCAGCACAGCGGTCTGCACGGTCATGTGCAGCGAACCCGCGATGCGAGCGCCCTTTAGCGGTTGCGATGGACCGAACTCTTTGCGCAGTGCCATTAGGCCCGGCATTTCCGCTTCGGCAAGACGAATCTGGTGCCTGCCGGATTCGGCTAGCGATAGGTCAGCAACTTTGAAATCAAACTGGGTTAGGGTTTGGGACATTTAGGGCCTCTCGGATCGGTTAGCCATTCCGGATTATCTGGATGGCTGCGTCACGAATCTTTTCCATCGAGGCCTCGTGGTTTGATTCGACGTTAAGTCTAAGCAATGGTTCGGTGTTTGACGAGCGGACATTGAACCAGTACCACTCATCTAAATCGCCAAAGGTGAATGTGTAGCCGTCAAATTGCTCAACCTGGCACTCTGGGAACGCTTCTCGCAACCGCTGGATCGCAGCTGGAACATCGGAAACGGTGGAGTTGATCTCACCTGAGGAGAAATAAGGACTAAAGCTCTTGGACAACTCACTCATCGTGCCCTGGTATTGCCCCAGCTCGCTGATTAGGTGCAGAGCTGCCAGCATTCCGTTGTCAGCTCCCCAGAAATCCCGGAAGTAGTAGTGAGCGGAGTGCTCGCCACCGAACACCGCATTGGTTGCCGCCATCTGCTCTTTGATCAGCGAGTGGCCAACCTTGGTTCGAACTGGCGTTGCTCCGGCCTGACGGATGCGCTCCTCAACAACTTTTGAGGTGAGCAGGTTGTGCAGCACGGTGATGTTCGATTCACCCAGCGCTTTGACGCGTTCAATCTCACGAATCGAAACAATCGCGGCGAGCGCCGAAGGGCTAACCAGCCCCCCGCGCTCATCGACCGCGAAACAGCGGTCGGCATCGCCATCGAATGCCAAACCAAGATCTGCCCCGTGTTCAACCACTGCCTTCTGCAAATCCCTCAGGTTCTCAACCTGCAGCGGGTTTGCCTCGTGGTTCGGGAAGGTGCCATCCAGCTCAAAGTAAAGCGGCACAATCTCGAGATTGAGAGCTGGCAAGCCGGCAGCATCCTCGAGCACCAGTGGAACCGTAAAGCCTCCCATGCCATTTGCGGCATCGACCACAATCTTTAGTCTTCGGGTCTTCGATAGATCCACCAGCTCTCTGAGGTATTCCACATACTCACGCGTGAGATTGATCTCTTCAATTGATCCCGTGGTTGCCAGCTGCTCAATCCCGGAATCGAAATAGCTTTGGGCTCGGTCTCTAATTGCGGCAAGCCCCGAGTCAAGTCCAATGCCCTTGGCACCCGCTCGGGAAAACTTCATACCGTTATAGCTAGCCGGGTTGTGGCTGGCGGTAAACATCACAGATGGCAAATCGAGCTTGCCTGATGCAAAGTAGGTCATATCCGTGGAGCAAAGCCCGAGCATAAGCGGATTGCCGCCGCGCTTGACTGCACCTTCGGCAAAAGCCCTCGCAAACTCAGGAGAGCTATCGCGCATGTCGTGACCGATGACCAACTGCTTGCCCCTGAGTTCAAGTTCGTCCACGAATGCAGCGCCGAAGGCTGCCACCACGTCCTCGGTGAGCTGAGAGCCGACCAGGCCTCGAACGTCATAGGTCTTTACGAAATCTTGGAAATTGATCACTGCGCGAACTCTCTTTGGCTTTAGCGTGCCAAGAATACAATGAGCCAATGGGAATCAGGGCCTCAAGTCACCGAGACCGACACGGTCGCGGACTGCGCAGGCCACTGCCCTCCAAACTATTTCACTTCGGGGTAGCCCGGCTGGGCTTTTTTGAATCGGTGGTGCAGGAGACCTGCGAATACCTGCAGGACAGCTATCCCGAGGATTTCAAATCGCTTCGCTGGCGCATCGAAGACGTGCCAGCGATTGTGGATGGCGAGCCAGTTCGACGCTGGAGCGCAAACAAGGCTTCGATGACCGTCACGCTGTATCGCATACCCATCGAAAGATTCGGCCGGCAGCGACTGCCCGACCCCAGAATGCACATCGAGCATGCCGTGATATCGGCGGCCGCATTCCTTATTGATAAGGACCCCTGGGAGCTAATGCACCCGCACTAGCGGACTTGAACCTCAATATTTGAACCCAGGTTGGCATTATTGGACGGTGAAGTAACCGCGTAGCCGTTGGGATCGCTCAAAATCACGGTGGCTTGATAATTGCCGGTTGATTCTAGAACTACGGACTTGCCGGTGATCGGAACCAGCAGCTGAGAACGCGCTGGCACCGAAATGGCTTGAGTAACCTCACTGTCGGTTACCAGCACGCTAATGGCTTGAGCACCGGGGTTGGCCAGAGCCAATTTGGCGTTGAAGTTTGGCACCGCAATCGCATTCTTGCCACTTAGCTGCGCAACCGGAGTGAGCCATGCAAAATCCAAGCGCTGCGCGACATAGGGGTTGTAGAGCTCAGCCATCAGTTCAGCCTGGGACTGAATCAGCACCAGATAGTGACCTTCACTTAGTTGGGGAGAAACTAAACCAAACCCCGAGGCTGGAACCTCAATCTCAACCACATCGCTATTGGTGCCGGATCCGACGAATGTCACTAGGGCCTGTGCCGATTCTGAACCGGGGTTGAATACCCGAAGCGATGCCTTAGCCAGGCCGTCGGCCAGAACTTCAAAACCTGGAATCACTAGCTCTTTTGAGGCATTAGCGGTTGGCCCCTTGAGTTCAACACCGGTGGCGGTCAACCCGACACTGGAGCGATTTTGCATCGCGACCGAGACTTTTTGCCCTGAGCTTTGGAAGTGGATGGCGAACTGTGGCTCTGCGGCAACGTAACTTGCCAGCGACAGCTGTTGCTGCGCAAAAGGAGCCAGGGTGATCAGTTGCGAACTAGTTGCGGTTTCCAGATGGAAGGTCAACTCAACCTGAACTTCCACCGGGTTGGGATTTCCAATCAGGAGAATGCTTTCGAATCCCGTTCCGGCCATGCCATTTAGTAACCAACCCTCAGCCTGAGGCTGACCGCAATTTGTGGCAGCTAGGCCAGCCATTCGAGGTCGCTGGATCAGTTGAGACTGCGCACCAGCCAAAGCGGCTGAGCCTTGTTCACCGCTTGCCATTGACAGCGAGGTTCCCTGATCAATCCGACTTGGTGGTTCTTGCGATAGCTCACCCTGACCGAGTCGATAAGTCAGATTCGCTTTGCCGATAAGTGCCAAGGAGCCCAAATCGGTGCCGTCCTTGCCGCCTAATTCAGTTAGCGGACCCGGGCAGTAGAGCTGAAGCGGCTTGGCATCGGTAGATACGGAAATCGCATCCTCAACCACGGCCGGAACCGGCGGAAACTCAAAACCCTGGGCAAGCCAAGCACCAGCCAGGCCAGCAAGGCTCAGGGTGGCCCCGAGAATTCGAATTGGCAGCTTCACCTAGACCCTCGCTTTCGACGGCGACCAAGGATGGCTGCTCGGGTTGGAAGCGCAAGCAGGGCAAAAGCCGCAACGATACCGAACTGCCATGGGCGCATTGGCTCTGGTTCTGCAACAGAAGGTGTCGAGTCATTCTCGCTGGTCACCTTCCACAGCACACCGTAAGAAGTGGCTCCTGCCGGCTGAAGAATATCCAGGCTCGAGATTCCAACCTCAACTTCAGGGTTGGGGGTGGCCAGCAAAACAAAGTCGACCCGAGTTTTTGCAAGCAGCGGAACCAACTTGTCCTGATTGCCGGCAATCAAATTTGCGGTGATCTGGGCAAGGGCTGCTTTTAGCCCTGAGTCCACCGGCTGGGTTGCCAACAGGGCGGATGACATCTCAAGCTTTTGGCCACTGCCCCAGATGTAGCTTGCTTGAATTGGCTGCCCCACCTCAATCACCAAGGTTCGCAAGTTCTCATCCTGCTCGCTGGCGGCAACAACTAGCGCTGGCATTACGCGAGCTGACTGCCACCTGGGGTCAACCTGGCTGGATAATCCAAAGAACCAAGTGGAGAAAATAAGTGCGCCTGTGGCTGCTACCGCAAATACAGCACTCAGTGCCTTGAGTTTGATGCCCTGCACGCTTAAACCAGCTAAAACCAATAGGGCCAAAATCGCCGCTAGAACTAAAACTGCACTCGATGCCAGCGGCTGGATAGTGCTCAAGGTTAAGGCTGCAATTGCGAAGCCGAAAAGCCCAAAATTGACTTTGCCGGAAGCGGCAAACCAGGCCGGCAAGCTCAAGGTCGCCAAAACTCCAAACGTCACCAGATTCTCGATGCTGAGGATTTCGATCGGAGCAGCAGAAATAGCGCTGGCGCGGGTAAGTTCGGCCCAGGCCTGATTCTCAATCGCAAAGCGAAGTAGTGGGTAGAGCACTGCAAAAGCCGGCAAAATCGCCCAAACCAAAATCACGCCGCGTCGCGGATGCGTCAATGCACCAATCACCACCGTCACGATCATCAGAGCTGCGGCAAGCGGGGAGGCTGCTGCCAGCAGGGCAAGAGCCAAACCTAAAAGCCCAGTCCAGCGCCATGCCCTGGCGCTATTGAAGGCCTCGATTGCCCTGACTAGGAAAACCAGCGCCCAGGGCAGGATGGCCGCGGCCAAAAGCTCAACCACAGCCAGATTTGATTTGAGGGTTAGTAGTTGTGGGCTAAGCGAATAGCCAAGGGCAATCAAGGTAATTACCCAAGGCTTTGCAATAAAAAGTTTGCCCAGCTGCCAAGCACCGAAGAACGCGATGCTGGCCGAAATAAATGCCAGCGCTGCAAAACCAAGTGAAGGCTCAGTTGGCCAGAGCAATCCGGCCAGGGCCAGCCACCAATTGAAAGGATCGGTTGGCAATGCCACCGAATCCAATACCGGAAGCGAATTTGCCGCCACAAACGGCAGCAGTCGATCCAGGCTTGAGCCAAGCGGCAATATGCCGTTAGCCGTGATAGCCCCCTGGGGAAACAGCTGAATTGAGGCGATCAGCGGTAGTAGCCCAAACCAAGCGGAATTGCTTCGGAAAACTCCAGGTCTCGCTGAATCAATGGAGACCTCGGGCTCAACCTCAAACTTGGCCTTACGACGCAGACTGCGCTGCGCTTTGGTGGCAATAAGTGCCCCAAGCGGTTTGACCGAACCTAGCGAGCGGAATCGCTTGCGAGCCGAAAGTCTCGAAGGCAGCGAGAACCAAGCCCAAATCCATCCGGAGAACTGCGCAACTGAACGACCGGGTCTTTTGGCGAGCAAATTTCCAGGTATTGCGAGTAGTACCAGCAGCGGCAATAGCAGGTAGATTGCAAAAACCACTACGGCTGGCAAATACAGAGCTGCAAAGTGTAGGTGGGCACGAGAAATCGCCTGACTAAAACTGCCCGAGAGCCAGCTTCTGGGGCGCTTGCCCTGCATCGAAAGGCCGCCATGGTGCACTCGAGCGTTCGCCTCGACCACTACTCGATAACCCGCCACCCGAGCCTTGGCGCAGAATTCCAAGTCCTGCGCTAAAACCGGTGAAGAGTCATCTAGCCCACCGAGCTGCTGCCAAACCCCCAGCGAAACCAGCATGCCCGCGGTAGAAACCGCGAGGGTGTCACCGGCTTTATCGTGCTGACCCTGGTCATATTCGCGCTGCACTAAAAGAAATGGCCTACCGGTAGGAGTAGCGGTAAGACCGAGCTGTTGAATCTGAATGCTGTTATCGAGCTCTAAGAGCTTGGGGCCGATCACTGCCACCGAAGGCGAAATCTCGGCAGCTTGGGATAGGTATTTGAGGGCGTCTGGTTCGGCAACCGCATCCTCGTGCAGCACCCAAATCCAGCCCGGGGTTGAGGAAAGCGAATTGATGCCGGCCTGGATAGCGGCTCCGAGTTTGAGCGGCCCAGGTTCGATGACTGAAAAGCCATAGCTGATTGCTAAATCAGTAGATCTTTGGTCGCCCGCGGTCTCAACTACCACAACCTGCTGAATTGGGTGCGTTTGCTCACTCAGTGCGGCAAGCGATCTTTCAAGTAAGTCGGCTTGGGCGTGTGAAACGACTATGGCCGCTACCGAGAGCGAACCCACGACGGCTTAGGCGCGCCTGCGCAGACGGCGACGCTCGCGCTCGCTGAGGCCACCCCAGATGCCGAAGCGCTCGTCGTTCTTTAGTGCGTACTCGAGGCACTCGCTCTTTACGGTGCACTGCGCGCAGATGCGCTTTGCGTCGCGGGTCGAGCCACCCTTTTCAGGGAAGAAAGCCTCTGGGTCAGTCTGGGAGCAAAGTGCGTCTTCTTGCCACGCCAGTGGATCTGATTCGCCATCTGAATACGCTCCAGCAACCCCCAGCTTGAGCACATCGACGAACCAGTTTGCAGGCACCTGACCTCTTTGTTCCATGCCTAAACCCCTAATCCTTTGAATCTCGTTGATGTAATTACATCGGTGTAATTATGCCCTTGTCAAGTTGAATTTATTCCGGTGAAGGCAAATTGTTAGCAAAGCCTCAAGGTAGCCTTTAGGCATGAAGTTATTGGTAACTGGTGGTGCCGGCTACATCGGATCTCACGTTGTAAAAGCGGCGCAGTCCGCCGGGCACTCCTGCGTGGTTGTGGACAACCTATCGACCGGCCTCACGAGTCGTATTGATTGCCCAGCACTTGAGCTGGACCTGGCCTCCCGAGACGCCTCTGCCCAGCTGATTCAACTGATGCGCGAGCACAATTTTGATTCAGTGATCCATCTGGCAGCCCGAAAGCAGGTTGGAGAGTCAGTTCAAAAACCTGAAGAATATTTCTTGGACAACCTAGGCGGTTTGGCAAACCTGCTGCTTGCGATGCGCGAGGTTGGCCTAAAGTCTTTGGTTTTCTCCTCATCGGCAGCAACCTACGGAATGCCCGATGTAGATAAGGTCACCGAGGATTACCCTGGAATTCCTATCAATCCATACGGTCAGACCAAGCTGATCGGCGAAATGATGCTGAAGAATGCCGAAGTCTGGGGTCTGAGGGGCGTAAACCTCAGGTATTTCAACGTCGCGGGTGCGGCAAGCCAAGAGCTGGCCGACACAGCAGCGCTAAATCTGATTCCAATCGCCATCAACGCGGTGAAGGCTGGCAAGGCTCCGGTGGTTTTTGGCACCGACTACCCAACCCCAGACGGCAGCTGCATTCGAGACTATGTTCACGTCGAGGACCTAGCCCTCGCCCATCTAGCAGCTGTGGACTACCTAGCGGGCGCTAATCAAGAATTCACCACCTTCAATGTTGGCACCGGCGTTGGAGCCTCAGTCATTGAGGTCTTAGATGCACTAAAGCGTGCCAGCGGGATTGACTTTGAGGTTGCAATTGGCGAGCGCCGAGCCGGCGATCCACCGCGTCTGGTTGCTGATGTTTCGCGAATTGACCGGGTTTTGGGATTCAGAACCAAGCACGACTTGGCTTCCATCGTCCAGTCAGCTTGGGATGCTAGCTAGGAACCTTTAGCACCTGCCCAACCTTGAGCAGGTTGGGATTTGTTATGCCATTTACCTCAGCGAGCTTGGTGGCACTTACCCCGAGCTTGCTTGCGATTCCCCACAACGTGTCACCGGCCTTTACGGTGTAGGTCTTGACCGGAGCAGGCGCGGTCACCGTTGGCGACGAGCTGACCGAAGTTGGAATCTTGAGGGTCTGGCCAACTCGAATACTGGTTGATGTGCCAAGCGAATTGGCAGCTTGGATTCTGGCTACCGTGACACCAAATTTGCTAGCAATCGACCAAAGCGTGTCACCGGTAACCACCTTGTAGTTCACGTAGGCCGATGTAGTAGGCGAGCTGGTTGGGGTTGGGGTCGGTTTTGGAGTCGCCGATGCCGTCGGCGTCGGTGTCGGCTTCGGCGTGGTGGTTGGCTTAGGTGAAGCGGTAGCAGAAACAGTTGGCTTTGGGGTTGCCGTCGGCTTCGGGGTTGGCGAGACGGTTGGGGTGCTTACGACCGGCACGCTGCCCAGAAAAGTCAGCTCGTCAAAGATGCCGGTTGGGGTGTTGGCAAAGGACGCGAGCGTTGCGGTGGCGGGGGCAGTTCCAACAACCGGAATCTTGCTCGCAAAGAAATTCGATGCGCTGATAAACCCAGGTCCATCACCCTTCAGAGCGGCGAACTGCGCCCAGTTCTTGATTCGGCTACGAGTGCCATTTTCCACAAAGAACAAGCCGCCCTTGGCATCCCTAACGAACTGCCCAACCGGCTTGCTGGCAACGTTCAAGCTCGCGCAGGTCGAAACTGCAAGCGGATATGGCTTACCCGGGTATTCATCGGCTCCAGCTGGGGATATCGGATAGAGGGTTCCGTTATCTATCAGGTAAGTTGCACCGTCGCACTGCACCTTGATGGATGCAAAACCGGTTCTGGTCTGCAGCTTGGTGAGCTCTGCGTTATCGAGGGTGTAGATCTTGGAATCCGAGACATTTTTGGCGTGGTCCTCGGATGTCAGTCGAACTTTTCTGGTGAGGTCATCTACCAAGAAGATCGTTGAGCTTCCCGCCGATTTCACCAAAGAGCCCGGGGCAAAACCATTGCCGACGCTTTCAACGGTGTTGATCGCAGCTAGCGGCAGAGTGATGGTCTTGGACTGACTAATTAGGTTCAGGAATCGCTCGGTCATCGACTTATCTGAAACCGCACGACGCTGGCCACCCTGCACGAAATACGAAAGCTTATTGCCCACACTGGTGACCACAGCCGGCGCCGCCAAAGCCCCATTCACGGTTGGAATCTTGTTGACCACCGCGTCTGGCAGCACTGAAACCTGTGTGGTCCAGTTGGTCGCATCTAGAACCGGAAGCTTCCCGGTGTCGGTTAGCACAAAGTTCTGACCGGCGGCATTTGCCACAAATCCACGAACGATGCCCGAGGATGTGGCAATCAGCCGCTGATCAATCTCAACCTTGGAGGCTGTGAACCACTTATTTAGACCAATAGCGGAGGCCAGCGAAGCGGCCACTCTGTAACTCTTACCACCAAATGCCAGCGCGACATCATCGGTGCCGGTTAGGCCGAAGACCGTCAGATCGCTCGCCAGTGGCTCGCCAGGCAGCAGTGAGACGATTTGCTCAACCACCAGCGGACTCACTGTGGTGCCCTGACCACCCACTGAGTTCAGTGCGAGGTCATCCACGACCGGCCTGCTCTTGCCGTTTTCGATCCAGAACTTGTTCCCCTGAGGAGTCTGGACCAACCGCGTTAGCGCGCCGCCTTGAATAAATAGGCTCAGCTGAGATTCCGTCAGACTGGTTGCCAAATCACAGTTCAAGCCAAATTGTTTGGCCAAATTGCAATCGGTCAGCGAGTAGCGCTTACCATCCACCAGCAACCAGAACTCACCGGTGGTGCCGCGTCTCACCAGTTGATACAGGTCGCCCTTATTGGTAAAGGTTTCCAGGTAAGCCTGGGAAATCACACCCTCTGGGCCAAGCGGGCGAATTGCCGCAGCCAGTCGGGCGTCGGAGACTCGGTAGCGCAGGTTGTCTACGATCAAGAAGGTTTCGCTGGTGCTGGATTTCAGCAGATAGCTACCGCCGATTGGAGACCCAAACCAGTCGTGGAAAAAGCGCCAGAAATTTCTATTGCCGTATGCCGAGCAGCTATCACCGGTGCCGTAGAGGTTCTTGAGGGCAGCATCATTCGGGGTGTATGGCGTGTAGTAGTAAAGGTTTGCCGTGGCTTGACTCTTGAGCTCAAAGCTCTTGCTACCACAAGATGCCTTGGGGTTAAACCGCATTGAAACCGTGCGACCGGGCTTCCAGTAGGTAAATGATCCGGCTGGGTTGCCATACCAGCGGAACTGCCTCGCGGCTTTGTAGAGCTGATTGAAAAGGCCGGTAAAGACCTTGCCGCAGATACCGGGATCACTGTCTGGGCAACCGAATCCCATCGCCGCTCGATACATGTAATCGGTTGGCTTGGTGGAGGTTACCAGTGCCTGCTCTTTTTGCAGCGTGACGATAAAGACCTTCGGGTTGATGCCGCAGGCATTTGAAATCGCGTGAATTACCTCTGCGGCACTAGCCCCAGCTTTGGCAGCGATGGCTTTACATGGGCCAACTTCGCCGGGACCGGTGGCTGGAGTTTCAGGAATATCGACCTTGAGGTTTTTTAGGCAGTCGATGGCAGGGTTGGTGGCCTTACAATCGGCAACCTTGGAATCCAAAAAGGCCTGAATCTGCGGCACGGTCATGGTGCCAAAGTCATAAAAGACACTGTCGCTGATGATCAGCCCCGGGTCAAAGGCAGAGCCCGGTGGGGCTGCCAGAGCGGGAGTTTGGGCAGCCGGCTGCGCCACCAATCCAGCCGCAATCAGCGCGATGGCGGAGAAAAGTCCGAGCAGGCGCTTCATTAGCCAATCACCACCGAGGATGGGGCGGATGTCCCAAAGTGTCCCTCGGATTCATAGCTAACGGTCACCACCCCGTTGCCAGAAGGCAAATCCTTCAGAGGAATTTCGATAGGGAAACACTGGGTGTATTCACTGCTTGGCTCTGCTTTAACCTCTTTGGTCTTAGTTACACCATTGCCAAGGTACTTGAAGATGCACTTGCCACCGGTTTCGGTGAGATTTGGAATCTGTGCCACCACGGTGAAGACTCCCACCGCTGGTTCGGCCACCGCCATGATGATCTCGACCGTGACCTCTTTGCGGATAATCGGCTCTTTGGTCTCTTCCGGAGTTGCAGTTTCCTCCGGGGTTACTTCTTCGGTAGGAGTTTCCTCCGGGGCGGTTTCTTCGGGTGCCACGCTCTGCGATTCGGTTACCGGCTCAGGCAGTGAGGTTGCGCCCCAGTTTGGGTAAAAAACGCTGCATCCGGTGAGGGTTAGCAGCAGTCCCGCTACCACCAAAGTCTTTGCAAAATTACGCATGCCTCACCTCCAACCGACTCCAACCCTAAGTTGCTTGGCTTAGAAAACCCTGAGCAACAAGCGGTTTTGGCTAATTAGCTGGGCTTAGAGACTGTTTTTGAGGTTGGCGTTTTTGGCTTCGACCGTGCTGGCCAGATCGGCTCGATGGGCATCGAGCTGGGTGCGCAAAGCTGAATCATGCGAGCCGAGAATTCGAATTGCAAGCAGTGCGGCATTTTTCGCCCCATCGATCGAGACCGTGGCAACCGGGACACCGGCCGGCATTTGAACGATCGACAACAGTGAATCCATGCCGTCCAATTTTCCAAGAGCCACCGGCACGCCAATTACCGGCAGCGAGGTGACCGAGGCCAACATGCCAGGCAGGTGGGCGGCTCCGCC
>JACCDO010618515.1_pt1 | contig 22000 bp, 23 predicted proteins | sample 7446101 | NCBI WGS metagenome assembly JACCDO01 (sample SAMN15323440, study PRJNA562643) | freshwater metagenome | isolation source: river surface water | place: USA:Blue River Watershed | collected 2017-08-16
GTCTCGGAAGTAAAAGATAGATTAATAAAAGAGGGCCTTTCTTAATAAGAAAGGTTCTTTTTTTTAATATATATTGTAAAATTTATCTATTCTGAATGGCCAAAGTTTCCAAATTTGTAAAATTAGATAAAGATGTTCTTCTTGAGTATATCTATGATGAAGGAAATCTTTTAAGTGAATCCTATCAAATTTTAGTAGATTCTAGAGATAGAAGACAATCATTTATTTCAGGTCCTTCATCTGTTACTGGAAATACTACAGGTAATCAATTATTCAAGGTAGATAATATTACACAGAAATATGGTAAAGTAAATCCAGACTACTACTCATTTTTACAAGTAAAAAACTATGCAGCAGGAACTCCTACAAGATTTGATACACTTAAGTTTCACCTTCCAATAAACTGGACATTTGGTGAGTATTTAGGTTTCTATGTTAGAGTTTATGCTTTTGATACTACAAACTCAAGAGTTTTTGAACTTTCAAATTTTTATTTTGATATGACCGATGTTAGTCAACAATATTTGTTGAACTTTACATCACCACCACTTTTATTTCAAGAGAAACTATGGGGTAAGAATATTCAACTATCTATTCCAGCTCTTAGTGATGTATCTGGTCAAAAGACAAATAATGTACCAAGAGAGAATAGTATAAATGCTAACTTAACAAACGGAATAGGTTTTAATACTACATCACCTATATTTGTTGATTTTCACTTTGTAACAAATATTCAAACTATAAATAGTGTAACTACTTATTTACTCTCATCAAAGGTAACTACTACTGTTCCACAAACACCAGAATTTGAGAGATTAGGACTTGTGGTTCAACACTCTCCAAATGGTGACTTTTTTGAAATATACGGAACTTATAACAACACACTCGGTGGATTTGCCCAGTTCATAGATGAATCATATAACATTGGACATAGATATTATGTTCAATATAATATTACTATGTATGAGCAGAATATTAGAGGCAAGACTACCACTGTAACTCAAAATGAAAATTTTAATGAGACTGTTGAATACAGACCAATAATTAAATTCTCAACAACAACAGCTATAATAGATGTTGAGATGAGACTTATTGACGCGGTTGATGATTCTTATATTATAAGAAGAGCATCTTATGGTATGTTACAAGATGAAGTTTCTAAATATTCATTAAAACTAATGAAGATAAATTTAGCTAAAGCTTCTAAACCAAAAATTTATAATATTAAAAGTAATATTGATCCATCTCTTGTTGGTCTATCAAATTCTATGGGTAGAATTACTAAAACATCTACTCAAACAAAATCAGTTTCTGGTTTATTGGCAAATGGTGGAGCTGGTAATGGTGGAGCTGGTAATGGTGGTATGAATAACAACAATGGTGGAGGTGTAACAGTTGAGACTGTAAAAGTTCCTTATCCAGTTTTAGTAGATAGATATAACATTATTGGTAAATCTGAGAATGCTGTAATTAGTAGCACAACTTTCTATGGATTAGGTAGATTACAAATTATGATATATCCATTTGATAATATCATTAGATTTATTTTGGCTTCTGGTGATAGTACAAAACCTGACTACTTAAATATGACGGGATATGGAGAAATTAAATTAGTATTCAAAAATGATGCTAATGTCTATGAATTTCCTCTTTATACAGAGTCAGGTGGTATAGACTTAGCAATAGGTCAAATTGCATTCAAGGTTGGTCAAAGTAAATTTTCTAGCATAAAGAAACTCTTTGAAACTGGAGTGAATGTCTTTTACATTACAAGTTTAATTCAGGGAATAACATCTGTGGTTTATACAGGAACTTATAAGATATATGACAATTTACAAAATGTAGCATCATTGAATGCTGAAGCTGGGGCAGCTTCAAATGCTAATCCATCAATCATCAAAGATCCTAATTTACCACAAGAAACAGCTATAGTAACAAGGAGACCACTAAGTCAATCAAGTAAACCGGTAGCAAAACCTGGTATGTCAGCTAAGGAAAAAATAATGAATCAAAATAAAGGTCAAGGATTATGAGGTTAAGTAGTCAAGGTAGTCAGTTTATATTTAATTTGCCTTCAGATTTTTTACAACAAGAAATCATAGAGACTTATATGCCTATTTTAGAGAAAAATTGGATTCAATATGAAAATGTAATAGATTATATAAACTCTACAATAAAGTCTGTAAATTTTCCAGGTATTGGAATAGAAATGCCAAAACAGATAAATATGAGAGGTAAAGAAAGACAGTTCAAACCTGCTAAAAACGTTCAAGATATTACATCAACTCATGACTTAACAGTAACATTTAGAAGTGTTGATTCTGATTTGAATTACTGGTTGATGTTTGATATACTTACAAAACATTACTTAGATGTTGAAAACTCTTGGGTAAACCCATTTACTATAACCTGTGTTGATATACACAGAGATGCAATCTATGTTATAAGGTTTTATGAAATAATACTTAAAGGTCTTTCAGAAAATACATTTAACTACAATCAACAAAAGGTGACTGCAAAAGAATTCACTATGAACTTTCACTTTAATTTTTATGATATTGAGTTCTTACTTAATAGAAGTAAAATTCTTGAGGTTGGAACATTACCAACAATTATTCAGAAAATCTAAATTATAGATTCAATGAAATCTAATAGATTTGTATAATCTAAATCTTTTGACTTTGGACTATTAAAGTGTGGCTCATTTAACATCTGAAAATAAAGATTATCATCATTATCTACTTCTTTTATAAACTCTATTAATTGCTTGATGTCTGCAAAGTTATAAGCATTTATAAAAGCTTTTGTATTCCAGTCTCTTTCAACTACTGGATTTCCCCAGTAAATCGGTATTGAATTCACTAATTTAGGGTGAACTAATTTCTCAGTTGTGTATCCAGGTTGATGACTATTTTCAAATGCAATAGTAAATTTATATTGCTTTTGAAATTCTAATTTATCACCAACAAGATATCCAATATTATTTAAAGCTCTTCCCCCAGAGTCTACTTTTTTATATTTAGAGAGTTCTTGTAATAAGACATTTCTCAATTGAGCGTTAGGATTAGAAAAAATGAAATTACAAAATTTAGTCTTTTCTTTTTTTATTAAGTCAAAATCTATATTTTTTGGAAATTCATCTTTGATGCCACTTTCATATAGTGTTATAGCAGAAAGAGGTAATCTAAAATTTCTTTCATCATCTAAATAATCAAATGATATGGCATAATCACATTTGGTAAAATCTGGTCTTATATTTTCACCAGTATAGAATATTTTTTTACAATTATAGTTTAAGTGATTATGACCAAAAACACTGTATATTAAAAATTCTGGTTGATTTGAAATTTCAATATCAAATCTCTCTGATAACATTTTATAAAGAACATTGTCACCAGCTGGTGTGTTACTATTTGGATTATACTCAAATCCTCCCCAGAAATCTGAAAAGGCTAATTTAATTTTTTTCTTCATATTACTACTTTTTTATAAAAATATCATCCCACTGTAATTTTGTGTGAAGATAGTATCCATAATTTTCTAAATAATTTTGTATTTCAGTTGTTTGATAATTATTTTCTATGGCAAATATTTTTATATTTGTCTTGTTAAAGTCTATAGATTTTACAATATTAAACTCAGAACCTTCAGTATCAATAGAGCAAAAGTCTATTTCATAAATACCATACTTCTCTAAGATAGTTTGTAGTTTGAAAACTTCTATTTTTATATTATTGACTTTACCACCATAATGATTGACCTCATTAGAAATTCTCATTTCATGTGATGGATTATAGCTTTCTGAAAGACCAGATAGCATATTAGAATATCCCTCTATATAAGTAAAAATCGACTCACCATCATAATCAGAAACACAAGCATTTACATTAATTGATTTTCTTGTCTCATTTAATTTTTTGAATTCTTCAATTCCAGGTTCAATACAAATACCTGACCAATTTCTATATTTTTCAAAAAATAATGAATTAGAGCAACTTTGACCATCATGAGCTCCAATATCTATAAAAACTCCATTAACTTTATTATTTAGATATTCATCAATGAACTTGTCTTGGCCTAATTGTGAGTAGTATTCCATAATTTATTTATATTTATATTCTAATCCAATTAGATGGTATTAGATCATTTGTGTTTATATTACTGTCTGTAAACCACTGTTTAGGTGCAACTACTATTTTATCTTTATTAGTATTCAACCAGGCGGACCACCAAGCAAAAGAACTATTAGGAATAATGAAATGTTTACAATTTGACATAAGTTGTAAATAGTAACTAAATCTATCACCTTTATAAGAATGGTCAACTAAAGTCATATTCTCAAACTTTATGTTTTCTTTACACCATTCAACATCATCTGAAAATACAAAGTAATGAGGATTTTCAATCTTTGATTCAATAATAGATTTAGCTTCATTAATATAGTCTGTTCCCATAACTCCATGAAAACTTGTATTTAAATAGTCTGTTCTTCTTACATTTATTAGAACAGAGTTTGTTGATTTAATTTTATCAAGCATTTCTCTGATGTTCTTATTAGAATCTTCAATTTTATCCTTGAATTGAAAATCACTTCTGATTTGATTTTCATTTTCTTGAAAGTATAGAGGTGTTTGCCAATAACCATCAATAAGTATAGACATTCCATCTTTTAATAGACTACCAACCTGTGCTACAAAATTCTGCGAATAGTGAAAATGTGGTTCTCCAGCTACCAGTATTCTATTGTTAAAGTTAATGTCAAAATCAGAATTTATATTGAATATATCTAAATCATAATTTCTATAAACAAAATCAGGACCCATATTCTTATTATTAAGAAATGACAAATCTATCTTTAGTGGAACATTGTACTTTAATGATAAATTTCTTCCTAAGGAGTATTGGAACATCTGATTACCCATACCACCCATTAATTTAACTATTATCATTTTATCAATTTATTTTTTTCAAATTCAACCATCTGTTTTATAGTCTCTTCTAAGTTGATTGTAATATTCCAATTTGGATAGTGTTTTCTAAATTTTGTCAAATCTGATATATACCAAATATGGTCTCCTATTCTGTTTTGTTCTGAAATAGTATAATTAGACCAACTAGTCCCAGCGATTCTATTAATAGTATCAATCGCCTCTAAAATTGAAGTAGAGTTATCTCTACCACCACCAGCATTATAAACCTCTCCTTGTTTAGGGTTGAGGTGAAACTCCCAGAACATATTTACTAAGTCCCAAGAGTGAATATTGTCTCTTACTTGTTTTCCTTTATATCCAAAGATTGTATATGGTTTATCATTTACAATACACTTAACTAAATAAGATAGAAATCCGTGTAGCTCAGCACCTGCGTGATTTGGACCGGTTAAACAACCACCTCTAAAAATACCAACATTCATGTCAAAATACTTACCATACTCTTGACACATAATATCAGCGGCTACTTTAGAAGCACCAAATACAGAGTGTTTAGTATTATCAATTGACATTGTTTCATCTATTGAAGTTGGATTACCCAAGTCATCAACACATTCCCATCTTGATTCTCTTTCTTGTATATAAGGAGACTTATTAGGAGTATCACCATATACTTTATTAGTTGATGTGAATATAAAGGTAGCCTTTGGACAATTTAGTCTTGTTACCTCTAACAAGTTCATTGTTCCTAAAGCGTTTACACCAAAGTCTGTAAGAGGTTCTTTAGCAGCCCAGTCATGTGAAGGTTGTGCCGCTGTGTGGATTACAATATCAATATCAGATGAATATTTATTAAATATGTCATTTAGTTTATCATAGTCTCTGATATCACAATTATAATGCTCATATTCATTTATCTTTGATTTAAGAGAGTCTAATGAATCTTTTGTAGAAGAACCCTCACCAAAGAAGTAAGCTCTCATATCATTGTCTATACCAATAATTTTATATCCTTTCTCACTAAAGAAATTACAAGCTTGTGATCCTATAAGACCAGCTGAACCAGTAATAATTGCTATTTTCATTTTTCTACAGTCTGTTTTGATATTATATCAATATGAAAGTCTTTTGTTTCTTTGATCTGTGTATACAAATCTGGTATATCAAATATTGATATATCATATACACTTGAAAGACTTCTATCAATTGAATTTGTATCATTATAAGATTCTATTGAAATGTTCAAATCATAAATATCATTTATTATTTTTAATAAATCATATTTAGTTACTTTATTAGAGTATAAATGTCTTGTTCCATCCCAGAATATATTTTCAAATATTATTTTGTGAATAACTTTAGAAAGTTGTAAAGAAGTAAGTCCGTTCCAATGATGATTAGTAAAACCTCTAATCTTATTTCCCTTATTTGACTTTACCCATTCTAAAAGTGATAACTTATTTCTTGCCTCTTCTCCTATAATTGAAGTTCTAATCACCGTGCATTTCTTTGGCTCTCCCATCATTTTAGAAAGTCCGTAGTCATCAACAATATCAAAATTTGAATTTTCATCATAATTTCCAATTTTTCCATTATATACACAATCTGTTGTAATGTGAATGAGTTTCATATTATTCTCATTGGATATTCTACATAGTCTATGTGGTAAAAGGCTATTGACAGAAATAAAGTCACCAACTTCTACACTTTTTCTTTGTTTAATTAGACCAGCACAATTAATAATAACATCACATTTCGATGATTTTACTTTTTCAGATAATTCATTATAAGAACAAACTGAAAAGTCTATATGAATTCTATCAAGAGTTTCAAAAGAAACATTTATTTTAGTAAGGTATTCTTTCAATGTATTACCTAACATACCAGTAGAACCTATTATTAGTAATTTCATATAAATTTATTATTTTTAAACCAATCTGGAACTTCTTCAACAAGAGAAAATGTCTCATCCAAATATTTTTGAATCATATCAACTTTATAGTGGACATCCCAACAAATATGATTATCCGCATTACCAAATTTTTCTTTTTCTTCTATTCTATTGAATATCTTTTGTTTAAAAAAATCTAAATTTAGAAGCTGTGTATGAATAGTCACTAGATTAGTATCTAATTCGGATTGTCCGTTATGGAAACCGATGAATATTTTTTTATCAATATTAGAGATTGTATGCTTTAATGCACCTTGCCAGTGTCTCCAATATCTTCTTTGTTCAGAGATTTTGTAATTACTATCATAGATTGTTTCTCCTTTATCTTCATTTTGTACAACATCAAACAATTCTGAACAAATTGAAACTGAAGAATCGGATAGTCTTTTTAATAAATATTCTCTTAGATTCTCTGAGTTTTTAGTAATTATTAATTCATCACATTCATTAAAAACAACTATCTTATATCTTTCAAGTAACCAACTATGTCTGCGATTCAACATATCTTCAATCCATTTATGATCAAAGACTTTTTCATTAGGTTCGGGTATTACATTACAATTTAAATTATCCGTACTACCGTCAGTTGTATTTTGATCAAAAACAAAAATGTCTTCATTTTCAGCAAATTGTGAGTAATGACGCAACCATATAGGTAATCTATCTTTTTCATTTCTGGCAAAAGTTGCAAAACAAATATCTCTTCTATCCATTATATTATTTTTATTTTTTTAAGTATTTCCTCACATTCAAAAATTCCAGTAATCTTTCCACAAGTAAAAGAAATGACGTTTCCGTTCTCTGAATAGACAAGTTCTCTTGAGTCGGATTTAAAGTCAAATTTATTTTTTCTTGAAATAAAGTAATCTACAAAGGTATAATCTTTCTTAAAACTTGGTAAAAAACTAGATACTTTTCTTTCAAAATTAAAAATTGTTTTTTCAATCCATTCTTTATCTGGATTAAAATTTTCGAATGATGTATTCAAATATTTATCAATTGGTGTTAATTCTACATCAGTCAAAGTATAATAATTATTTTCTAAGTCATATGGATAGAGACTGAAAAATTTTCCATCCATTACTGTATAAGCAATTATGTCATTCTTTTCTCTTTTGTATATTAAAGATATTGTATTCTCATGATACAAATTTTTTCCATCTTTTTTAGCAAGATTAAAAGAGTTATTTGTCACATCTATTACAATATCAAACTGATTAGAAATTTCAAGTGGATTTTCTATTTTTTTTATAGATAAGTGTCTTTTTAATTTACTTTCAAAGTATTTTTTTACTTTCTTATGGTCTATAAATTTTTCTTTACAAAGTATACCACCATCAATATTTAAAACTTCAAAATCATTTACATTTATCTCATCAAAATTAAGACCAGATGATTTCATAATTTGTTTGTAAGTTTCAAAATCAATAATTGAGTCTTTTGATATTAAATAAATATTATTTTTGACATCACTTGTAAACCTTGAATACTGTTCTTCAAATTTATGAAAGTTATTTTTACACAAATTTCTTGTATTAAAAGATCTTGGATAGTGAAAACCTAAATGTAATCTATTTTGATTATTTGATGATGAACCACAGAATATATTTTTTTTATCTATAATTTTTGGAAATATTCCTTTTTGTATAAATTTATCTGCTATGTGACATCCATACCATCCTGCTCCTATTATCGCTATCTTACTTGTTCTAAAAATTTCATGTAGAGTTGAGTCAATTTCAAAACAACTTCTGTTTAACATTTCAATTGTTATTTTATAACTATAATTAAGTTCAGATAGTTTATTAAGTATCATTTTAAATTTTATTTCTGAAAAGTCATGTAGACTTTTCAAGAAAGGAACACTTAGATGAAAATGTTGAATTATATCAATATTATTAGAAATTGCACTTAAAATATCTTCATTTTCTAAAAACATACAACCAGTATCAAGCATCAACTTTATATTGTCACTTTTTAGTTCTCTTACAAACCTTGAAGTCTCTTTACTGTCAATTAAAAAATTACAGTTATATTGTTTAGCATTTGGTTCTAAGCAAACCACAACATCCTTACCTTTAAGATATTCAGATACTTCTTTGAAAAATTTGAATATAATTTTTTTGTCCTCTTCAGTTCTTACTATTCTTACAGAAGGAGATCCAAATACTAATTTTTTAACAGATAAATACTCTGATATTGTTATTAATTTTTTTAAATAATTTAGTACTTCATTATAATTATCAACAATTGTAAATTTAGTTCCGAAAAAAATTGACTGAAATGAATAGATATTATCTAACTTAAACTTTTCAAAATAAGATAAATCTTGATTTATAAAGTCATCACCAAAATGTTTAGTAGGTGAGACCTCTATACTATTTATATTATATTTTTTAAGAATATCTTTGTCTATATTTTCCTTCCAACAAAGATTACTTACAATTATATTTGAAGAGTTAATCATTATTGATAAATAATTTCTCAAATTATTTATAATAGATTCTTTTTGTATCCAGTATCCGGTTTTAGAATGTATAGTTTTACAATTATATTTGATATTAGATGATTTATTCAGTTTTATATTATTGACAGTTTTAAACTCCGAAAATATATCAATCAATTCAAGGTTAGAAATTGGCTCACTAAAAAGGTTTATCAACTTGATATTATTTTCTATTACATATTCTATATCACTTTTTAGATAATCAACATTATACCACTGAAATTCAGACTCAGTGTCTATAGATTCTAATCTGTCATTTATGAAGTCAAAAATTATATTTTTCTTAAGACCAAATCCATAGAGTCCACAAAGTCTTACAATTGACAATTTATCCGAGAATATTTCAGAACATCTACTTTCCATATAAAATCTATTTCTACCATAGTGATGATTTTTATAATGATCTATCAAAGTAGACTCATCTGATGAATCTAAGTTGTTGTAGACATCAATAGTTGATATTAATATAAATTTATTACATTTTATTTTTGAAATTATATCAATTAAATTATTGATGTTATCAATATCTTGTTGAGGTTCTTTATTAACTTGCCATTTTGTAGCGGAAGGAGCGCAACAAATTATTATATCATGCTCATTATGAGTTATTTCAGAAATATTTTTTGAATTGTATTGAAAAGTGACATTTATAGAATTCATCAAATAACTTCCAATAAATCCAGTATGTCCTATTATAGTATATTTTCTCATTTTTTTAATTTCTTCTATCAAAACTTATTTTTGAAAAATAAGTATTTTTACAAACTTGATCAACAATAATATTATCTGGAAATCCTAATGAAGTTGCATTTAAAAACATCCTATTATTTGGTTCATTCAAACCATTATAGTACAATCCATCATAAGCTTTTTCAAAAACCTCATCAGCAAGGACAAACTTTCCAGCCAATGCAAAAATACTTTCAGCTACTCTTCTAAGTCTATTATTGTTAAAATTCAGCAACAGATTTACTATACCTGTTTTCTCATCAAATAATCTTAGAAAATCATAATCAATTATAGTCAAACAACCAAAACAACCAGACCAATTATTTTTGTCATAATAATTACTTTTTGAAAATTCTTTGAATTGTTCATTTACTATGTAGTTGTCTATAACATCAATTACAGCGTCATCATGAACTTTGATGCCATGTTTTATGTTATATTCATTTTGTGGTTCTTCAATTATGTGCCAATATAATCTGTGATTTGTAAAGTACCATAAGTATTTCATATTTTTTACTTCTTCAATATTTTGAAGTTCTTTTTCTAAAGTCATACTATCTTGGATAATCACAGCTTTTTTGAAAATTGGATTACTCAAGAAAATCTTATAAGTTGACATATCACCAGCTGATTTGACAACAGACATCACAACTATAACATTATCATAATCTGATAATTTTTCTGACAAGTCAATCTCGGAGTAGTCATCAATAACAATAATTTTTTTATCTGCGTGAAATCTTTTTATAGAATCTATACATCTTTTAAGTTGGAAAAGATGTATCTCAGTTGAACAATATGAAGGTATAATAAATCCAAACTCATCTTTCATTTTAAATTGTATTAAGTTTTATATCACTTTTTTTGTTGAAAAAATTAATTTCTGGAAAGGCAACCATATATTTATAATCATTAAATTTGGTTTTATCTACTATCATCTTGGAGTAATTCCAGGCGAAAATAATCAGTAAGTCTATTTTAGTATTTTTAAGATCTTCTATAGAAACTATTGGTATATTTGTATTAGCTATGTATCTACCACATCTTTCAGGTGATTCATCTACTATAAACTTGACTACACTATTATCAAGTTTTGTTATGTTACAAAACATATTAGCTCTTCCAGAAGCTCCGTATCCAGCAATTATTAGTCCTTCAGATTTTGCCTTTTCTATATATGAATTAAATTCATTAATATGATTTAGAACTTTAGATTGAAACTGATTTAGGTAATCTATATCACATATTGTAGTAGACTCTAGTTCAATTATTTCTTTTATAGAATTCGGTGTGTCCATTTCAGACTTTTTAGCAGTGACTCTTATAGATCCACTATGAATTGAAATTTTTTCAATTTCAATTATTGTCATGCCAAATCTTCTAAGTAAATTATTTAGACTTGTTACTGAGTAATAGTAAATATGCTCATGATAAATATTATCCCATTGGAGTTCATTAATAAGGTTCTCTAAATAGTGAACTTCAAATATGAAAAGTCCATCTTTCTTAAGACAATGTTGAACTGCTTTTGTTGTGTTTTCAATATCAATGATATGTGCAAATGCATTATTTGCTAAAATAAAATCAAATCTCTCTGACCATTCAGAATTACCAAATGTATCATAGTTAAAATACTCAGTAATTACATTTAACCCTTTATCTCTTGCTATTTTAGTAACATTTATTGATGGGTCAATGCCTAATATATTAGCACCAAGGTCAGATAATGGTTTCATAAGAACACCATCATTACATCCAAATTCAAGTATTTCTTTACCAACAACATTATATTTTTCATTCAGTTGCGATGCTACCTGATTAAAATGATTAGTAAGACCTATTGAGGATAGATATCTATAATCTCTAAAAAGAACATCTGGATTAATAACAGAGTCTGTTTGCGTTAATTTACAATTTTCACAAAATTGAAGCTTTAGAGAATAAAGACTTACTTGATTTAATTCATCTGCCTTAGGAAAATATCCAGCAAGTGGTACACTTCCTAAATCAAGTATATCTACTAATTTCTCTGATTGACAAGAGGCACAACACTCTCTTTTTTTATAATCTTTCATTTATCTTATTATTTTATTTTAAATTTTAATACTAAATAACTTTACTTAGCTTTAAAAAGTCATATACTAGTTCATCATTCATTAGTGAGTCAAGGGAATTATATGAAACTGACTCAGTTTTAACAATCTCATCCGTAATTAAATAGTTTTCACCAGCATCGACAGTTCTCATCCATTCAATATCCGATATCATTTCTTCATGTAGTTTCTCACCTGGTCTAATTCCAACTATTTCAATCTCACCATCAGTTATACCTTTCCATTTGAAAAGTGCATTCGCAATTGATGTGATTGAAAAAGACTCTACCTTTGGAATTGCTATCTTACCGTGTGTGTCATTATAATAAGCCCATTCTATCAAGTCAGTTGCTCTATCAAGGGTAAGTAAAAATCTAGTCATTCTCACATCTGTTATTGGCAACTTCTTTTGACCCTCGCTCAAAAGTTTTTTGAAGAATGGTATAACCGAGCCAGTAGATTCTAAAACATTTCCATATCTTACTAAACAAACTTTTATGTCTGTTTGTTGATTTGCATATTCTACATAAAGTCTTTCAGATATAGCTTTACTCATACCGTAAACATTTATAGGTTTACATGCTTTGTCTGTACTAACAAATATCAATGTTTCAATTTTGTGACTTGACCACTTAACGGCTTGTATTAAATTTTGATGACCTATAATGTTTACATTTACAGACTCATATGGATTATCCTCACAAATAGGAACATGTTTCAAAGCAGCTGTATTTATAATAACTTCAGGTTTATAGTCTTCAATTGAGTTCCTTAAAGAGTCTCTATCTTTAACATCACCTATTCTAAATTTGACAGACTTTTCAACCCAAGATTCTTTTTCAAGCATAACATGCTTATGCTCATCTCTACTTAAAACAAGTATATCATTATCTTTTTGATATCTTCTTATTAGAGTTTTTCCTAAAGCTCCAGTTCCTCCAATTATTAGAATTTTTTTATTTTTCATAAGTTCAATTTTTCTTTAAAGTATAGTTTTATATAATTTTCTAAATCAATAGTTTTTACACCATGTACAATACCATCTGATTTATCAAATTCAAGTAGGTTATTTTCATCACAGTATAAATTATAAATATCAAAATACCCTATATTTAGTTCCTGACAGACTGATTTTATACTATTATTGAAATATATTGTGGCATTAGCTCTAAAATCATCATCTCCTAAAAATGGAAGAGATGAGTTGGATGAAATGCATTTTTTAGATGCCATTGGTGGTAGTATAGATGATATGTGTATATCATATTTACCTACAAAATTTAGGAGTAATTGTTTCAAATTTTCACACATCATATCAATAGTTTTTTCAACTGGTTGAAAATTATACAAATGACATCTTACGTCAATCTCACCAAAAAACAATACAACTGTTTGACCAGGATTTAATTTTGTATTTGTTCCGCAACCAGGATGTGGATAGTAGTAAACACCATTTTCAAAATCTATTGCTCTTCTCTGGTCTCTACATACTTTCCAGAATGTGACTGGACCTAACCATCTACAGTCAAATTTATCTGAAAGATTTTTATCAGACCAATGTCCTCTTTTTCTCATCAACTCTTCATTGAATAAGTCACAATGACTATCGCCTATTAAAACTATTTTTTCCATACTTATTACCAATTTATATAACAACCATCATGACTGACATTACCTTCTATTCCAAGAACTTCAACCCTATAAAAATCTTTTGCAAAAAAATTCTTAAAGTAGACTTCCAACATTCCAGTATTTTCTTTACAATAGTTGAGTGTTTCAAGATATAGTTCTTTATTACTTATCTTATAAAAAACTGTAGCAAGTTTTAATCTGTCTTCTGTCTCAAAAAACATATTTTTGTCATTGTTGAACTTATCATAAATAAAATTATCATTCAGAAAGTATCTACCTGATATTTTGAATATATTTGTAAATTCTTGTAAATCAATTCTTTTAAGACTTTCTAAAATTTGAGTAGACTCACCTATACATTTGTAAGGACTGTTTACAGCTTCTCTAACTTCACCAAGTAGTATTTCAAAATAATCAACTTTTTCTTGTATTATTTTTTTATACTCATTAGTAATATCCGTAGACTCAACAAGCATGATTTTACAATTAGGTATTCTTTGTCTTACACTATCTATAGTTTTAATAGTCTGTAGAAATCTTTCTTCTACTGAATATATTGATCTTGTTCCAGAATAAGATAATGGAGTTTTAGCTATGTTTATTACAGATGTTATTATTGCTAGATTCATGTGGTAAACATATTAATTAGTTTTTTTGTAGATTCTTCTAGACTTAAATTTTCAAGTATAAAATCTCTTGGATTATAATTACTATTTATAAAAATTTCATACTTTTGTTCAAGTTCTTCGATTGAGTAAAAAGTTAGACCACATCTATCATCAAAATATGGCACTGAGGTTGCGATACATTTAAATGAATCACCCATATCATTCCAATATTCAACATCCCAAACAAGTAAAGGTAGGTCACAACTCATCATTTCTTGTATTGCTATACCCTGACTTTCTGTACCATCTATAACAATTCCGTATTTACTATTTGAGATAGATTCTATAAATGAATTTTCATTATAATTACCATATTCAATTAAGGTAAAGTTTTTATTTTTTTTATTTAAAAAATCAATTACTTGTCTTAATTCATTTCTATTTCTTCTTTTAAAATAGATTAAAAAATCATAAATCTTATTTGATGGTAATTGATTGAACTTTTGTGTATCTATACCAACAGGCCAAATAAATATTTTTTCCTCATTTAATCCTACTTTGTCAACAAATAGTTTTTTTACCCACTCTGATGGAGCTATGTAGAATTTATAGTTTTGTTCTTGAATCAAGATATTATCAAATCCTATATTAGGACCTACTATTGTTTTTTTGAGGTCACATTTAGTTATATCAGGTGTTAAGGAAAGAAAAATATTGAAATCATATTGAATAGTATTTTCTGCATATTCAATTCCGATCTGAGTGAGACCTTGTTTTAAGTTATTTACAACTTTTGCAGGTCCGTTTTGATTATATGAGTAAAATATATTAACCATTTGTACTTTAGTATTCTATAATCATTATATCATCTTTCAATATCTCACCAATAAATGATATTGAATCCTCATAATAGATTTTATAATTTGACTTATATTTTTTCACCAAATCTAATATTTTTTCAGTGTTTATAGAATCATCAAAGTTTTTTAAAATTCTCATATCATCAACATAGATTAGTTCACCTGTCAATCCTCTTTTCAATATACACTCAAGTTCTTCAATAATTGGAAATTCTTTAACTCCAATACCAGTTCCAGGTCCACTATAATGTCCATCTAACCAGTACGTAAATCTTTCATTTGGATGATTTTCTAAAATTTTGACTAACTCAAAATAAGAATCACCTTTTATAAAATTTATATTTTCTTTAAATCTATCTTGGCAAATTTTTATAAATTTTTCTTCTATCTCAATAGAATATATTTCTTCAAATCCACTATCTATTGCTAGTTGTATACCATCTCCGAGATAACAACCAGTCTCAATAAATTTATTTGTAATTTTTTTGAACTTTTCTGTTTTAGGCATAATTTTTTTTATTTTTTTATATAGAATGCATCACCCCATTCAGCATCAGTCATTTCTATTTCAACTCTACTGAATCCAAATGAAGATAGATATTCATCTAGTTCACTTAACTTTGTGCAGTTTTTATATACCTCACCAGTATTTACTTCAGTATAGATGTATTTCATTTTAGAAATATTATCACCAAATCCTTTTATAACTGGTAATTCATAACCCTGTAAATCTAAATTTACAAAGTCATAATTAGTATAATCTAAATTATTTTCAGAAAATAGAGTATTCATAGTTTTTGAATTTAATTGCATACTACTCTCCATAATAATATGTGGATGATGATCTTGATGTGTTCCAAAATCTAAAACAGAAGAAGATTGATAATTACCATTGTAATGATTTTTAGCAATGTTGAATTTCATAGGATTATCATCTACATCTGATAGAAGTGTACAGAATGCTTTATGTTTAGTGTGTGATATTCTTTGTTTCAAACCTTCAAATAGTTGAGGATTTGCTTCTACCCATACTACATTATCAATATCTTGTTTCAGATAGTCTTCTAATTCTTCAGCAAGATGAGCTCCTAAATGTATGATGCCTTTTGGTTGACCATATCTTTTTGCTAAGTATTCAAATTTAATTAACATATTAAAGTATTTTTTTTAAGTCATGATATTTTGTATTAAAATTGCTATCAGTGTGTATTCTATGAAAAAGTAAAAACTCAGGGACATTTTTAAATGTCTTACCTATTCTCATAAGTCTTAACCAGAAATCAAAATCTTCTATACCATCAATATCTTCTCTCCAACCATTTATTTCTAAGGCAACTGACTTTTTTAGTATAGTTGATGTATTTGCTACATTGTTTATTCCTCTTTCTAAAGATCTATATTTTATAAAAGAGTCCTCTACTTCAAGAGTTAGATTCTTTGTTAATAAACCATTGTGATTTATATAACTAAGAAATGTTCCAACTACATCAAACTCTTGGATGAATGTAATTTGTTTTTCAAGCTTATTAGGATGCCAAACATCATCATCATCTTGAAGAGCAATAATATCAAATTTAGCTTCTTTTAAAAGCTTGTTAAGAGTTTTAGCTTTTCCTTTATCATCACCATAGTCAAAAATTCTTACTTTGTTTTGTATTAGATACAATACCTCCGGATCATTAATACCTTCAAATAAAACACTATTCACTATTTGTTTTGAATTATCTGTAGTTCCATTAAAACCAATGAGAATTTCAAAGTCTTGAAGTGTTTGATTTAGAACTGATGTGAGTGATTGCTTAACATATTTCTCACCATTATAAATTGGTAAAAGAACCGATATCATTTTTGTCTATAATTTTTAATTTCTAACCTCATCATGTTTTTTTATGAGTGCTAAAAGTTTTTGTTGAAATCTATTATCTCCTGAATTTTCATAGTAACAATAACTAGGGCTTAAAATGATATCAGGTATATTGTTAATAAAGTATCTATTAAGATGTGTTTCATCATGCCAAATAGCAATTATACCATTATTAAAATCAGTATCTATATTAGAAGATAGAATTTTAGACATTGTTAAAAATTTATCTGAATTACCACCATTAAAACCACCAGCGAAGTATCTTTCTATACTTTCTGGACTTATGTATGCTAATGAATTCGGATTGCTCTCTATTGTACCAGAAAGGCCAAATCTACTAACACCAAAGTAACCATGATGAAGAGTACCAACCAAATCTCCTAATATTTCATCTCCTACTTCATTAACAAATAACATATCAGCATCACAATAGAACAGATAGTCCATTTCAGATAGTTTGTCTGAATTTTCTGAAAATATTTTATATCTACCAAGTGTCATCCAGGGCCACTCTTTGTGTTCTACTGGTATTGTCACTATATTTCTATCACTTAAAACTTCTATATCCTTGTTAGTAAAAACAAAATATGTAACATCTTGATTTTTTAGGAAATGACTATCAGCACTTTTAATTAAGTTTTCTAAAAATCTAACATATTTGTTAGTACAAATTATTAGTAGTCCTATTTTTTTCATAATTAATAATTTTTTTTACAACTTTGACAGATTTTATATCTGTTACCATAAGGAGATATAATGGTTGAAACCTGTCCACCACATCTACAAAGTTCAATAATTTTCTTTTTATTATAATTAATTTTCTTTATATTGTTTACTTCTTGTTTTTCTACTTTAGTTATTTGATTATCATGTCTTCTATAATAACAAAGTGTATCTTCAAGTATGAAAATTTTATAATCTTTATAGATTTTTTTCCAGAGTGTATAGTCTTCTTCTGGAATATCATCGGGGTTGTATCTTAGTTTTGAAATAAATTTTTTACCATAACAAACCACTGGATGTACTATTATATTTTCATTTTCTATGATGCCCTCAATGTTATCTTGATGAATATGAAATTTGTAGTGTTCTGCTAACTGTTCGTCTCTAACATATTGCATATTTGATGAAACTAAATCATAACCTTGTTTAATTTTTTCAATTTGTTTTTGAAATCTTTCTGGATGATAATAGTCATCTAAGTTAGTGTTGAATACTGCAGAAAATTTATCTTTTTTACACTCATCTAAAAGAAAATTGATAGCATAAGCATGATTTGGTTGTTCAACCTTGAAGTACTTATATCTCTCACCTAAGTGTGAAAAGTATAGTGAAAAGTTAATATTATCTTTTCCATAGTTTAATTCATAAACATAAAAATCTTTATAAGTCTGTTCTAGTATAGAATTTATACACTTTTCAATCCACTCAGTTTTATAAATCTTTGTTATACCACTATGGTAAAATATTACACAGGTTTTCAAATTTTTAATTTTATTTGTGGTCTGGACTAAACAGATACTCTTTTATATTTATCATTGTAGGGTAAATTCCTACATTGTTTAATATTAATCCAATGTAGACGTCCTCATAAATATGGTCGGAGTAGTTAAAGTTAGGTAAAACTTTTTCTAAAGCCTTTCGGGAAACCACATATCCAAAACCACCCATACACCAAGGAACAAACTTTCCTAAGTAAGGAACTCTATCCCAAAAGTTACCACATCTTCCCATATGCCATTGTCTATTACCATCTTGATAATGAACCGCACCAAGGTAGTCATCTGTGATACTATCAAATCTTTTTATAACCTTCATATCATCATCTAACTTGCAAAAATGTGTGTAGTTATTAAATCTTTCATCACTCATTAAGAAGTGAAATGTTTTCATAACTTTTTCAGGTAGACCTACATAAAGGTCATTGCAGTTTAATTTGAGAATTCTTTTTTCCTCATCATATTCATCTTTAACAAATCCACCTTGAACAACAATAAAATCATCTTTCATCATCTCAGATATTTTATTATAACAGTTGTTTATGTTTTTTTGATGAGTTATAAAAATATAAAGTGTCATATAATATTTATTTTTTTAAGTCGCTATTTATCATTAGTTTTACTAGATCATTAAATCTAAGTTTTGGTTCCCATCCTAATTTATTTTTGGCTTTTGAGTAGTCACCTAAAAGAACATTGACTTCAGCTGGTCTGTAATATTTTTTATCAATCTCAACTATAGTAGTTCCATTTACAATTCCCTTTTCATTTTCACCACTTCCAAACCAATTTATTTCCCAACCACACTCTTTACAACATATGTCTACAAACTCTTTTATAGAATGTGTCTCATTAGTGGCTAAGACATAATCATCTGGATCATCTTGTTGTAACATCAACCACATACCTTCAATATAATCTTTAGCGTATCCCCAATCTCTTTTAGAATAAAGATTTCCTAATTTCAAAGTTGAGAACTTACTACCAGTATCAATTGATTTTTTTATATTAGATAGAGCTAAGGTAATTTTTCTTGTTACAAATGTTTCACCTCTTCTTTCACCTTCATGATTAAATAAGATACCATTACAAACAAACATACCATAAGACTCTCTATAGTTTCTTGATATCCAAAGTGCATAGAGCTTTGCAACACCATATGGACTTCTTGGATGCATTTTTGATTCTTCATTGTATCCATTTTCTGGCATATTATAACTCATACCACCATATAACTCGGATGTAGATGCTTGATATACTTTAGCTGATGGACAGTGGTTTTTTACAGCTTCTAAAATAGCAAGAGTTCCTAATCCATCACATTGTGCTGTATAGTATGGAATTTCAAAAGAAACCTTTACGTGTGACTGAGCAGCAAGATTATAAACCTCATCTGGTTGAATTTGTGATATTAAATTAGAAATTACAAGTGGATCTGTTACATCACCATAGTGTAACTTTAACTTATCAAATATGTGGTCAATTCTATCTGTATTAAATGTGGAAGTTCTTCTAATTATACCGTGAACCTCATATCCTTTTTCTAAAAGAAACTCAGCTAAATGTGAACCATCCATACCAGTGATTCCTGTAATAAGTGCTTTTTTAACTGACATAATCTTTATATGTTTTTTCTATACCTTCTCTAAGAGAGGTTTTGTATTTCCATCCTAAATTACTCAATTTAGAAACATCTAAAAGTTTTCTTGGAGTACCATCAGGCATCTCTGTATTAAAATAAATATCACCTTTGTAACCAATAACCTCTTTAATAGTTAGAGCAAGTTCTTTAATAGTTATATCTAATCCAGTACCAACATTTATTATTTCACTACTATTGTAGTTATTCATTAGGAAGATACAAGCATCAGCCAAATCATCAACATAAAGAAACTCTCTCATAGGTGTACCAGTACCCCAAATTTCAACTTTATCTTTGTTCTCTAATTTAGCTTCATGAAACTTTCTTATCATAGCAGGTAAAACGTGTGAATTATTTAGGTCATAATTATCATTTGGTCCATATAAATTGGTAGGCATTAGACAAATGTAATTTTTACCATACTGTTGATTATAACCTTGACACATTTTAATACCAGAAATCTTAGCAATTGCATAAGAATCATTAGTTGGTTCTAAATGACCACTAAGTAGATATTCTTCTTTTATTGGTTGTTCTGATAATTTAGGATATATACAAGAAGATCCTAAAAATAAAAGTTTTTTTACACCTGAATTGTTTGATGAGTTGATTACATTACTTTGTATCATCAAGTTTTGATAGATAAAATCTGCTTTAAAATCACTATTTGCTTTTATACCACCAACTTTAGCAGCACACAAAAAAACATAATCCGGTCTTTCAAAGTGAAAAAATTGAGATACTTGAAATTGATTAGTCAAATCTAATTCTTTTCTACTTTTAAGAATGAGGTTGTTATAACCTAACTCTTTTAATCTTCTTACAACAGCGGAACCAACCATACCACTATGACCTGCCACAAAAATCTTACTATTTAGTTCCATTTGTTTTATATTAGATATTACTTTATTTGTTTAAAACAAAAAGAGAGAGTTTTTGACTCTCTCTTTTTCACTTTTATTCAGTGTCTTTTTTCTTAGACGCTCTTTTCTTTTTCTGAGGTTCTATTCCAGTAATAGTTACTGTCATTTTTTCCTCTTCAGAATTATAGTCTAAGGACAACTTTGAACCTTTAGAAGGATTTTGTTGGATTATTTCTTCGGTTAGAACATCCTCAACATACTTCTGAATTGCTCTTTTCAAAGGTCTAGCTCCATACTCTGTGTCAAAACCTTGACTTGCAATATAGTCAGTAGCTACTTCAGAAATTTCTAATTCAAATTCCATTTTGTTAACTCGGTCTACAAGTTTCTCCAACTCAATTCCAATAATCTTGTTGATATCTTCTTTACTCAAAGAGTTGAACATAACAACATCATCAATACGGTTTAAGAATTCAGGTGCGAATTTCTTTTTAAGTTCTTTTTCAATAACTGAATTAGACTCTTCTGATGCTCTACTTTCTTTATTTTTGGTAGAGAAACCAACACCAGTACCAAACTCTTTCAACTGTCTTGAACCTGTGTTAGAAGTCATAATAACAATTGTGTTTTTGAAGTTAACTTTTCTACCGAGTGAGTCTGTCAATTGACCATCATCAAGAACTTGTAGAAGTAAGTTAAATACCTCTGGATGAGCTTTTTCAATTTCATCAAGTAATACAACTGAGTATGGTTTTCTTCTTACTTTCTCAGTCAACTGACCACCTTCATCGTGACCAACATATCCAGGAGGAGCTCCAATCA
>JACCDO010680487.1_pt1 | contig 21994 bp, 12 predicted proteins | sample 7446101 | NCBI WGS metagenome assembly JACCDO01 (sample SAMN15323440, study PRJNA562643) | freshwater metagenome | isolation source: river surface water | place: USA:Blue River Watershed | collected 2017-08-16
GCCGGGGCCGGTAGGGGGAGGGGTGGAGGGATTGTTTGAAGGTTGACACGGCTCAAGTTGTAGTGATTGCTGGATTGGGATTGAATGATGACATGTTGAATAGATGAGAAGATGATGAGCTGGCAGAGAAGGAACATGTTTGGAGTGATGCTGTTGATTACTGCAAAACAACCAGGAATAATAAATGGAACACTTCGGTCAATAGGATGATTCAGGCTATTCCATCATACGATCATGATCATGACGTCGTGTTTATGTTATTTCATTCATAGCAGTACCGGTGCACAATTCCGTCAGGAACTTTTTCCTTAATGAGAGAAAAGCTTAGAGATTTTGCCAAAATTGGAGAAGAAAAAGAAGAGGTATGGCCGGTAGGCAGGTAGTTAGTCAGCAGTAAATCCGCCACAAATTGCGCTCTGGAATATGCCGTCATCGGCGTCTCACAAGAAGGATCTACAGATCGAAGATATACACATCAGAGGATTCACATTGTTATTTTCTGATTCAAACATTGAATCGAAATGGAATCACGAAAGCTTGCCTCGGCAGGCGGCCATGACCACCAGATACATGTTCGCTTCTGCTCTGTTTCAAGGTCTATTTTATATCTCTGACGTTCTCGAGGCAAACAATTCATGGCATTTTCCTCTTGGTCTGGTACGACTACTACTTGGTATACTTCCTTTAATGGTCTGTTTCTTGGTTAAGACAGGTTTATTGATACCTGGTCAATTATTGATTATGATAATGAATTTATTGTATGGTTTACCGACTTTAGCAATTTTCTATTTGGGACGTAGCGAAGCGTCACATTGGGATTCACTTTATCTAGTATATGGATTATGCTTTTATATGCTTCCCAAGATTAGCCCCTTGAACTTCTTGTACAGTTTCACTGGTGCATCAGTGCTATCAGTATTTTTCATCATCATTTCTTGGTTTCGATTAAGCTTTGCCAAATGGTTACTATCCAATACTTTCTTATTGTCATTATTCTCTCTATTCTGTTATATTGCATACTCTTCCGAACGCATTGCACGAGAGAGATGGTTGCTAAGACAGCGATTGCAGAGAGAAAAGATCAATTTGAGAATAGTAGCATCGACGATTCAAGACGATTTACGGAAAGCAGCCAAGGAAGAACAACTATTTCCTTTGGCATCTAACAATAGCAACAATATGAAAATTTTCTCGTCAGTAGGGGCGCCTATACATGTAAATACAAGCGGTATGAAGGACAGCGGTAACAGTAACAATATTAATTCTGACAGAGGAAAAAAAATTATACTATTTCTAAAAGGTATTGCGGCATGGGGACTCTGCTATGGCATGGGCTATACGTTTGACTTGACGTCACAAGTGTCAGTGGTAAACACCATTTCAACCACATCCGAATTAAATTCCTCCGCGGCTTTTGCGCTGCTCATGCACTCAATGGGTTTCAGTGTTTTCTTGTTATATTTTACTGGACAAATTCGATGGCTAGCACTAAATGGTGTTGTTGGACTTGCGATTTTATGGCTGTTTAAGTACTCAAACATGGACAACAAATGGGTTGTGTTCTCCACTCACAGTGTCGGATACATTCTGTTGGCCGTGGTTATTGTAGTGATGATTCTTGTCTTTGGAGGTGTCGTATTAGTTTGGTCGCACTTAATAGAGTTTTTAAAGGACGTACTCATCCGTTATCCACAGGTGAAGAGCGAATTATCCGAGAATAAGCTACTTGAGCAAGTTCTAATCCGCTACATATCAGACATACCGAAGGTTACCTGGAACTCCTCCAATGGACCTTGTGTATTAGAGGTTTACAAGGATGAAGGGGAGGCGTATCATGACATGGAAATGAATAAGAATTCGATTATAGCCAGCAGTAGAACGAATAAAGTCAAAGCTAGTGCGAGAACAAAGTCTGTCAAGGAAGAGGTTGTGAGCACGTACCCAGCTGAAGGCGGACACTATAACAATATTAAAATATTAGATAGCAAAGTTGCCCAAAATTGTTGCTACTTTTGTCACAAGAAGAATCCAGAGTTATTGTTACCTGCGTGTAACGGTTGGCACCATAGCGACAACGAAAGCATTGGAAGCAAGAAAAATATTGTCATGTGCACACCCTACACAGAGATGACCATAGTGCGTGACAGAGCATTATTCGATAATACTATGCTGAGACAGCGCAATGAGCAGCTAGTTAATGAGTTGAATATCATCCAAGAGGCTAATGTCGCCGCTTTGGCAACGACCAAAGAGCTGGAGAGTAAATGCAGTAATCTAGAGTTAGATCTAACAAAATTGCAACATGAATACGAATCAAAAGTGTCAAAAGAACGCAAACGACGTGAGGATGATATTCAGAACTTGATCATTCAACACAACAGCCAACTAGCAGAGCTCAAGAAGCTGTACAAAGGCATTAAGACGAATGTGGGAATGAAGCGATCCGAAGGTACGAGTAAAGATAATGCTGTGACCCAAATTACCAGTAACCACATGAAGCCAACAGCGAAACCACTGAACTCGATGAAAGCGACGTCTATTAAGCCAACTGGCGATTCAAAATTGGCTCGTAGTAAGACGGCAACACAACTGAAAGAAGTGGACTCGCTGACTATCACTCCTTCCACCAGCGACGAGTCGTTGACGTTCTCTAGTGACGAGTCCCTTGGATTTTCCAGTGACGACTTGCTTAAATCACCAGATGAGAAAAATATTCCAAATGAAAACGCAATATTGAGACTTGAAGAAAAACCCAACAATGTAAGCAGCAATTTTGACACCGAGAGAAAAACGGATGATTTCACTAATGTTGCCTTCTGCAACATCGATCACTACGACGATATGGCAATAAGAATGGAGAAATTGATAGAAGAAATTCTCAATTCAGAAATTGTGTATCCTGTTGATAACTATAGGAAAGAGCGGATGAAATATACTACCGACTTCTCATTTTAAGCTGCTATACATATGATAAAATAATCTGTACGATGTAAAATATGTTCAATATCTTTTCGCTATTACTGTTGTGATCTCGCCCATCTGGATCTTTTCGTTGCCGTTGATACAGTGATAATACCGATAATAAAAAATATGAACGACGTCTCCATTTCCCCTCCATGATCAACTGTCTTTTCACCCTGTCCTTGTCCTCCTTAATATTCAATCCTTTAATCATCGCTAACGAGTCAAATTGACCGATAAATCCATTTTCAATGGTTCCACGACCAAATAAGTCAGTTAATTCAACGTGATTTTCGATTACTTTTGTCTCAATTTGTGGGAGTAATAAAATCACTATATCAGCAAGACCGTGTTCCATAGCCAAGATGAAGGAGTCGTTATCTACAGCGCAATTTTGAGTTAACAGAGCCTTAACTATATTTATATGCCCTTTATCTATAGCATAATAAATTGGTTTCCTATCTTCATTATCTGCGGTGTTTATGTTTATTCCTCGCTGTAAAAGCGCTCGCACTACCTCTGTAGATTCTCGGTTTAGACTACATGATATATGCAGACAATTTCTTCCATTCTTAGTCAAATGATTACAGTTGGACCCATGTGACAGTAGCAGCTCAATGAGTTCGATTTCTCCCTTGCGTATTGCTATCATTAACGGAGTCTCGCCGTTGATGTCGCATGTATCAATCTTTATACCATCAAATTCTAATAAATACGATGCAATTATTTTGTTCTTCTTCTCACAGCACAATAACAATGGTGTTGCGGCATTATTGTTGACAGCATTGACGTCCACGTTGAGGCTAATCAATCTTTTTACTAATTTCTTCTGATTATTCAAGCAAGCCATATGAAGCGGTGTATTTCCATAGTTATTCATTTGAGTATAATCACAGTTATAATCAATAAGCATCAATGCAATATTTTCTTGATTAAAGTGTATAGCATGGCATAGAATTGAGTTTCCGTGGTAATTATCAACATCATCGAGTTTCGCATTGTTTTCTAATAGCAATTTTACGATTGGCATGTGACCATACTGCACAGCCAGCATCAGTGGCGATGACCTACTGCAAAGATTCTTTTGATTTAAATCAATTCCCAGAGGGTCCTGCAAAAGAAGTGTCACAATGTCGGTGAGACCTTCGGAGCAGGCATAAAACAAGCTGTTCTGGTTCGACACGGCCGCCATACTCAGTTGCCTGAAATTTCCCTCAAGTTACGCAATTATTACCATGTCATACCGCCACCCGGAATTTTTATATAAAATACACCGGTATAAGTAGTGTCGATATTATTTTCTCGTTAGTTGTGCTACTGCGTGCCAGCTTGCTGCCAGTCGCTGATCAATCGATGTATCAAGTAGTGCTTGCAACTAAGACTTCGCTAATTGCTTCACTTACTCCGTCAAAAACCAACTTTTTATCCCTAGTAGTTCATCGAGTAAGGCTCCATCACCTTAAACAAATTACTCGTGACTCATTAAATATTCAAAAAGAACTAATCCGAGTTCTTTCGATGATATAAAATGTGTCAGCCTAATCCCTTCACCAACGGTTCGATCCGGCCCGTAAGAACGAAATACAGTTAAACATAAAAGTGGAATGAGTCGCGAGGGCGGTGTGGAGCGCGAGGTTTCCGTTGCGGCGATTCCCAACATCCAAATATTCAACTCTGGCGACGTGGAAGTGACCGTTGGCGAGGTCATCAGCGGTAGAATAACTAAGATAAATGGGCTCAATTTAGACAGCTTGAATCTGTCCGATAGAGATTATTTTGAACTATTCAAGTCAGTCGATGTGCAGCATATTACTATAAGTAGCGAAAGTAGGAAAGAAAAGTCTCGTGGTATATATAATGACAGTTATGAGATAATGTATGTAATGTTACCTGATGGTCCCATAGGTGTCCAAGTAACATCAAATAATAAGAGTATCCTTGCGGCTGCTAGCAGTAGTATTACTATTAAATGTAACGGCTTATATGTTTCAGTTGTTACAGAAGCACATCAAAAGATTCAAGGACAGCATTTAAGAGTCGGTGACATCATCGTAATGGTTAATGGGGTATCGTTAACCAATTTAAGTGTTGCTGCCGCGACAGAGATATTGTCTTCATCGACTACTCGCCGATTAGTCATTATGAGAGAAAAAAATAATTCTATGAAAACTTCAGCTAATCATGATTTAATTTACGCAAAAAGCAATATAGAAATTCCAAATGAAAATATCGATGCGACACATCATAATCGCGAGTCGACTAATATCGATACGACTGGCATCTGCACGGATAAAAGCTACCATCATGATTGGAAGCACATTAAGAACAGATATATCAATAACACTTTAAAGAGAAAGTATAGATCACCATCCTTGGTAGATTTGGATTCGTCATTAAATGTCAGTAAAAGTCGTGCAGTCTCTATTTCTTCGCCGATATCACATGAAGAGGTTCTGAAGAGAAGGTTTCACAGAACAGAATCGATTGAGGAAAGCCATTTAAATAGTACTCTTGATATTCAAGAAGAGGATTGAGACTTTACTGCGTCATCTGAGAGGATTCAGATATCGAAGAATAAATTTTACTGACTCCTGTGATACACTTGTTTATATTATGATTAATGTATAATGCATTCGTGTTTATTTTCTGATTATTATTTTTTGACACAACCCTTACCGTAATCCCCTAAATTTTTTAGTGGTGAGACACGAGATAAGACAAGGAAACCAGAACCGACCAAAATGGTAAGTAGCCAGTCGCTCGTCACATGTCGTTGCCATCCGCCTCCAGCCCACCATGCTCTGTGTACCTTGCCAGCCGCTATTACCGGGTTACGTGGTGGCAGGACATGCGTATAATTTCCCTTGTTAAGCGTGGTTACGCCTTGATAATCCAATGGATTCAGTCTCTCTTGGGAGGCTGATGACGGTTGTGTTGGATTTTCTTGTTGTGTGGATGACAGTTGTCCTGGTTGACTCTCCTTTGTGACGTGTACTTGGTACTATACAAGTAAAACCGCTCACAGTCATCCATATTACTTGAATCATGGGTATCTAGGATGTACATTAGGCATTTACTTGGGAAACTTATCTGAGACGCAATCTATTGTTATTATATTAATGATTTCATATTTCTTACAAATTATTCTTCACTTATTAGGGAAAACACACTAAAAAGGCAGGAATCACAGGTAAATATGGTACTCGTTATGGTGGTACTTTGAGAAAGGTTATCAAGAAGATGGAAGTCACTCAACACGCTAAATATAACTGCTCTTTCTGTGGAAAGAACGGCATCAAGAGACAAGCTACTGGAATATGGAAATGTGCTAGATGTAAGAAGACCATGGCTGGTGGTGCATATGTATTAACAACTGCTGCCGCCGCAACTACTAGAACCGCTATTACTCGTTTAAGAAAAGCAGCCAAAGGTGCAGTAGATAAAGAGGCTTAAATAGGCTCAATATTTACACAATATATTTTGTATTATAACAAGTTAGGTTCTCAGTTTCAGTACATAAGCTCTTTGTCGACCACGTTTTGTAGCTCGCGATTGTTAATGAAATTCTTCACATTTTCACAGAAAAATCGGACTGATTGATGTCTGAAGTCTGCGGTCATATCTGCATTATGTGGACTAATAACTACGTTGGGTAGTTGCCATAATTCGGATTCCATAGGTAGAGGCTCTTTTTCAAAAACATCTAATGCACAACCTAATAATGGAGAATTCTCCATTTTTAACACTTCAATCAATGCAGCCTGATCAATACTCATTCCTATGAGTGAGTGAGTGAGTGAGTGAATGAATGAATGAATGAATGGGTGGGTGAATGCGTCTATGTAATTTTATGCTTGATACACTTACCTCTGCCAATATTTATAAAAACTTGTCCTTTCTTAGCACTTAATAACTCTTTTTTACCAATAAAATGAACCGTATCTGGAACGAGGGCCAATGCAGAGATAAGGAAGTCCGACTCCGCCATAATCTCAATGACTCGATCGTTTCCTACAACTTTATCCACCAATCGATCATTCCTACTTAATTCTGGACGTCTTCTTAAGCATATTACTTTCATGCCGAATGACTTGGCTAGCTTTGCGCACGCACGACCAATATCACCATAACCAACAATTCCGAGAGTCTTTCCTCTTAATTCGTTCATTATAAATTGATCCCATTTCCTTTCTTGTTGATTTTTAAGTAATCTTGGAATTTGTTTATTGAAATATAAGCAAATACCAAGACTATACTCTGCTAGAGACGAACTATAGATTCCTTTGGCATTAGTTAACACAATTTCTCTGTTGTTCATGATCTCTGGACAGATTATATGGTCTAGACCAGCAGTGATAGAATGTATCCATTTTAAATATGGCATATTTAAAATAATCTCTGGTAAAGTTTTACTATTTCCACTGACATTGAATAAAATATTGCAAGTACTCCACTCCTCGCGATTATCCAATGCTTGCAACTGTTCAAAAGACGTTCCTTGTGCAACAATCTTCGCCTCTATTGGCAAATGAATGAGCTCCGAAAGCGATGCCTCGCCGGAGAGCGGTGCAACAACCACGATCCTTGCGGGACCATTCGCTGCATTCAGTGCATTTCCCATTTGACTTGTGGTCGAAAAGCGACGTAATAAACGAAAACGCAACACTTTTCCCTCTGCTTTATATCCTTCTTCGATTTTTTTCACGATCGCCAAGAGCTTACCGGTACAAGCCGGTACGAAATTTATTTTGCACAGTTATAGATAAAGATGTATGTAGAGGTCGTTAATTACTTGGATTACACTTTTCTCCCACTAAAATCTTTAGAAGTTCTTCTGTTTTTAAACGTGCTGCTTCACTAGCCCAATCGGAACTTATACATAAATCAGAGATGTCCACGTACTTAAATATTTCGAGCCGACACAGCTCAAACAAATCCAAGTTGTCCTTGGGGTTATCTTTCCGAGCCCACGACATGCAATTATTGCCATCTTCTGATATTAGAGAGATAACGGTTCGACCGATGCCATTCACCGCATAACTGAGATCAGACATTGCGCCGGCATTAGTTTTGATTGACTTTTCTAAAAAAACAACGACTATTTTACTGTCCTGGATACAATACTTGTACCAAGCATGATCGCTGTTGATACCAGTCATTACCACGCGGTATTTTCTATTAGTAAGAGTTTTTTCAATTACAGACACAACGTCACTAAGATGTGCTGAATACGAGAGTAAACACACATCATGACTAAATTTTTCAACATCGCTATACGATGGAAGACATTTATCATTGCTTGCTCCTCCTCCTCGCTGTAGTAAAGCCACCAAGTCGTCCACTTGAATCGCGAGTTCTTTCAGCAGTGGACTATTATTATCAATTTTATCAGGATCACTCCAACCATTTCTACCAATCACTACACTAAAGTCAATTGTATCCTTCAAAGCGCCTTTTTCAGCCTCTAATTTCCGAATGTATTCATTCGCATGCGGATGTTCGTTCCCATCTTTCTCTGTCCACACTTTCCATGGCTCCTTTTCTGTCAAGATGGTGACTATACGTTTCCCGATTTTATTAGCATATTCCAGCTCAAATTTACAATTTTTTGATGCTAAATATTTTTTACTGAGTGCAACTAGAACAACTTTACTGTGGTTAATACCACCTTTCATTTCGGCAGTTAGGTGATTGCCCATGTCGTCTTCGTCATACCAAACCTTGTAGTTACAACCCGTCAATTGGTACTTGACAAATCGAAGCACATTTTTTTGAGCCCATCGGTGTGAAAAGAATATGTCGTAGTCGTTACTTATCATGGAGCTGTACACGTGATCCAGAATATTATAGCACTCTAATGCGGATAATCGTTTTGTTCGATCCACAGACCAGCAGGTTTCGATCATGGTCGTTATACTCTTGGGTATTTCGGCAAGTTTATCCATCTTCGGACGCCAATTATTCAACACATTCCTGTAATGAAAAAATTCGGGTTTAGTCACATCATACGGATAGTGTCCTTTAGGATTCAACACTTCCCAGCATAAAATGGCAAAAGCATAACTATCCGTCTTACGAGAGAATTCTAATTTGGGAGATGAGAAGGACTCTCTTGCAGGTCGTTGCTCATTCATGCTATCTCTGTCATTAGTATCATCGTCGGCGAAGTACTTTGGTATAAGTTCTGGTGCTTTGTAGCCAGCAGTGCCAATGATTGCTGTGGTAATACTAGTGGATGAAGCCCCAGACATTACAGGTGCATCCAATGCGACAGAAAACCCAAAATCTGTTAGTCGTATCAATGGAGGATTATCGGCACTCAGTAGAATATTCTCCGGCTTTATATCACCATGGAATTGATTCACTGAATGCAACTCGTGTAAAGCACGTGCGATTCCGCGCAAGTAATATATTTTCTCTTTAACAGTTAGCTTATTAGTACCATAAAGTGTGTGATCGTACTCAATATCATATGTTTCATCAAAGTAAACGTGTGTTACCTTACCCTGGACCCACTTACCAAGGCACTTAACATTCCCTTCAACTTTGCAACCCACTTCTATATTTCTTTTTTTTGAGGACATCAGACGTATCCTATCTTTTGTCACTCCGCATTCTTTGTCGTGTGGGTGGATCTTAGAGTGCAATGTGCCACCTAGCTCGAATTTCAGTACTATTGCTACCGCATATTGTCCACTAAATGCTGGGAATTTAGCAGCGTTTGCCAAATCGGGTGGCATTTTCCCAGCGCAAACACCTCTAACCGTCACGACACAGTCAGCATTAATTTTGTCACGAACATCCAGGATAGTTTTACACTCTAACTCTGCATTATCCAATAACTCTTGGTCGGTGTAGTTCTCATTGAAGGTGGATTTCTTGAGTATTTTAACAGCCACGTCTTTTTTATTATATACTGCTTTGAACACGTAGCTATAGGCGCCTTGACCAATTAGAGCAATAGGACCAGAAATCTCGCGCCATTCAATCCTTTTTATTTCAGCACTAAAAGATGACCTGCTTTTAACGTTTGTTTGCTGTAACACTCTATTGTAATGCTTGGATAGTATTCCACAATGATATTGAGGTATGTATTTGCTGGATATTTCACAGTATTGATTGCAATTTGCATTTCCCATGACTCCGGGGCACATTATATTCAAGCCATCATTCGTGCCCTGCTCATAACTGCCGATTCCTGAGAATAACAAGCATTCAAAACAAGTGAAATGACCATTTTGGCATAAATAAGATTCACGCTCGAGGGCGCAAATACAACAACTTCCTTTCTTGTATTTACTGCTGGTGAGTTCAGTCGTGGAGACGGAGACTCTTCTTGCTAACGGATTTTCTGCATGATGAACGATAGCACGATTGTCTTTTTTAATCGCTGTAGAAGTAGTAGCAGTAGTAGTTTTAGTAGTAGTTTTTGAATTGTTTGAGTCATAGCATTTTTTATAGCATCCATAAATAATCGCAAGTGGTAAAAATAGACCAAATATCAACCCAACAATCAATGAATCGGTGTCGCTGACACTGTCATCGTCGTCGCCGTTATTATTAGTATTACTTTCATCGTCGTAATAATAAGTGTCATCTTCGTAGTAATTTCCGATTGCATTAGACATGATGCCAGTAGTTATATTGACGAATCGGACTAAATTATTCCCTCTATCAGCGATATAAAAATTTCCATTTGCATCTAACGCCACTGAACTTGGCATATTCAATGCACTGCTTGTCGCTGTCATGTAATCACCGCTGTAGCCTTTACTGTCATAAATTCCAGCAATTGTAATAATTACTCCGCTACTCGATATAACTTTGCGAATCAATTGTGCACCAATATCAGTAATATAAATATTGTCAGAAGAGTCCAATGCAACAGTCCAAGGCTTAAGCAGCTTGGTACTGGTGGCAGCAACATTATCGTTGTAAGAAGATGATCCACCCGCAACAGTAGATATTATACCATTAGTAGCATCAACTTTACGTATGCGATAATTAAAGGTATCGCTGATGTAAATATTACCCGAGGAAGACAATGCAACTCCATTTGGACCACATAGCGAGGCGGATGTTGCTTGATCGCCATCACCAATACTATAAGAACAGCCGGTGCTGCCCGCGACTGATGAAATAACCCCTGTTGACTTAGCGACTTTGCGAATACGATCATGACCGTAGTCAGTGATGTATACATTATCAGATGCGTCTAATGCAAGTCCTTCCGGAAAATATAATGTAGCAGATGTGGCTGCACCTCCATTGCCCTTATAACTAGTAGCTCCAGTTCCAGCAATTGTGGTAATGGTACCAGTGGATACTGTAAATTTACGTACACGATTATTGTACTCATCGCCGATATACACATTGCCAGAGTTATCCAAAGTTATAGTGTGTGGATCAAGATGTGTGGATGTAGCAGCTTTATTGTCGCCATTATAGTCGAAACAGCAGTCTGCACCTGCAATAGTATCTATCATCCCATTAGATGTAGTAACTTTTCTTATTAGATTATGATACCAATCAGCTACATATAAATTGCCTTGTGAATCTAAAGCCACAGAACTAGGTTTAAGTAATATCGCCGCGGTCGCTGGGCCTCCATCTCCATAATCAGCGCATGTTATCCCAAGAGCAAAGACGAATATTAAACACGTCAGGGCTACCGAGCTCATTTCTAATATTGCTCAAAGACTACGTGCTTTAACGGCCTCGTTAAGCGGTTCTATACACCAGAACTCACTAACTCCAAAATTCATCTGAGACGTAGGTAGTACCTATTATTTACAGTACCAATAATATAATTTACGGTACTTACAAACCAAAAACCGGTAAATAAGAACTGATAAAAAGACTCCATTCTGGTTAGGGTTTCTCGAACTTCTTTTGGATTAGAGCAACTGCGTCACCCTAAATCCTTTATAGCCAATAATATTGGATGCCAATTATATCCAGAATGCTGCTAGTACATCCCGACGTAGCCCTCATCTGCATTTACGTCGTATATTTACATATTACAAGACATTCTTGTATGCTTGCGCAAATGATCAATGTTGAGTTACTAGTGATTCACTCTATTGTCAGCGACACTCTTTGCCAACTCGGTTCTCTGGATGGTTCTGGTAACCTGGTTTCTAACCGGTGGTTGATCTTCACTTTTAAAAAAATTGGTTGAAAATTTGCAACACCATTTTGATAGTGGTGCACGAGTCGCAACCCAGTCAAACCGTTTACTACCGCGGTGCATGAAACAGGCCGCTTATGGAGCAGCACTGTACAAATCCCGATGTCGATGCAGTTGTCAGTGGCGATGGGACAAACATGAAAGATAATGTTGCATTTGAATTGGGCGATGCACCTGCAAACGAAGTGCTTGATGTTAAAAATGTAGATAAAGATGATAATAATGACCAAGATGACGATAATGATGTTGTTGAAGTATTGTTTGAAACAAAAAGTGAAGAAGAAATTAAAAATATGAGCTGGTATAATCGGCAAAAATACTACATGTTTTGCTCCGCAAAAACCAAGAATCAATTGGCTTATTTGGATGCCCTAGAACACACAGTTGAAAGCCGATATTTTTACGCAATCATTGTTTACTTAGCCTATTGCATCAGTATGGTTTTTGCAGATGTAGGTAAAATAAGTAATAAGGAAGCAAACGATCTATATTTTAATTTTGGTATCGAGCATTTGATCAATGCTTGCATGTTTGTATGGGCATGGGACGATAGGGGCTGGTTTGATGATGTTGTTATTCCCGAGTATCTCAATATAATCGGTGCTGCGCTATATATATGGTCTGCCTCATTGTATCCCGTAATGTATAGTGATGATGACTTATTTTATTACTATTACAAACCAAAAACTGAAGAATTTAAGGCATGCCGCTACATAGAATTAGTAGCGTGTATCATTTTTACTCTATCTGCTATTGGATGGATATACTCATGGTATAGACTATTCACAGAAAATTTTGGTCCTGTCCTATTGAATACAAGTGCTTCGCGTGGTATCAGTATTTTAGATCCGGAGTGGCATTGCAATTGGACCTTAGTTGCTGCTTCGATCGTATATCTTTACTGGGGTATCGACACGGCATATAAATTCAGTCATTTCAGCACGGATACGCTCTATATGGTCGGTAATATTTTGTACTTATTGAATGGCATTTTCTACGTTATTGCTGCGTTTCGCGATTATGGTTGGTTTTTCCAACTCCCTGATTGGACTATTAGCGATTATATTTCGTATTATATATTCAAAAGCAAAGACGTATTAAATGCTGTATACCACGACAATCATGACCATTTCATACCAAAACGCGATAGGCGATTCACATTAATTAAGAGTATCAGCGTAATTAATGCCAAGAGGAAACGAACACGTCGCAGTGTATTCGGTATATATTCGATAGAAATAATTGAACGAAGTAAGACGACGAATGACGAAGTGGTAAATATTGATCTGTAGGTACTGAGGGGACAATGTCTACAGCAAATTTTTCCTCCTTAAAATGGTATTTTGCCATATTCTTTTATAAAGTCATTTTCTATTTTATTCAATTTTTGTTTAATGGCTCGTAAGTGTTCGATACTAAGTATAGCCACTGATGCCTTTGTTATTATTTCATTATTTTGAAGAATATCGGTTTTTGTATAGTTATTGTAATTATCATTATGCGTGCTCCCTTCTTTAATGTCATCTTTTTTGCAATCGGGTACAGACTCGATAAATATTACATTCTCTATATAATCTAGTGCTGGAGGAGCACAGTCCTCTTTGGGTAAGGCGTAAATCTTTCTAATGAAGCTTTCTGATGAGGACAATGTCAATGAGTCCAAGGAATAAAATGCAGTGTCACAATAGGCATTCATCAATTTGTCAAAATCAAAAACTAGAGTATGCCATTTACCTAAATCTATGACCAATGGAATTATTTGCTGTGCGTTTGTTATGCTTGCATCACTATACGCCGTACTAAAATGAAATTCTTTCACTTGATGCTGCTGATTCCTTGCAGTCGCTTTGATCGAAAAGTCTTTAATCACTTGCAGCTGTATAGCTACTCTACTATCTGTAATATTTATATTGTGAAAGGAAAACGATTCAATTCTCTCTAAAATAAAGTAGAAATCATGTAATTTGCGATCATATACTTTAGAGATCAGCTGATTCTCGCTCTCTATAGTCACCAGCTTCAGTGGGTCGCTGTCTGATGGATTCAGTAGTTCATGCACCATTCATTTAACAAAATGCGCGTCAATGAGGCGTCATTAAAAAAAATTGGTACCAAAAAATTTCTGGGAAATCCCACACCCCGAGAAAAGGATTTTAAAAAAGAAGTTCCAAAAAGCCCCAAGTTGTGACGCGATTACTGATATTGGGCAATCTGGCCGATCCGGTGACTACCTTAAACCGAGCAATAATACTAGGTACAATTGGCGCCATTGGCTGCTACCTGATCCGTGAATGATTCGCTCGATCGTGTGGATGCTATTGATTACTAGTTGTTACGATGCTCTTCTGCATTCATCTGGACCAAAGAGGAAATTAAGTAGGCTACTATCATCTACGCAGCCTCAGTTACCGCCATCGTTTGATTTTACTCCATATCATGAATCATTCACTTCATTAACGCGCCAGCAATGGAATTTGTTGACCGATTTAGCAGATTATTTGTATGATTGGAATACAAAAGTCAATCTAATATCGCGGAAAGATATTTCGCTGCTGGTACCAAATCACATTATACCATCATTAGCTATATGTAAAGTTAGAGGATTTGTAAACGGTGAAAAGATAATTGATGTGGGAACTGGAGGTGGTCTACCAGGGTTGCCAATGGCCATAGCATGTCCTGATGCACAATTTACACTATTAGATAGTAATGGTAAAAAAATGGCAGTTGTTGAAGATATTAAAAACAAATTAAAATTAAAAAATGTACGGATTATCAAAAGTAGAGCCGAAGAATTCAAGGAAGAGTTTGACTTCATGCTAGGGCGTGCAGTCAGTGCCGTCCCATCTTTTCTATCATTCTCGTCCCATTTCTTGGGTTCGGTGCCTAAAAGCACAAACAGCAATGGCCCCCATTTAAAGAGCGGTTTGTTGTATCTTAAAGGCGGCGACTTCGCCCAGGAGTTGGCTGATGCGCAGATTAAAGACTACCAGCTTTTCCCAGTGGATCAATTGGCACCTATTGTAAGCGACAAAAAAGTACTGTATATACCACAAAGAGAGATTATTAAGTTCCATAATATGTATAGTAAAAACAAATAAATATATTATTATCCAATGTATGCACCGATGTACTCACTAATGTCTCGCTAACTCATTCGTTCGAGTCAAACAATAATGAGCCATCGAGGCAATAAATAGGCACACCTTTCGGTGCACCTATGGACTCTCTTGATCTATACACTATATCCGCCTCACAAAATCTGCACCATACTCTAGTATTTTCTGTCAAAAGCGATACCGTTGGGTACAAAGGCGCTTTCAGTGATACAATATCGCTCATGGACTCGTATGCTTCATGTGGAAATACCGATAATTTCCCGTTAACATTGACTTTAAGTGTGAATGGATGCACTACATTGCAGTCTGTTGGCTCCTCCTCTTTCAGTTTCTCTTTCTCTTGCTCCGTATGCACAAGTTCCTCTGTCATGGCAGGGGTGTAATCGGAAGCATCGACGGTGTTATTGTTCAAGCCAACGAAGTTGCTTACAGAGGTTAATATACTATTAGTTATTGCATTAACACTATTATCCGCAGTATCGTCATCTTCGGTTTGTTGAATATCTGGAATGTACACCAAAAATCCTATAGTTGCGCCAGCTCCAACTTCCTCATTAGACGTTTTGTCATTAATATTATGAAACCAGCGCGAATTAGCGAGTAGTTTCCCGTCACTGTATAATCCTACAGAACGTGGCCAAGATCCGACCATCACATTTAATGGTGCATCGGGAGGTGCCAAGCCAATAGATATAGACGGTGTTTGATCTTTTGAAGCGGTTATAGAAAATTCTAGATACACGAATTTATTAACATGAACATGCATCATTGCGCGACATGAGCACACAAATCCCTTTCCCACCTTGAGTGCACAATGATTACCACATGTTAACGCTATACCTTCCGAGGCCTGACGGGGGTCAAATACTGCAAACTGTCCATCATTTTGTGATTTTAAAGCAACTTTACGACTATATTCATCTCTTGATGCACTTTGGGCTTCTAATCGTAGTTTATCTCGCGCTGCAAACATGACACTATCCACTTTCTCACTTGACCTATGCAGTACTTTGGCCCTTGAAAATGGCGTACAAGGGAATGATGTAGGCGAATCAGCTGTGTCAATAAACTCTTGAGCAACTGAATTGGAACCAGATATTGTAACAGAAGGTGATGCTAATAGACTTTGTATTGGTGTATTACTTCTATCACTCTTGCGTATTCTTACAGTTGCTTTAAATGGTTTTGGTGGTATATAATTATGCATTACTCGTTTCATGCGTCTTTCAAGAGGTGCCTCGTTTACACTTAGATCATCATCTATCTCTTCATATGAAAGTAATTCACTTAATTCGGTGATAGAAATGCTTTTAGAGACCACAGGTGTACCGTTCCATGAAAGTACTACTGCAACTATTTTTTTAACTATCATATCAAGTAAATAACTGATTTTGGTATTCATGACTAACTCAAACAAGCACAAACTTTTCACATAAACATAATTATAACTGTTGCAGAGATTTGTTGTGATGAAGTTGTACGGACCCACTACGGACATCTGCCACAACAAATAGATGGCATAGAAAAAAATACATGCAATGGTATAGGGCAGATGTATATATATGTAATAAACAACATTGACAGGAATGGTGATTGTGCAGTAATACCAGAGATTAAAAATACTAAAAAATAAGGAGTAAAGTGACCATCCTTTCTGCTGGCGCTCTGGAATGTACGACCCATTCACCGTATGGATAACAGGCACTGCAGTCGCAACAGGAACAGCAATAGCAACATTCGAGGTAAATTGTTGTGAAATTAACGAGAAACAAGATTTCACAAGATCACCAATGGAAACAGACTCGAATTGCAGCAAAATACCCTTCAGCCGCTTCCTTGCCTCGCGGCTATTTGTGGCTGCATCAACCGGGCTGTTGGGATGCGCATTCATCGACGCACCTTCTGGCACCATTTATTTCGATTTCACTTTGATAAATTTTGATCAAATTGATTGAATTTGATAAAGTTTCTTTAACCAGTTTGATATGATAAACTTTGATTCAATTGACTTGTTTTGTTAATCCCCGGGATTGGAGTTTACAATCATATGATAAAGAAGAAGAAATCGAGAAATACTTCAATGGTGACATGAATTTCTTGTTAGCAACACTGTGCTCACTCGTCTATTCACTCACGCACTCGTTCACTCATGCACCCATTCACTCATTTATTCATTCACTATCTACTTCATACTAGTTCACGATTAAGATCTTGCAGCAACAAACTGTTTAATGTGCGACTAAATCTTTCTTAATTCATCAGTTCCTTCCTTACTTACTCACTTAAATTCACTCAATCAGACCTTAACTCATGGTCAGTACCGGTGCCCAAGTCTGCGCTGTCACGCTGGTTGCAGAACAACCAAATTTGCTTTACTGCACGTGGCGCACGTACGCATTCAAATGCACTTCGAGCTGCTGTTGCTCGTGCTCGTGGGCTGCTCTGCGGTGCTTGGATTTACGCAGAACCCCTTACTCACCCACGATAATAAGCTGTATCGCTCCCATCACAAGGATGCAAATGGTGTTAGAAATGCGAAAGAAATAAGTAGGAAATGTTTGGTGGGAAGGAGCGATCTTGTGCAGCCACACGGCAAGCACAGTGCACAGCAGTCATTAGACTTGAACAGTCTTAGTTTTTGGGAAAAAATAACATTTACATGGGCGTACCCATTGATGCAAAAGGGAAATAATAACAGTAAAGCATTAGAAATTAGCGATTTATGGTTGTTGGAAGAAAGTTTGTTGATGGAAAATTCTTCGGAAATGTTTGAGTCGTATTTTACTAATGAGACCAGAGCAACTGCAGCTAATATAACCAACAATAATAAGAAAGAACAAACAAATTTTAATAAAAATGTATTATATCAATTCTGGATGAGTCCCGTCACCAGAGCTTTAGTGAAAATGTACAAAGAACCTTTCAAAAACTCGGGATTTCTGAAGTTATTCAACACTCTAGTGCAGTTCTTACCATCATTACTGATAGCAAAAATATTAAATATTATTTCGGAGAGTTCCAAATTGAAGGCACTTGGTTCATCATCAATAGCCATGAACAGTGTCTACAGGCAGGGCGTGATATATTCTTTGATGCTTTTTGGTGTATTGTGTGTAAAAACTGTGATCGAGAATCAATATTTTTATGCGGTAACAAATCTAGGCGCAAATATTCGAGGCGTACTATCAAGTGCGATTTATAGAAAGTCTTTGCGCCTCTCATCAACTGGCCGCGCTAACAACACAGTGGGAGAGATAGTGAATTTTATGCAATTAGATACCAATAGAATGGAGTATGTCGCTAGTTCTATACACATTGTTTGGGATGGTTTGCTGCAAGTATTCGGTTACACATGCTTATTGTTATACTTCTTAGGCCCCGCAGTGCTTGCTGGAATAGCTGCCATGTTGGTAATTATTCCAGTCAATGCACATTTCTTCAAGAAATTGTCAAAATTTAGAAGTGAAAACCTAAAGTATACCGATAACCGTGTGAAATTAACGACCGAGATTTTGCAAGGTGTCCGTGCTATTAAGGCGTATAATTGGGAGGTTCCCTTCATAGAAAAGCTGAATAAAATCAGAATGGAGGAATTACAGTCATTAAAGGCGTCAGCAAATACCCGCGCGATATTGATCTCGGTGCTGTCAACTGCGCCAGCAGTCGTTTCTGCTATTACTTTAAGTGTTTATGCATTGTTAGGAGGTAGTCTGACTCCAACCAAAGTATTCACTGCATTAGCTCTCTTCAATCAGCTCAGATTTCCATTGATATTCTTCCCTATGCTCCTCAACACACTAGCGGAAGGGAAGATTAGTCTGGGCAGAATTACTTCGTTTCTCTTGGCTAATGAAGTGGAGAATTATGTGACTAGTAATGACCCAGGAGACGGTAGTAGTATATCGATCAGTACAAACAGCTCATTTTCATGGTCGGCTAAAAGCGACGATAATAAGCGTGGGAAGCTAGGTAATGTTGGATTAAATATCAAAAAAGGTGAATTAGTTGCGATAGTTGGACCTGTGGGCAGTGGAAAGAGCACATTGTTAGCCGCTATCTTAGGGGAATTGCATAAAGAAAGTGGTTCTGTTAACGTAATTGGTGATGTTGCATATGTCCCCCAAACTGCATGGATACCCAACGACTCCTTGCGCAATGTTATTTTGTATGGTCTGCCTTATGACAAGGAAAAGTATGATCAAGCGATCACCTCTTGCGGTTTATTGAAGGACATTGAACTAATGGATGATGGCGACCTTACTGAGATTGGCGAGCGGGGCACTAACCTCAGCGGGGGACAGAAGCAGAGAGTCTCGATTGCGCGCGCGGTTTACAATGATGCGGATGTGTACCTGTTAGACGATCCTTTGTCAGCGCTTGATGCCGAGGTAGGTGCTAGTTTATTCAATGATTGTGTCAACGGAGTATTGAAAGATAAAACGCGGATATTAGTGACGCATCAATTGCGTGTGTTGCCTCAGGTTGATCGTGTTATTATTATGGGAGTAGATGAAGCTACTGGTTGCTGTCAAGTGATTGACCAAGGGAAACTAGATTATCTTCTCACTCGGGGATATGATCTAAGTAAAATTGTGAAAACTTATAACGAAGAAAATGTTGATAGCTCTGTAGAAGCCAGTGCAGTAACACCTTCTGCTGCCAACTCGATTGATGCCAATTGTGTCACCAACACAGAAAGCTTGGTTGATAATATACCAGCTAATGCCACTTTGCCAGTAGTCAGTAAATCTGGAAGTGACATCGTTGTTGGGAAGACAGTAGCTAACAAAAAGTTGATGACCGTTGAAGAGCGAGGCGAAGGTGCCGTTGGTTTAGAAATGTATAACATGTACATCAAAGCCATGAATAAACCTGTGTTGCTAGCATTAGTCATTGTATCATTTGCCATGGCTAATGCCAGTCAAATCCTGCAGCAGTATGTAATCGCAGCATGGACGAGTGATACTAATTATGCTAAGAGACCTCTTTCGGCATATTTGATTGGGATGACCTCGATGGCTGCATTGGTGGCATTTTTTAACTGGTCCAGAACATGTATGCAAGTTTACTTGGGCGCTTCAGCGAGCAAAACGTTACACAATAATATGATCAAGCAAGTGTTAGGTGCCCCTTTGTATTACTTTGAATCCACGCCGATTGGCAGGTTGGTTCAAAGATTTTCAAAGGATCTGGACCAAATTGATCAGCAGCTTCCTGGCTCATTCGGTCAGTCAATCGCTTCGATACTTAATATAATCGCTGCGGTAGTCACCATCTCGTTGGTAACGCCAACGTTTACAGTCATTATGATACCGATCTTGACAGTCTATGTCATGATTACCAACTACTACCGCAATGTGGCCAGGGAGTTGAAGCGGTTAGACAGCATTAGTCGCTCTCCAATATTTTCCCATTTTAGTGAAACACTTGGTGGTTTAGCAGTAATCCGGTCATTTCTGCGACAGAAAATGTTTATCCGAATGAACAACTTGAAGATAGATGACAACCTCGCGTCTTATTTCTCCTTGAAAATAGTTGATCGCTGGCTAAGTGTGCGGTTAGAGTTGCTTGGTAACATAATGGTTATATTTTCCGCGTTGCTCGCTGTATTTTCTGGCTCAAGGGCTGGCTCTGCTGGTATTTCTATTAATAACGCGTTAAGTGTCACATCTTTGTTGAATTGGGCTGTACGAAACGGTGCAGAAACTGAATCTCTGATGAATTCCGTGGAACGAGTGTATTACACGACTACGCAGACACCACTAGAGCGCAATATGTACGCAAGTGCTATTAATGAAACGGCATTTCAATCGTCTGTGCAGTCGTTGTATGAACCGTCAGAGCAGAGTGTTACCATCTTTGATAATGACACTGCTTTGTTAGCAGATGGATGGCCGTGGAGAGGTGGCATAACTGTAAAGGATATTAAGTTACGTTATCGCGATGATTTTGACTTGGTATTGGATCAGATCAATCTCGACATAGAGCCTGGCTCCAAGGTTGGCATCGTTGGACGCACTGGTAGTGGCAAAAGTTCATTATTTCGTGCACTTCTACGGCTGTCCGAGCTAGAAGCAGGATCGATATTTATTGATGGTGTGGATATTTCTGTTGTTGGTTTGAATGCACTGCGTTCCAGTATTGCAATTATACCTCAAGACCCCTATCTCTTCTCTGGTAGTATCCGTCTTAACCTTGATCCATTCAATAAGCACACAGACGAGGAGCTCTGGTCAGCCATCGCGAAGTCGAACCTGGATCCGCTTGTTCGGTCATTACCTGGTGGCTTGGCTTATGAGGTGCAGGAAGGCGGCGATAACTTCTCTATTGGGCAAAGGCAATTGTTTTGCCTAGCCCGAGCTCTAGTCCGAAAGAGCAAAATACTTTTACTCGATGAAGCTACTAGTAGTGTGGATTACCAAACAGACAAATTAATTCAAAAAGTTATTCAAGACGAATTCGGTCGAAGCGACTCGACGGTGCTGACTATCGCGCATCGATTAGACACCATCATGGACAGTGATAAGGTTGTGTTGATGGCTGATGGCAAGGTGGTGGAAGTTGGTCATCCTAAGACTCTGCAAAAACGTAGTAATTCTTTGTTCTCAAAATTAGTACAAGCGGCTGATGCATCGGATATCAACGTGCGGTAGTGGTTCAGAATGTGAAAAATTATCTTATTTATTTATTTATTTATTTATTTATTTGTAAAATATGATACACA
>JACCDO011282375.1_pt1 | contig 21993 bp, 22 predicted proteins | sample 7446101 | NCBI WGS metagenome assembly JACCDO01 (sample SAMN15323440, study PRJNA562643) | freshwater metagenome | isolation source: river surface water | place: USA:Blue River Watershed | collected 2017-08-16
AACATTCATATGGTGTAATACATTTACATTTTTCTAAATCATCATAGAAACAATACCACCAACAATTAGAACAAAGATTTTTACAACAATCAAAATAAGATGAGCATCTAAAGCAATGTATTATTTTACATTCATCACAAGATGTTCTACAATTTTTACAACAAAATCTATCACAAACAATACATAAATTGTATTCAGATTCACGTACTGATATATGATAATCACCACATTTTGGACATTGAAAAGATAAATCAAAATCAGAATAATCATATTCATTATCAGAATCACTACTATCATTATCAATATCCGAAACAATACTATTATTTAATTCATCCATTTTATTTAATTATAGTTAAATTTTAAACTATAATTTATAGTTTAAAATTTTATATATTTAGTCTTAATTATATTAATAACTTATGTTTTCTTTTTTGTAATTTTAGGTTTATTTTCAAAGGTTGAAGAACGTTCCATTATAACAAGCCACTTTTCATATTCTTTCAAAAAATCTTGAATATCATTTAACCACATTGTTTTTTCCGAAGTATCTTTGATAGTTTTAATTTTAGTTTTAATATTTTCTATATCTTGTTTGAGTTGTTTAACCTTACTAGCGGTAAAAGTTCTGACTTGTAGCTTTAGAAGATAATCAAACCCATTAGTATCTTCATCGTCATCATCTTTTTCTTTATTTTTATGTTCTTTATCATAACCACGTTTAGTTAGTTCTTTAATAATTATATCTTCTTCAACATTCATAATATTTAATTTATTATCTATAATTTCTTGTATAAATCTGGCTTTATTTGATAGATGTTTAAGATCTTTTTCTAATGTTTGTATAATATGTTTTTTACGTTTAATATAAAATTGGAATCTAATAGTACAAAAATCGTCTATGATATCTTCAATAGAGTATTTTTTAAGCTGTTCATTTTCATTAAATAAAACCATATTTGAAGTGAAAATGTAACTATAAAGTTTCATGTTATCAATAGAGCATTTCATTCCATCTTCTGATTCAACTATGACAAAATTAACCTTTTCATCAGTTGAATAATTTTTCATGCTTTTAATTTGTTTTTCAACAAGCCAATCTTCAGCCATATCTCTAAATTTATCAGTCCACATATTAATAGGTAATTCATTGACAATTATTTTATTTTTTTCTTCAATGATATTTCCATATGAAATATATTTATTTTCATTTACTGATTCTATTTTTCCAGTAAACTGTCTATACCAAGGTTTGATTTCTGGTAGAAGAGAAACAATTGTATTGTCTTCTGGGTCATGTATTTTTATTTCTCCATCATTATCTAACCATATTTTAATGCATTCAATAATATCTTTTGGATTATAACAAGGAACACTACTAGACCATCCAGTACCAATACCAGCAGTACATCCGTTAATTAGTATCATAGGTAAAATAGGAACATAAAATTTAGGTTCAACAATGTCACCGTCATCAACTACTCTTTCTAGAAGAACGTCATCTTCTTCTCTAAATAATAGTGGAGTTAAAGTTTCCATTTTTGTAAAAATATATCTTGGACTTGCAGCGTCTTTTCCACCACTTAATTTAGTACCAAACATACCATCTCTATAGAAAAGAGGAATATTATTACTTCCTGGAAAATCTTGAGCCATTTTAATAATTGTTTCATAAAGATTTTGTTCACCATGATGATAATTTGTATGTTCAGCTACATAACCACCGAGCTGAGCTACTTTTAAAGATGGTTTATTATAAGTTAAATTTTTCTTTTTAACTGCATATAAAATTTTTCGTTGTGATTCTTTCAAACCGTCTATTAAACATGGAATACTTCTTTTACAATCATTATGTGAAAATTTAATAACTTCATTATTTAAGAATTCAGTTATATCCATGGGTACAAGTTCTCCTCCATCATCTAAAGATATAGAAGAAGCTGGGTTGTATTTTTCAAGCCAAGTTTTTCTTTCATCTGAAAACTTTTTATGAAATACTTTATTCATACTTTCATTGGCTTTTTCATCATTTTTGTATTCAACCATTTTCTTTCCAAAAGTATCTGGAACATCTTCTTTCTTTGTAGTACCTAATCCTTTGTAATATTTACTTTTAATAGGTTTAGTTTGTTTACTTATAAAATCTTTGAAACGATTTTCATCATAAAAGAGAATATCACCCTTAGGATTGAATACACGAACGATTGGTGTTTTCATACTTAAAAGGAAAGGTTCTGGTCTTTCAAGTAATGTAGGAAATAAAGTATGAAAGAAATTCATTATCAAACCTTCGATATGCAAACCATCTACATCTGCATCAGTTAATAATATGATTTTTCCATACGATAGAGTTTTATAGTTTTTATCGTCTTTATAATCTAACCCATGTTGAAGTCCAATAGCTTGAATTAAATCTGTTATAACTGCATTTTTAGCGATTGTTGTAGCATTTGAATTACGTACATTCAAAGTTTTACCTCTTAAAGGCAATATACCCCACCAATCTCTTCCAGCTTTTCCAAAAACACCTTTCTTAATACCAGAAACTGCATATGTTTTAGCTGATAATCCTTCACATAGAATCAAACTACATTCATGTGAAAGTTTGCCACCAGAATTATTAGCTCTATCGTAACCTTCAATTTTAGTGTATCCTTTCTTTTTCTTTTCTGATTTCTTAAGAACAGAAAACTCCTTTAGTTTAATAACATCTTCTATGTCTTCCATTATAGACCATTTTAATATTTTATTAATATCACTTGTTTTAATAGAAGCAGTTACTTTAGGAGATTCTAATTTATGTTTATCTTGACCATCAAATTCAGGGTTTGGTATAGTTGAAACTACAAATATTCTGAAGAATTGTTTCACATCATTAATATTAATTTTAGGTTGACCTTTTTTATTGAATTTGTCAACGATTGGTCTAAACAATACTTCTGACCAAGCATCAACGTGTTGTCCACCTAATTTAGTATAAACTCCATTTACGAAAGATATGGCTTGAAATTGATCTGAAGTTGTAATTAGTACTTCTGAATCAGTGTGTTTAATCAATATATTTTCGGTAGTTGGAGATTTATATAGTTTAGAATAGCTTTGTAAATTATTAACTGGAATAAGTTCATCATTTAAATATACTTTTATTTTAGTAATCATAGCTGCATCGATCACAAATTTAGTATAAAGTTTAATGATATCATCTGTATAGCCTTCTAACTCAAACAATTTAAAGTCTGGAATCCATGAAACTTCTGTATATCCTTTAACTAGTTTTGTATCTGTAATTTTAGGATCACCTACAGTTTTCATGTTATTTTTCCACTCTTGTACAAGAACCTTTTTATTAGAAGGATCAAGACCCTTAACTTTAAATTTCGTTGAAAAAATATTAGTTAATTTAATACCGAGACCATTACGTCCAGAAATTAACCGTTCTTCTTCATCGTTGTAATTAGATCCAGTTAACAAATTTCCAAATATTAATGTGTGATTATATATATTTTCATCTTCATTAATTTCGATAGGAACAACATCACCATCATTCCAAACCGAAGTTTCACCTGTTTCTTTGTTAATGTTAACTTTTATGGTGGTACAAGATATTTTTGCTTTTTTACTCCTATCAACATTATCAATAGCATTTGACAATGCTTCAACAAATATACGTAAAATTGCAGGTGATGATTCAATTTCTTTCTTTTCAATAAAGAAATTATCTTCCTCATCTTTTTGCACTATATATTCCTCAGTTTTTCTCAATCTTTTTGATCCAACATACATGTCAGGTCTATCAATTACATGTTGAATTGGATCTTTTTTAGTATATTTTTTAGCTTGTTTAGGAGGCATTATTCTGATTATTAAAGAATAATTAAGTCTTTAAAAATCAATTTTATAATTTTAAAAGTGCTGTAAAATATGATTTATTATCTTTTTTATATCCAATTATATTAATATCATATTCAGTTTGTTCACCATTAATTATATATTTCTTAATATTATTTGAGTTTGTATAAGAATAAAGATTGAATTTTACTAATCTATTTTCTTTAGCGTTTTGGGATATATTATAATGCTCTTTTTCCCATGTCAAGCATATATTAATAGCTTTAAAATATGAATCAGTATTTTGGGCTAAATAAATAGAATCTTTATTAATATAATTATTTTTAAAAAAATAAGGGTAATTTGTATCTAATATTATTTTATTGCTTAATTTATATTCGTTAATATGTTTATTTATTAATTTTTCAATTGAGTCTTGGCCTTTTAAAATGATTTGATTAAAATATTGATCAAAGTCTGTAATATCTACATAATAACCTTCAATCATCTTTTGTAAATGATAGTTTTTAATTTTATTAGGATTTCTAATAATTGTTAATCTTAAGACATAAAATAATCGTTTTAATGTTTCTAACGACTTAACAACTAGTTTATTGTTAAACATAACACCGTTATTAAATGAAAATATTTTAGATACATTTTTATAAACAAAATCAGGTTTTATAATTATATATTTTGTTTGGAATGTGTTAATTGTTTCTATAAATTCATTACTATTTTGATCATTAAAATCATGATAATTAAAAATATAAGTTAAGTTATTTTCATTAACAAACTTTGAAAATAACCAATACATATATTCTACAATATATCTAGATAATTTTTCATATAAATTATATTCATTTAGATAGGATTGTTCTGCTACATTAATATAGGTAATATTTTGTGTAAGACTTGAGGTTTCTGTAGTTTCTTTTAAAGGGATAGAAACATTTATATCTCCTATTTTAATTAAAACTTCTTGATTAGTTTGTATTATATCAGTAATATTAATATATTTAAGAAAATCTATAATAAAATTTAATTCGTTTTTATATATTTCTTGATCTACGTTTTCGTTTAAATTTACATTAATGGGTTGTATGGGCGATGTTAATAAACTTATTATTTTACCATTATATTTAATATTAATTAAACGTGTCTTTCCTTCTGAATCAACTGATTGATTTAATAAAATAATTTTTGTATATTTTGTAAAATCAATAAAATTGGCTTCAGTAATCTTATTATTAAGACTATATGACACATCAACAGAATTGAATATTTTATTTATATTATTTGGAATCTGAAAATCTATCCTATTTTCAAATACACTTTGAATATCATCTTTTGTATCTGTTTTCCATCTTACTATAATTTCGCAATGAGGATATTTAATATTTATGTCATCACTTCCAGTATGTTCAAAAATAAACACTGTGTCTTTGTAGTTCTTATTAGTTCTATAATAGGCTTTTAGATGAGACGGTATTGATATATTACCGTTATAATATGTTTTATTAAATATAAATATATTACATTCAAATACTGTTTGTAACATATTTATAAATAATTTAGGGTCAAGATAAGTGTCTATATCATTAATTATATTAGTAATTTCATCTATTGAATAATTATACATTTCTTGTTTACAAAGAGCAGCATTTGACGAAGTAGCTAACGATTTACGAAATCTAAATAATTCTTTTATTTTATCTTCATCATTTAATGATAGAATTTTTGTTTTATAATTAAATGCTTCCATTAAACAATATAAGAAAGTACTAGAATTAGTAAATACACCTTTTCTTAAATAAGTATAATTTTCATCATTATCAAAAATTTCAAACATTTTAGTTATGTTTTCTGGCAAATAACCAAATTTATTATTATCTGCAATTTTACTTGTTACATAAATATTTTGAGTAATTTCTTTTTTCCTTAAAGGTTCGCCATAATAATAATTACGGAACTTAGATCCTGAACCTTGTTTATTTTGGTTTTTTGTAAAACAACATGGTATATATGGAAATTTTTCAGAAGTTTCAAATGGATTATTTCTTAAACCTGGATACGGTCTATCTATATGTTTACATATATATTTTCTTTTAATACCTTCTTCTTCAGTTAAAGGAAATTCCATAATTTCATATCCCTCATTTATGGCTTCATTTATTTGATTTTCATTGATAATAGTAGGTAATGCTGGACATTTTCTTGAATAATTTGGTACAAATATTTCAGGAGCAATATCTTTTAAAGATAAAACTTGTTCAGATCCTATTTCAGCAACTAATTGACCTTCTTCAAAATCAGGTATATAAATACTATAAAATTCAACAATAGAATTATATTTTTCATCATAAACTGTCATTAATTTAGAAAATATAGATTGAAATGCATAAACGCTTTCTATGTTTGTAGCAACACTAATTTTTACTCTGATATAAATACTTCCAATTGGAAAATCTTCTTTAGATTCAGTCTTAAATATAACGTCGTTTCTTTCAACTATTTTTTCAGTTATATTAGCTTTAACAATACCAATTTTTGGTTGATAAAAATGTATATATAAGTTTGATTTTCTTTTACCAACTACACTTTCATCAATAGATAATAAACTTGAGAATAGACTATCATTCATTATTAAATCTGCTAATACATATTTATTAAGATTATGTTTTGGAAAGAAAAAAACACCATTAACAAGTATTTCTTTTGTATTTTTAATATTATTAAGGTCATTATAACCAGATAATATTGTCATAAATTGAGAAATAAATTCTTCACGTGATATATTATTAAGCGTATTTAGTACCATATTTATAACTATATCATCATCATTATTAACACCTATTAAAGCATCCGTATATTCAATCTTATTTGATATCTTTTGTAATATTTTTATTATTATTGTATTTTCAAAACTAATATTCCATTCATTATTTGGTACAAAATCTTTGAGTATTTTGAAATAATCTTTTATATTTGCAAAGGGAATATTATGATTCAATACAATACTATTAAATAATTCCATTAAAGATATACCTTTCAAATTTAAGATAATTTCAAATGTAACTTTTTCTAAAATAAATTTTGTAAATGATATTCCAACAATAGATTCAAAAGATTCGAATTTTTCTACTAATCTATTAGTTTTATTAATATTATTTTCAATATCAGTTTTAAACTTTTTAATAGTAGAATTACGTATTTCAAATAAAAAATTTACATCTACTTCTTTTACAATTTTATTAATTACATCTTGAATAGCATCTATAATATGTGATCCAAATAAAATTGTATCTTTAATAAGTTTATTATATGCTATATATAACGGTAAAACATTTATATTCAAAGATAGATTATGTTGTTCAAGTTTAGGTTTGATATCCTCTAAAAAAATTTGTATTTGTTCAAATGAATCAGCCTTAGAACTGTTACTAATTATTGTTTCATACAAATTTTCAACATTTATATTTATATCACTATAAATCATATCCATAGTTGGTAATCCATCTGGGAAATATAAATAATTTGGAAGAGACTTAAGGTTTGATGCAAGTCTATCAAATACAGTATCAATAGTATCTAAATCATATACTTTAAATTGTACATTATTAAATCTAACCATTATCTTTATATTTTACATTAAAAATTTAAAATATTAAATTAAAAATATTACAATATGAAAGAACATATTATAGATAATATAATTTGTAAAATTGGTAAAAATGCAAATGAAAATTGGGAATTATTAGATAAGGCAAAAGATCATCATTTATTGTTTCATTTATCAAGTTTCCCATCATGTTATGTTATTTTAGAATGTAATAAAGAGCCGACTCAAGAACAAATAATTGAGTGTGCTAGACTTTGTAAAAATAATACAAAATATAAAAATATGTATAATATTTATGTAGACTATACCAATTGTTCAAACCTTCAAAAAGGTAGTAAAGTAGGTGAAATTATTTTTAAAAGTAATAAGAAAGTTAATAAAATTAAAATTTAATAATAATTTTTCAAATGAAATTATTATTTTATATATGACTTTGTTATTTACATAATATTAGATAAAGTGGGTCCTTCAAATAATTCTTCTTCACCAGATTTCCCTTTTCTTTTAACACAACCAATTTTTTTCCTGTAAGAACAATTAGGATCAGATAAACAAACTGTTTTTTTCTTACCTCTACATTCGGCTAAGTTTCTTTCTTCATTTACAACAAATCTTTTCGATGTTCTTCTAGACTTTCTAGACTTTCTACCAGACTTTCTAGACTTTCTTCCAGATTTCTTAACAGACTTTCTAGACTTTCTTCCAGATTTCTTAACAGACTTTCTAGACTTTCTTCCAGATTTCTTAACAGACTTTCTAGACTTTCTAGACTTTCTTCCAGATTTCTTAACAGCCTTTCTAGACTTTCTAGACTTTCTTCCAGATTTCTTAACAGACTTTCTAGATTTTCTACCAGATTTCTTAACAACCTTTCTTGATTTTCTACCAGATTTCTTGACAGCCTTTCTAGATTTTCTAGTTGACTTTGCGCTATCACTTACAATATTGGGTAAAATAGGTCCAAAAAATAATTCTTCCTCTTCACCCGATTTACGTCTTCTTTTTACACAACCAACTCTTCTTCTATAGGAACAATTGGGATCAGATAAACAAACTATTTGTTTTTTTCCTCTACATTCGGCTAAGTTTCTTTCTTCATTTAAAACGAATCTTTTTGATGTTTTCCTAACTCTACGTTTTTTCTTAGATGCTGAATCATGACAAACCATTTTTTTTATTTAAAGAAAATATTAAAATTGTTTAATAAAATTTTCTAAATCGGTTGCCGATCTACCTCCTTCATGTACACCAACTCTTTTACCATTTTTATAAGCAACATAACTAGGAAATCCTCTAAAAGTTGGATCAACTATTTTTAATCTTTTACTTAAAGCTTGTTCACCTGGTCTATCACCATCTCCTATTATTGTTGCTGTAAATATTTTTCCTTCATTTTTCTTTGCGAATTTTTCGAATTCAGGTTTAGCTTTAGTACAATATCCACAAAAATCAGCCTGAATCATAATAAGTACTGGAATATTTTTTGGTATTTTGGAATTAATAAGATTTCCATTTGAATCAAAATCTTGATCTTCTAAACTATAAATAGGGTCTTCAAGGTAGTATTTTGGCATTTTATTTATAACAATGATTTAAAAGATTTTTTATAAATTTTCACAAAATAAATTTAAAGTATATGAAATATAAACAAAATAATAGATGACAATAATATTTAAGGCAAAAACTGGAGAAGCTTATTGTTTAAAGATATTAGCAGAGTTACTTTCATGTAATATAAAAACAGGTTGTTTTGAGGTTGATGAAAAAGGTATTTTATTACGTATGATGGATCATCATCGTAAAATTTTGATTGATTTAAAGCTAGACGCAGAAAATTTTCAACCTTATAAATTTAATAATCCTAAAAAAATGTATTTAGGTATAAATTTAAACCATTTTCATAGAATGTTAAGATCTATAAAGAAAAAAGATTCAATAGAATTATTTATTGATGATGAATCTCCAACAGATCTAGCAATTAAAGTAATTCCTAAGGACAATAATAGAACAACTATATCTTATGTAAAAATACAAAGTATACAAAATTTAGATATTGATATGCCAAGCGGATATAATAAACCAATTATTGTTTCTTCTTCTGAATATCAAAAAATGATTAAAGATATGTCTAATATAGGTAATACGATGAAAGTTACGGCTAAAAGCTTTCAAATATTATTTCATGTAAATGCAGGTGGAATATTAAAGAGAACAGTTAAATTTGGAGAAGTTGACGAAGACGAAGATGATACAAATGATAATACAGACGAATATAGTCAAGAATTTTCAACTGAACAATTATGTAGAATTACTAAATTAGCAGGTTTAAGTACAAACATGCAAATATTTCCAGGAAAACCATTATTATTCAAATCTAATGTTGGAAGTTTAGGTAAAATATCTATTTTTATTAAATCTAAAGAACAACTAGAAAATGAAACATGTTTGGTTGAATCTGAGTATGAATCAGATGATTAAGACTTAAAAAATAGTACTATAATATACAAAATGAAATATTATAGTACAAATTCAGAAGATAATATTCTATACAATATCATATTTAAGCATATAAAAAATGGATTTTTTATTGATGTAGGTGCTGGAGATGGAATAACTAATAATAATACTCTTTTTTTAGAAAAAGAATTAAACTGGAATGGTATTTGTATCGAAGCAAATAAAGATCTAATTGATATTCTAAATATAAATCGTAATTCAAAAATATTAAATGTTTGTATTTCAAACTCTAATAATCATACTATACATTTTTTAAATACAAAAGATGATCCTTTTAAAAGCGGTATATTAGCTAATCTATCCAAATCTCATTTAAATCAAATGAATAATATTAAAAATGCAAATATATTAAATTTAGAACCCTTAAAACTTCAAAATATAATTAGAGATATAAATATAATAGATTATTTATCTATTCAATTACAAGGAAGTGAATTAGATTGTCTAGAAAGTTTAGATTTTTCAAAATGCCATATCAATATTATATCAGTACAAGATCAAAATAATTCCCATGAAATAGAACTATTATTATTAGCAAATGGTTTTAAAAAATGGCATAAAATTGGATTTAATCAAATATATTTGAATCAGTCACTATTTAATAATGATATAAATATAAATGATATTGTTTTTAATGATAAATGGTTATTTATAAAAGGTTTAGATATAGTTGGTAATGATATTGGTAGATTAAATAGAGACCAACTACAGGATTTATTATCAAATAAATCTGATAATAATAATATATGTGCTGTAAATACTTTAGGATTTTGTAAAAATAAATTAAATACACTACAACACAGTGAATGGTTTTCAAACGATGATGGTATATATATAAGAATAAGTTACGTATAAAATTTTGTAACAAAATTAGATGGAGAATATAAATGTAAAGACACTGAAATATTGTCCGAAATATTATCTATAGTATGTAAACCTATATTATTAGACATGAAACTTATATCATTCTTATATAATATTGATTCTTTATTAATATTTAAGTCTTTATCGTAAATACTTTCTTTCAAACACCCGTCCAACACTTTTAAAAAACAACCATTATCAGCATGGTTATGTATAGGTGTCAATTGATTCTTATTCCAAGTTATTATGAACATATCAACATTATTATCAGTATATATTTTTTGTCTTTGATAACATAAGTCAGATTCCTTTACGAAATTTTTATAATCATTACCTGTATACAATGAAAGGTATTTTTTTGAATTATTAAAATCATATTTTACTAAATTAAATAATTCTGTTAATGATGTTAAATTATCTGTTGGTTCCATTTTAATATATAAAATAATTATTTATATATTATATTTTAATCAAAATATAGAGATGCTAATGTATGTTCATCAATTATACACATTCTAATAGTCTCAATTTTATTTAATTCTTCGGTTTTAGAAAAAATTAAAGGATTTTTAATAAACCATGAAGGAACTACAAATTCCTTATCATTTATTATCCAAATTTCTTTACCATATTTATATATTATATTTATTGGCGTATCCATTTTGATATCGGGATATATTTCTATATTAATAATATCATCATTAATACTATTAATAACACGATCTTGATTCATACTTAATAAATAATAACTGTATATATAACGTATATATTTACTTATTATATTTCTTATATATTTATCAATTACATCAGATTTATCATTAATTTTCAACGTATTTATCATATCAATTACATATATAATTTCATCTTTTATAAATCTTCCTATTTGAATATTAAATAATCTATTAGACTGTAATATATATTCTAAAGATATTTTATCGGTTGATTGTAGTATTCTTATCAATGAATTATAAATACTTATTGCTTTTTGATACTTAAGTTGATTTTTTTCAGATAATATATAATCTCTTTGCAATTTATCTCCAAACCATATCTTATCATATAGTTTTAATTCCATAAATTTATCTAATAATATTTTGCTCATTATACCAACAGGTTTTGTAACCATATATAAAACATCTTTATTTATTTTAAGTGTTTCACAAGCTGCATAAGAATGAAGAATCAATGATATATTTTTATGTTTATATCCATCATAAAATAGGTTCCTAAATATTCCCATATGTGTAGAAAAAGGTATATTTTTTTCAATAAAAACTATTACAGCCATTTCTATATTATTAATTTTTATACTTTCATTTTTATCAGTGATAAATGCAACATAAATTACATTTTTAAATTCAGATAAATTATATAAATTTAAACTTCCATTAAACCCTTGTATTCCTTGATTAGTATTATCTTTTTCTAAATTATCGCTTGCAAATTTAAACCAAAAATTATAATTACTATCATTAATTTTATCGAAATTAAAAAACATAGGATGATCACCTTCCTTATCTTTATATGTACATCCATCAAATATTTTTTTAGATTTCCTCTTTATTTGCTTTTTAGGACTCTTTTTAGGACTTTTACGACTCTTTTTAGCACTCTTTTTAGGACTCTTTTTATGACTCTTTTTAGGACTCTTTTTATGACTTTTAGGACTCTTTTTAGTACTTTTTTTAGGACTCTTTTTAGGACTGTTTCTTCGTAGTTTTAACATTTATTTATACAACTAATATTTAAAAATAATTATAATAGGTTTAAACAATTGCTAATAATAATACAATATAATAATGTGTGGAATTTGGGGATACATATCAAGAATACAAATGAATGATGAACTATTTTTTAAAATATCTCATAGAGGTCCAGATGAATATGTATTAAAAAAAATTAAGGTTAATGATTTGCATATTTGTTTAGGATTTCATAGGTTATCTATTATAGATATAAATAATGGGATGCAACCTTTTATTTACGAAAATGACGGAAGGAAAGTTTATTTATTATGTAATGGAGAAATTTATAATTATAAGAATATTATTTATCACAATAAATTAAACACAACATCAGATTGTCATGTTATTTTAGACTTATATTTAAAATATGGTATATATAATACAATTAATAAATTAGATGGTGAATTTGCTTTTGTTATAGTTGATATTTATAAAAATGATATTAGTATTTACTTAGCAAGAGATAGATTCGGTATAAGACCTTTATTTTATAGTTTTAAAGCAAATGAATATCTTGAATTTTCATCTGAATTAAAAGGTTTAAAACACCCAGGAAAACAAATTGAACCCAGACAAATATATGAAAGTAATAATATAGAATTTTTTAATAATAGTACATATTTTACTTTGAATAGGGGCTATACTTTTATAAATGATGAAATTATTATACAAGAAAATATAAGAAATAAATTAATTACAAGTGTAAAAAATAGACTAGAGACAGAACGCCCTTTAGGATGTTTATTATCTGGTGGTTTAGATTCTTCTTTAATTGCGGGAATAGCTAGTATGTTACTTGAAAAAGAGGGAAAAATATTAACAACTTTTAGTATTGGTATGAAAAATTCTCCAGATCTTTATTACGCAAAAATGGTTGCTGATCATATTAAAAGTAATCATTACGAAATAATTATTCCAGAAGAAGAATGGATAGAGAATATTGAAAATGTGATTAAACAAATAGAAACATTTGATATTACAACTATAAGAGCATCTACTGGACAATATCTTTTAGCTAAATGGATATCAGAAAATACTGATATTAAAGTTTTGTTAAATGGTGATGGAAGTGATGAAATATGTAGTGGATACTTATATTTTTATAATGCAGACAAACCTTACGATTCACATTTAGAAAACATTGATTTACTTAATAACATACATTATTATGATGTATTAAGAGTTGATAGAGGTATATCTGCTCATGGTTTAGAAGCACGGGTACCTTTCCTTGATCATTCATTTGTAACTTATTACTTAAGTATAGAACCATATTTACGAACTCCAATTAAAAATAAAAGAATGGAAAAATATTTACTTAGAAAATCTTTTGAAAAACTTAATATTATTCCATCAGAAGTTCTATGGAGACAAAAAGAAGCATTTAGTGATGGTGTTTCAACAATAAATAAATCTTGGTACCAAATTATAGAAGAAAATGTTAATGACAAAAATATAGATACATCACAATTAGAAAAATTTCAAATTATTCCACATACTAAAGAAGCTTTATATTATCAATTTGTTTTTAATAATAATTATCCAAACTGTGAACATATTATAGGTACAAATAGATATTGGATGCCTAAATGGAGCGGTGAAATACATAATCCATCTGCAAGAGTACTTAAAGTATATAATAACAATGATAATTAAAAATATTATATTAAAGTATTTTAATATAATATTGACTTATTAAAATGAAAAGTAAAAGTATTAAAAAAAGAAAAAGTACAAGTAAACATAAAAAATCTAAAAATTTTTATTTCAATCCAAATAATCCCAAAAAATCGTTTGATGTTTATATCGATAAAAATCCTAAAGACACTATTACAATAAAATATAAAACATTAAAAGATGTTAAATCTACGATCAAAAAACTTGAGAGACTATATAAAACTAAAAAATATACACATAAAAGAATATGGCAAGTTGGAATGATTATGTATGTAAGATTAAAAGTATTAAAACAAAGTAAACCGAAAGAATATGCTTTATCTAAAAAATATTTCAATTTTTTAAGTAAAAGAACTAAAGAACCTTCTTTTGAAGCCAGAAAAAAATTAATATTTAAATTTAGTAATAATAGTAAACAATAAATTTAATATATTTTGATTTAAACGAAATACATTATATTATTTAAAAATGAGTAGTAACAGTCCAGTTATTTATAAAATTAAAGAACTTAATCCAGACATGATTATGCCTACTACAGAAGTGATGAATGATCCTGAAAAAGGTGGAAGTAAAACCATTGTCATAGGCAAACCAGGATGTTTTACAGCAGGAACAAAAATTATGATGTATAACGGTGATTTTAAAAATGTAGAAGATGTTAAAGTTGGAGAACAAATTATGGGTGATGATTCTACACCGAGAAATGTCATTGAATTATGCCATAATGAAGATGAAATGTTTGACATAATACCAGTCAAGGGCGAAAAATATACTGTTAATAAATTACATAAATTAGTACTTAAATCAACAGGCTACAATAAAAATTATAAAAAGGATGATATAATTGAAATAACTGTTGAAGATTTCTTGAAAAAATCAATAACTTTTCAAAAAAGAATGAAAATATTTAGAACTGAAGTAAACTTTGAACAAAAAAATGTCTTAATAGATCCATATTTATTAGGACTATGGTTAGGAGATGGTACATCATCAACAACAGAATTTACAACTATAGATAAAGAAATTAAAGACTATTTAGAACAATATTGTAGTGATAATAATCAAATTTTTAGTAAAAAATCAGTAAATACAAAATGTCAATATAGAATATCTTCTCTAGAAAAAACTAAAGGTAAAAATACTTTATTAAACAATCTTAAATCATATAATTTAATTAACAATAAACATATACCAAAAGATTATAAAAATAATTCACGTGAAATAAGATTGCAAATACTTGCGGGAATGTTAGATACCGATGGTTCTTATTCTAAAAAAGATAATTGTTATGATTTTATTCAAAAAAATGAAACATTGTTTGATGATTTTATATTTATCGCAAGATCTCTTGGGTTTTCTGCTTATAAAAAGAAAACTCAAAAGTCATGTACTGTAAATGGAGAGAAAAAATATGGTACATATTATAGATGTACTATTTCGGGAAAGGTTAATGAAATACCATGTAAAATATTAAGAAAACAAGCAAAAGAACGAAAAATTAATAAAAATAATTTAGTCTCTGGGTTTAAAGTTAGAAGTGTAGGTTATGGAGAATACTACGGATTTACATTAGATGGAAATCATAGATTTTTACTAAGCACTTTTGACGTTGTTAGAAACACTGGTAAATCCACCCTTATTGCAAGCTTGTTATACGCAAAAAAACATATTTTTCCTGTGGCAATTGCTTTTAGTGGTTCTGAAGATAGTAACGGGTTTTATAGAAAATTATTACCTAGCTCTTTTGTTTATAACGACTATGATGAAGAGGCTATCAAAAACTTTGTAAGGCGTCAAAAAATCGCAAAACAGCATTTGGAAAATCCATGGGCCGTCATTCTAATCGATGATTGCACCGATGATCCCCGCGTATTCAACACTCCATTACAACAAGGAATGTACAAGCGTGGTCGCCACTGGAAAATGTGGTACATCCTATCTTTACAATACAGTATGGACGTAAAACCTGTTATCAGAACTAATGTAGACAATGTTTTCATACTTAGAGAACCTATTCTTAAAAACAGAAAATCACTTTGGGAAAATTATGCAAGTATTATCCCTGATTTCACTCTATTTTGTCAAATATTAGACCAAATCACTGATGATTATACTGCTTTATACATACATAACCAAACAAGAAGTAACGACTGGAGAGACTGTGTTTTCTGGTATAAAGCTCCTCTTACACCAGAAGGGTGGAAATTTGGTTCACCCGAATATCACGATTTTCATAATCAAAGATATAATCAAGACTATATCGACCCTTTTGATAGAGTATAAATATTTAAACAATACAACACCTTATTTTTTAAAAGCGGATTTTCCCCCTTTATATATATTTTTTACAATGTCGGAATTAATTCTGTATTTAAAATATATATATATATTAAACATATATATATTTAATTATATTTAACTAGTATTATATTTTTCCATATCTTCGTCAGAACACTTATATGCTTTAAAATTGCAAAATTCTATTTCAAAGTATTTTTTCATATGTTACTAATATATTATATATTTCACATTTTTTTTGAATATCTTAATTTTCATCTATATCAAATAAATGTATTCTTTTAACATGTTTAGGGTAATCTAATGAATATATTAAAATTCTTTACCACCATCTTTACAAAGTAAAGTTGCATTTATATATCCATCTTCTCTAATAAGGTCTTTTATAATATTTGACATCATATTAGAAATTAAACTAATAATTTATTTATTTAATTCAAATTTAGTTATAGAATAAATATTATAATTACCAGTTCACTTCATGTCCAATAAAACATATCCGTAAAGCCTATTCGGAATTTCTTTTCTTCATCAATCAATGAACGAAATTCTTCTTTCATAAATTTATGCCATTTTTCATCTACTAGAAGAACCTCATAATAATAAGACTCAGCATGTAAATTAGAATATATATCATGTAATATCGTTAAAATTTGAGGCTCATTAAATGTTTTTCTGAAAACCATTTGACAAAATAGTTTAGATCTCAAAAATATTTTAATACCATAAATAGTTTTATATTTATCGTCCATAATTTTATTATGAATAAAATTATGTTTAAATTAAGTATATTTTCCACCTGGACAATATAAATTTAGCAATACATTGATTTATCTGAATCTTGTTTTAACGTCTTTTTAATAAAAATATCCGTGTTTACTAGTTCATCTATATTTTTCTCCCACTTATTTCTATATGTAAATAAAAAATTAACTATAGCACACATTGGTATTTTTTTATTTTTAATAAACTCGTAAAATGATATAAATTGTAATTTAATTTCCTCTTTAGAATAATAATTTTTTAGTGTGTCTCTAAATACTTTATTTATCATTTCTTCATTTGGAAGATTAATATTGAGTATTAAATCAATTCTACCAATTCTTAATAGAGCATTATCAAGTTTTTCGGGGTGATTAGTGGTCATAAAAATTACAATACCATGTTTATATAATACACCGTCTAATATATTAATCAAATTACTAAAAGTTAGACAAGGGTTTTCTTGAGATACACTTCTTTTTTCAAATAAACAATCAATATCTTCTAGAAGAAGAAATGAATTATCATTAATATCTTTTATAGCATATGTAAGAGATGCATTATCAAAATGTTTTGAAATAGATAATAATGATAAACTATAATTGTATTTGGCGCATATCGCTTTAACTAAACTAGTTTTTCCCATTCCTGGTGCACCTGTTAAAAGATAAGTTCTTTTATAAGGTATTCCAAATTTATTATATTCATTTTCTGAATTTTTGAAAACCTCTAAATCGTTTATTATCTTATTCTTTATTTCATCGTCTAAATAAATGGAATCCAAAGTTCTTGCAGGTATTTTATTATATTTATACCAATCTCCACATTCGTTTGTTATAAAAATATCTGTCATTTCATTAGATACTATTTCTTCCTTATCAAGTGCTTTTATAATGAATTTTTTTAATGTTTCTTCATCATCACCAATAATAATTAATCTTTTAAAATAATCAATACGTCCACCTTCTAGTGCTTTACTATTACCCTCTTCTCTATAATCAATTTCTATGATTGTATCTTCATATTTAAATTTGTATATACCATAACCAAGTAAAATATTAACTTCATTATTTTTAATTTTATTTACGATACAATTTAAATTTTGTTCTGGTAATAACAAATTTTTATTTTTATAAATGTAAAGCAGTATAGATTCGCTAACATGTGTATTATTAATATTAAGTAAAAACATTTTATATATATATATATTTAATTTTAAATTAGAATTTAGTTTAAAATTAAGCTGAGATAAATATTATTATAACTTAAAATAAAAGTTGATCATTTAATCTACTTGATTCTAATTTTTGGTTGTTTTCAGATATTATTTGTTGTTTTTCTTGTTTATAATTAAATGTACATTTATGTTCATAGAATGGTAGACAGTTTAAGCAAAAATCTTTGCTGCATTTACATTCAACTAACATAATATTCTTTTTCTTATTACAATTTGAACATTTTTTTTTCATTATTGTTTTATTTAATATAATAAATTATTAAATGAAATCAAATAAAAATAAACCTCTAAATCTTAAACTATATAATAAGGTAAAAGAAGAAGCTAAACTTAAATTTAAAAGATGGCCATCTGCGTATGCAAGTGGTTGGTTAGTTAGGGAATATAAACGAAGAGGGGGTAAATATTCAGGTGTAAAAAGTGTAAAAGTTGGTTTGTCAAGATGGTTTGAAGAAGAGTGGATAAATGTTTGTAAATTACCTCGTGTAGTTGCATGTGGTAGGCCAAAATTATCGTTATCAAGTTGGAAAAAACGATATCCGTATTGTAGGCCTCGTAAGAGAATAACAAATAAAACACCAGTAACAGCGAGTGAATTAAGTAAAAACCAAATAAAAAAATTATGTTCTATAAAACGTAAAAAAACCAGTAAACGTATTAAAAGTGTAAAAAAAATTTTTAAATCAAGTAAAAATAATAGACGAAAAAGAACTTTGAAAAGTAAAGCAAAGTCAAAAAAATAAAAAATAAAAATAAATTGTTATAATAAATGGGAGTAAAAATTAGTTTACTTGGTAAAAATATAGACCAAAAAACTAATTACGATAATAAAATGTGTAGTGTTGATGTGGATGAAGATTACGACATTATTGAAAGTAATATACAAAGTAATCCAATAGATATTGTAAAAGACACAATCCCAAATAAAATAGAAGTAACTGATAATTTAGACCAATATTCACTAGTTACTATACAAGATAATTTAAATACAATTAACAATACATCACATATATCAAGTTCACCTCAATTTTCAATATCACCACCTATTAATAATGATATAATTAAAATAAATAAAAAGAGAAAGAAACGAAAAAATAAGAAGAAAAATTAATTTAAATTTTTATACTAATAAGTATGTATAAAAATTATTTAATTAACTATTTTTATAAAACTTTAGGATAACTATATGTATCATCAAGTTTCATATCATTTTTCCACTCAGAGTTAGACATTGTATCTCTTTCCCAGTGTACTGGTCTACCAGTGTATCCAACAGGACATTCATATTGAGCTAATTGTTGAGGAGTAAATTGAGAACAGAATGCTAGTTTCTTAGGATCGGAAGAATACATATAAGGACCTCCATCACACATTTTAATAGGAGTTACTTGAAAAAAGAAACCTTCACCTTTATTTAAACTTAAATATGTTAAAAACGATAATCCTACTACAATTCCTGATGATAATACCATAGATATATTTGGATTTAATTTAAGAGTTGTATTCAAATAATTAGAAACTGGTAGTGAAATACATATTAAAATAAAAAGTATAACATAATATGTAATATTTGCTTGAGATGTAGATAACATTTGTTTATTTAATATAAAAATATAAATTCATATTTTTTTTAAAATATGAATAATAAATAAATTTTAATGTTAAGATATATAGTTAGTTTTGTATTTGGTGTTTATATAGGTCAAGAATATGGCGTATTGGTACCTAATGTTAAACATAAAACGATAGATATTTTAAAGCAAATAAAAGAGAGTGATTTTTATAAGGAAGTTATTGATTCTAAAGATAAAAAATAATTAACAATATAAATTAAGGCGCTTGTATATACCACAAAGATGGACTACTATTTGGTATTGGTTTCATTCCATAATTAATAACTGGTAAATTAATTGGATATAGGTTAGTTGTATTACAAACTTGATTATGCTGTAAAGGTACTCTGTATAAAGTAGTTTTTGGTTGATAACAGTTAGAGGCTAGATCTTGTGGAGCTAAACCTTGTTTCATTCGAATATATGTTGAATTTGGCGGTAAGAATCCAGTATTATATAACAAAGGTTTTGATAGATAATTATAATTCATCATTTATTAAATAAAATTTTTTATATTTTTATAAATATAAAATGAAAGTTAAAATTGATAATTCTATTAATAAAGATATAATAGATATAAATCAGGCTGAATTAACTGATATAACTAGTGTGAAAAGAAGTATTAATATGATATCTCCTTTAAGTAAAAGTAAAGTGATACCAATCAATTCTTTAATACATATTGTTTTAAGATATATAACTAGTGATAAAAAAATTAACTTTTACTATCTTTTAAAATATAATAACGATCAAATTTTAGATTCGATACAAATTGTTAAATCACATAATAATAAAAAGCTTGATATAACTGGAATGAATGATACTATTATTTATGAAGATGATAAAGGTATAGAGTTTGAAATATCATTTTTACCACCTATTTTAATGGCTATTAAATATAATAACAATTCAGTTATAAATAAATATATTATGAATGATAATCCACGATTAATTAATCAAACATCACCAACAGGTGAAAATATATTACATTATGCAATCATGTATGGATTAGATAATAAAATAATTTATAGAATTCTTCATCAAAAAGGAGCAAATGTCTTATTAAGTTCAACATCTGCGTTAAATACAAGTACGGAAACACCTTTGGATTTTGCTATAAAATTCCAACCAAAAAATGTTATTCTTTTAACAATGTTAGTTAATTTAAAAGCATTTACATTAAATGAATCACGTCTATTACAGTTATTTTTAATATTTTTATCAGTTGATAACTCATATAGATTCAAAGATGAAATAAATAGTGCTTTGAAAAAACTTATTTTAGAAAACACTAATAGATTTTTTACTTATCAAAAAATTTTAAATTTTACAAATACATTTGGATTTACTCCATTAATAATGTCTATTAGACTAAAAAATAATGTAATTACAAATTTTATAATAGATTTATTACCTCCAGAGTCTATTAATCAACAAACTGATATTGGAACAACAGCTCTTTTTTATGTAGATGATTTAAGTTTATTTAAAAAACTTATTTCAAAAGGAGCTGATATAAATATAACTGATAACTACAATGATAACTTATTACATAGAAATATAGGTGTTAATGATGATAAAAAATGTAATATAGATATAGTTAAGTATATTTTGAGTTCAGATACTTTTTTAAAGGAAAAAATAGATCAACAAAATATATATGGTAACACTCCTTTACATGAAGCATTTAAAATAAAAAATATACCAATAATATTACAACTTATAAAATATGGTGCTGATTTGACTATTAAAAATAAAGATGGTAAAACACCTTTAACAATTAATCCATCAGCAACTAAAAAATTTAATGATTTATTAATAAATGTTAATTAA
>JACCDO011551285.1_pt1 | contig 21991 bp, 24 predicted proteins | sample 7446101 | NCBI WGS metagenome assembly JACCDO01 (sample SAMN15323440, study PRJNA562643) | freshwater metagenome | isolation source: river surface water | place: USA:Blue River Watershed | collected 2017-08-16
GATCGTCTTCGGGCCGTTGTAGAAAATGAACCAACCAATCGGCTCACGCTCATTCACCATCCAGCGTTGTGCCTCGAAGTTGTAGAAGTGATCTTGGAGTGCGAGATCGAGCGAGGTTAACTCAAAAACCGCAAACGCAGCCAATAGCGCGAGGAGCGCAGGCCAGAGAAGACGGTCAAGTCCAGCGGAGCGAAAACTCATGGCCCTGATTTGGGAGCTTTTTTCAAACCGAGCAAGCGCTTGAAGTCGAAATTCACCCGCAGCTTCGCGCTGACGCCGATGTCGTTGCCGCCGGAACCGTGGCTCAACTTGAGCGCCGTCCCGAGGAGCCACTTACTGTTTTTGCCAAAAGTGTATTTCTGTGGCACCACCCAAACGAGACCGGGGCGCAATGAGACCACATAGCGATCCGTCGAGCCTAACACGCTCGTGGTGGCATAACCCGTTTCCAGAGTATAGGTAAGTGCTCCCCTCGTGTGCAATACGCCGCCGGAAACCGACACCGCGTCATCGCCAAGTTCGTTTTTTTCGAGCTGCCCTGTCACTCCAGTCGCGGACACGAAATCGGCACCGAGAGAGAAGAACACCCGCCAGTCGGGACGTCCGACCCACGGACGCGAAAAGCTCAGCGCCGGCGTCCAGTGCTCCAATCCGTCCGTGACGTCTGGCGGCGGTGCGCCAACCGGCCGACGCCAGTCGAGCCCGACCGAAGTGTCCCAGCCAATGCGCAACGGGTCGCCGAGCCGGTATTTGGTGCCGACGCCGAGGCTGGAAAAGCCGCTCTCGTCAAAAAAGCCTCCATGTCGGACTCCGTGCGTGAAATAGGCATCAGATTCCACTTGCGCCTCCCACCGTGAGGTCAGCCCGTAGCGAAAGCCGAGCGCCGTGCGCAAATGGTCGCGCTTGGTCAGATCGCCCAGATGCGGATGGAGAATAAAGCGGAGCGAATTCTTTTTCTCGGTGCGAGGCAGTGTGCTGTCGAACACGCCACGGATGCGGAGATCGTCGTCTGAGGGATGGGTTTCCGCAGTCGAATTTGTATTTTCTTGGGCGCAAAGTAGTCCAGAGAAGCCCAATAAACAAACCGCGGCCACAAGACCGCGAGTGATGATTTTCATGAGGGGTGAGACGAAATCTGGATGCGCGCTTAATGGTGTTGCGCAACCTTCTTTTGCGGCTCCATCTGCGAGTAAGTGCTGATTTCTTCGGCACTGAGAGCACGATAGAGGCCGTGTTTATAGAGGTAGCTAGCACTCTGATAAAAGGCGATGGCTTCATCCTCCGCATCCTGCGCGGCGGGCAGCGGCGTCAACGTGGCTCGGTCAGCTTCCAGCCGGTAAGCCGAGACCGTGTGCTGGGGCTTAAGGATGAGCAAGGTGTTGTCCTCCAGATGTCCGAGTTTCTGGTAATTGGCGATGAGTGCGTGCGCCTCACGCGGCTCAACCCGGCGGACATCGTGGCCAAAAAAGCGCGAGGGATAGCTCCAGTTCAACAGACCGAGCAAGGTCGGCGCATAGTCAATCTGGCTACTGAGGGTGCTGATGCGGCCGGGGGCGATTTGCCCACCAGGAGCGTAAATGATGAGCGGGATGTGGTAGTTGGGCACAGGTAAGTCGGCCTTACCCGCACTGGAAGCGCAGTGGTCGGCAACCACGACGAAGACTGTGTTCTTAAACCACGGCTTGCTCTCGCAGCTCTTGATGAATTCGCCGATGGCATAGTCGGTGTATTTCACGGCACCAGCGCGGCCAGAGATTTTGGACGGCAAATCAATTCGCCCGTCCGGATAAGTGAAGGGACGATGATTTGAGGTCGTCATCACGAAGAAGTGAAACGGCTTGTCGGCTGCGTGTGCCGCATCTGCCTCGCGGGCCGTCCAGCGGAAGACGTCTTCGTCACACGCGCCCCAGGCATTTGCAAAAGTGATGTCTTCCCGAGCCACGGCCGCACGATCGACAACACGATAACCGTTCTCACCGAAAAAGTGGTTCATGTTATCGAAGTAGCCATAACCTCCGTAGAGAAACGCTGTGTCGTAGCCGCGACTGCGAAAGACCGAGCCAAGGGTGAATAGGTTTTCGTTGTTCGGCCGCTTCACGAGTGAGCGACCCGGCGTGGGCGGCAGCGAAAGGGTGAGCGCCTCCATCCCGCGATCGGTGCGGTTACCCGTGGCGTAGAAGTTATCAAAAAACAGACTCTTGGCCGCAAGCGCATCAAGGTAGGGCGTAAGTTTAGATTCGGGATTGAGCACGCCGAGAAACTCTCCGCTCAAACTCTCCACTGTAATCTGAATGACATTGAGGTGCTGTTCGGGGCCGGTGTTGCGCACATAGCGCAGCGGGTCTGGCTTATTCGGATTGAGCAGCACCGAACCATCCTCCGTCAGCTCTTCCCGTAAGCGGGCGAAAGCCTTGTCCACCGGCTGCGTCCGGTAAAATTGGTCGTAGTCGAGCACGTTGCTGCGGAAGGCCGCGAAGAGCGACCAGAGCCCGTTTTTGCCAATCTCGCGGTTGTAGTTATTGCGGAATTCCGGCTGCCAAGCGGACGAGATGAGCGAGCCAAACGCGATCATTCCCACAAGCCAGAGCATGCCGTTGCGCCAGCGACGACCCGCCGGCTCTACTGCTGATTCAAACCAAACAGTCGGCCAGCCCGTGCGAGCAAGAAGCCAAAGTCCGAGACTAGCCAATGCACCGACCCCAGCCAATATCAGCGGCATATTGTAGGACTCACGAATGTTGCCGAGCACCTCGGTCGTATAAACGAGATAGTCCACCGCGATAAAGTTGAAGCGGACACCGAACTCGTCCCAAAAAACCCACTCCGAGATACCACCAAAAACAAGGAGCACCATAACCACAAGCCCTGCCCCCCAAGCAAGCGTCCGCCCACAAGCCCGGCTGAAAAAACCCTCGGGCAAGAGCGTGAGCGCCAAAGCCACGGGCAATCCCGCCCAAGCGGCGGCACCTAAATCGTAAATGAGTCCCCAGCCGAAAGCCGCCAATAACGTTTGGCTCCAACTCACATCTCCAGCCGCCTTGACCACCAACGCCACACGCGTGAGGAGTGAAATCGTCAAAAAAACGACCCCGAAAAGCACGAGCCCGCCATGACGGCGGGCAAGCAGCTGTTTGAATTTAGCTCCGCGAGTAGCGGCAGAGCCGTCAGGGGAAGGGACAAGGGGCATCAGGGTGGGTGTTACAGGGTCTATCAGCCACAAGGATGACCACGACCGTGGTGACAGCAAGAAGTTCCGCGACCGCCCTTAACCAAGCTTGGTCACATCAACTCCCAGCACTCCTGCAGCTTTGGTTTTGTCACCACCGCAAGCATTGAGCACGCGCGAGATATATTCTTTTTCCTGACCAGCGAGGTAGTTCTCTAGCTTGGGCCAGTTTTTGATTTCGTGAATCCGGAGCGGCAACTGGGAGGACGATATCACGCGGCCTTCAGCCGCAGAAAGGACTTGCGAAATGACTTGGTTAAACTCTGCCAAATTGCCCGGCCAATGGTAAGCACGCAGCGTAGCCATCGCATCCTCGGTGAACTCAATTTGATGCGCCTGAGTGTGCGAAGGCGCGGATTGGGCGACCGCGTCTTTGAGCAGCGCAGGCAAATCTTCCTGACGCGTCCGCAGCGGCGGCAACTGCACCGGCAAGGCGGCGATGCGGAAAAATAGCTCCTCTTTGAAAGCAGCTTCTTCTGTGAGCTTCTCTAAGTCCGCCTCGGTGGTGCAAATGAAACGGACTTGGGCTGAGTGCTGGCGCAGCACTGGCACGAGTTTCTCCTGCAATTCTAGAGTCAGTGCTTCAATGCGCTGGAGCACCAGAGTGCCTCCTTTGGCTTCATGCAGCCAAAGGCCACCCGCTCCATCCGCGCCAAAAAGCCCCTCCTCCAGAGCTGCGGGGGGAGTCAAACGGCAGTCGTGCGTCACGAGTGGGCTATCAGGTTGCGCACCGCCTGCGTGAATGAGTTCAGCAGCGATTTCGTGCCCACTGCCCATCTCGCCTGCCACGAGCACGGGCGTGTGCGCCACAGCCAGTTTCTTCAGCTGAGTATGGAGACGTTTGATGGCTTGGCTGGTGCCGACTAGACGAGCCTCATAATCCCCGGACTGAGCGGAAAAGGGCGCACCGGATTGCATCATGGCTTCGCGCTCAGCCACGAGTTTTTGAAACTCCATGCCCCGCTTTAAAGTTTTGATGAGCTCGTCGACCTTGAAGGGCTTCTGAAGATAATCGAAAGCACCGTATTTCAAGGCTTGGACGGCGCTCTCCGTCGAAGCGTAAGCGGTCATGATGATCACCACCGCAGCTGGATTATACTGCTTGATGTGTTTAAGCAGGGTCAGCCCATCCATGGGCTTCATGTCGATGTCCGCCAACACGAGGTCGAACTTCTCCGCCTTGTAGCGGGCGAGGCCTTTCTCTCCGTCAGTCGCAAACGCCGTCGCGTAGCCTGTCGGCTGAATAACAGCCTCCAGCATCTCATGGATGGAGATAAGGTCGTCGACAATGAGGATGGCGGGCATGGGGAACGCTCAGGCTGAGTCAGGAAAACTCGCTGTGCAAGCGGTTTGCATGCCCGACTCGATCACGCAGTTTACCTGCAACAGCCCGAGGCTTTACGCGAGGCGGGCGCGCTCACTGCACTCCACCAGCCACGGCACCGAGTTGGAAAATGGGCAAGAACATCGCCATAACGATGCCACCCACCACCACACCGAGAAAAACGATTAGCATCGGCTCGATCAGCGAGGTGAGAGCTGAGACGGTGGCATCGCACTCGGTATCATAAAAATCGGCGATCTTGTTGACCATGCCGTCCACATTACCCGTGGACTCACCCGCCTTGACCATGTGTTTCATCATCGGCGGGAAAAACGAGTTGGCCGCCATGACTTCGGAGACTTGTCCACCTTGGCTGACATGTTTCGATATCTCGGTGCACGCCTGCTCGATCTGCACCATACCAGAAGCAGCGGAGACGATTTCTAAGGTGCGCAGGATCGGCACGCCCGAGCGCATCAACGTGGCATACGTGCGGCAAAAACGAGAAAGCGCGATCTTGTGGACGAGGTTGCCGAAAATCGGAGCGCGCACGAGAAACTTGTGCCACTGAGCCCGGCCCACGGGCGTCGCCGTGTATTTTTTGTGTCCAACAAAAAGCCCATAGGCGCCCAAGCCCAACGCCCACCACCACGCTTTGAGGAAGTTACTCAAATCGATCAGCATCTGCGTCGGCGCGGGCAACTTGGCGCCGAAGTCGGCAAACATCGCAGCAAAGACTGGAATCACAAAAATCAGCAGCACGTTCACCAAGGCGACCGCCAACCCGATGACGGCGATGGGGTAAGTCATCGCAGACTTTACTTTCTTGGAGAGTTTGACTGAGGCCTCGAAGTAGCCCGCCACCTTACCAAGAATTTCGGCCAAGCCGCCGGAGGCCTCACCAGCCTCGACCATGGATATAAAGAGGGAGTTAAACGACTTGGGAAATCTTTTGACCGCGCCGGAAAAGGAAGTGCCCGTAGCGATGTCATTGCGCACATCACGGATGATAATACGGAAAACCGGATCTTCGGTCTGATCCTGCAGCGCCTCCAAACAAGAAACGAGCGGCAAACCGGCTTGGAGCAACGAGGCCAACTGGCTGGTGAAAACCGCCAGCTCACCCAGGTCGAGTTTGTAGTTTTTAGCCTTCTTCTCGAGCGCCTTCTGCTTAGCGAGAGCTTGGGCCTCGTGAAACTTGGATTTGGGTTTGGCCGCAGCAGGGTTTGCCATGCTCAGTGTTAAAATAGCCCCACAGCTCAGCCGCAACCCCTTTTCAATCCGACCCGCCGGGGTTCACAAATTAATTACCAGCCAAGAAGACCAAGGTTTACTAGCCTACGCGCCTTCTGCGCCAGTTGGCAGTGCCCAGCAAAGGCTCAAAAACCACAAACCGCCGCACTCACTGACGCTGCACAACGACCTGCCCCGCGGACTCTAAACGATGCGTCTCTTCATTGTCGTCGTAAACGAGCAGATTAATCGTGCTCTCCACTCGATAGTTAGCCGCACCAGCGACAGGCCAACCCGAGGGGGGCACCTTAAAAGTCACGTCCTGCTCGACCAATTCCGAAGTCGGCGGCACTCCAGCGGGCTTCTTTGCCTCTGCATTGGCGAGAAACCGACCATTAATGTAAATCCGGTGCTTCGCCGAAGCGACGTTATAGACGATGACGTTCGGATTCACATATCGCAGCGTGGCCTTGGCCGAGCCGTCAGCCGCGATACTCAAATTCACCAAGTCGGCGCGCAGCCCTTTGACCGCCGCCTTAAGACGTGAGCTCTCACAGCCCACCAACCCAAGCATGGCAACCACCGCGACTAATCCGAAGGAAACATACGAAAGTCTTTTCATTGAGCAGCGCAGCATTAACGCGACCGCGGCTAGCGCAACCCCCTTCTCATTCGCAGTGGAAGCTTGACATCCTAGCATATTAATGTCACTTGTTGTGACATGAATAAAAGCCCCCGTGGTTACCACAGTCCGCTGCGGGCTGCCCGCGCCCAAGAAACGCGCCTCTCCATCCTGCAAAGTGTTGCAGACTGGATGCAGCGAAACCCCCACAAAGAAATCACTCACGACGGCATCGCCAAATTGGCCGGCATTGAGCGGCGCACTGTTTTCCGCTATTTCCCGACCAAGGCCGCGCTACTCGCCGCCTTTTGGTCACATATCAACGAGCAGCTTAGCCCCGAGACCCTGCCTACTTCTCTTCACGATCTTTTGATTTTTCCGCAGATCACATTCGTCGGGTTTGACGAAAAAGAAGGCGTCATCCGTGCCAGTCTGCACTCGAACGCAGGTCGGGCCATGCGTCTTGCGGAAGTGAAAAATCGGCGGAGCGCATTCGCATCAGCACTTAGCGAGGGAATGCAACACACCGACGCCACAGAACGCCGTCACCTCGAGTGCATCACACACGCCCTCTACAGCGCCGCAGCTTGGGAAACCATGAAAGACTACGCTGATGCGACCGGCAAAGAAGCCGGTGCCGCCGTGTCCTGGGCTCTGAAAATTTTAACCGATGCTGTGCGCGATAATTCTCATTAGCACGCCCAGCACCAAGGAGTAAGCATATGCCGACATCTATCCAAATCACCACACCCGCAAACGCTCCTACGCTCTGGGTCCTGCGCGATCGTATTAAATTCATGGGGCAAATCCCCAACAGCAAGTTGAGCATCCTTGAAGTGATGGTGCCACCGGGCTCGGGCACTCCTCCGCACACCCATACGTCAGAGGAAGTATTCCACGTATTAAGCGGCGAAATCACCTTTGGGCGATTTGATGCCACCCCCCATGAGTTAACAACAGCGACCATCGGTGCAACTATCACCGTGCCTCCGAACGTGCCGCATAACTACCAAAACACCGGGCCCACCGCGGCCAACATACTCGTCATTGTTGACCACACCATGGTGGAGTTTTTTCGCGATATCGGTCGTTCGGACGAACCGCCTGCCGGGCCAGTCACCACCGAAGAAATCACTACCATGCTCGCTGCCTGCGCTCGTCACTCTATCCGAGTGCTGCCTCCCGCAATCGCGTGAATCTCTCCGCAGCCACTTCAACCCGCATACACTCATGAATATCTCCGCCCACTCATTTATCATCATGGATGTGAAACTGACCCGTTGGCTCGCCCGCTACGGCATTACCTGCCTGCGCACGAGCATCGGTTTGGTCTTCTTCTGGTTTGGAGTGCTGAAATTCTTTCCCGGTCTCAGCCCAGCAGAGAATCTAGCGGCCCGCACAATCAGTGTGATGACCTTAGGCTTGGTGCCCGGGTCGGTTTCGCTGCCAACTCTCGCCACTTTGGAGGTGACGATCGGCCTAGGCTTTCTCACTGGCCGCTTTATGCGCACAACCCTCTTTCTCCTCGCCGCACAAATGCTCGGCACGCTAACGCCGCTCTTTTTCTTTCCCATGGAAACCTTCACGACCGCCCCAATCGCCCCAACCCTTGAAGGCCAATACATCATTAAGAATATCGTGCTAATTAGTGCCGCTCTCGTGCTCGGCGCGGTTGTCCGCGGCGGAAAGTTGATCGCCGAGCCAGAAACTCCACCGAGAGCATAAGTGCGAGGCCCAAAGATTAGCCCCATGTTTATCGGCCATTATGGCATCGCTCTCGCCGCCAAGCGTGTTGCCCCCAACACCTCGCTTGGCGTATTATTCGCAGCGGCCCAACTGCCGGACCTCATCTGGTCCGCCTGCCTTCTCTGTGGTTTAGAACAAGTGGCCATTAAACCGGGGCACACCGCTTTCAATCCCCTCGTCTTTATCTCCTACCCATGGTCACACAGCCTGCTGATGGTTCTATTTTGGAGTGCGGCTGCAGTCTTCGTTCGCTGGAAAATGACGAACGACCGCGCAAGCACTGCGACTATCGGGCTGCTGGTTCTCAGCCACTGGTTACTCGATTGGGTTTCTCACCAACCAGATTTGAGTCTGTGGCCGGGCAAAAGCCCATCTGTCGGACTTGGCCTTTGGCAGTCTGTCGCTGGCACCTTGTTGATCGAAGGCGGACTCTACGTGCTCGGCTGCTATCTATATTTGAGCAAGACGGAGCCACGCGACCGCTCTGGGCGTTACGGGGCCGCTGCCCTATTTCTATTGCTGGGGGCCGCCTACTTAGCCGATCGCACTGAAACACCTCCGCCAAACACAACCTTCCTCGCTCTCTTTTCACTCTTTGCCGGATTACTTCCCATTGGCTGGGCTGCATGGGCCGATCACCACCGGAACTCACGGGATTGAAGAAAGCACGCTACTCTCATTTTCGACGCGAGACACGCGCCTCCTAATCTCGCTTTTTTTCCGGACGGCGGCCCGTTTCTTCAAACTGCGCGATTGCCCCCAACCCAGCCAGAACGAGCGTCGCAGGCAAAAGCCAAGCGTTCGCCTCCACCAAAGCCGGCAACTGCTCCGGCGCGCGGTAATAATAAAGCCAATCCAGCCCGTGCGTGAAATACATCAGCGCCATCAATGACCGAAATGCGCCGACCACTGCCGTGGACATCACCACCGCCACCCGCTGCAATTTCAGCGCTACCAACCCCGTAACCACACCCGCCACCAACGAGCCCAACCCCGACGCCACCGGATCCACATTCGCCAGCAACAGCAACGCGAGCACCGCCCCGAAACCAAACCCCACCAGAAAAACCGCCAACAAATACAGTAGGTTAGCCAGCACACCACCCGCCACCGCGCCCAACAACCACCCCACCTATCCTGCGCCACTCGGCCACCCCATCACTCGCGCCGCCGCATCGACAACTCCGACACCCGCCACCGCGCCCAGCATCACCACAGATACCCGGAAAATCCGGTAGCCAAAGAAGCAGTCCAGTAACCCCCACGCCACCGCTGCGACGGAAATCCATGGATGCAAATTCTGATCAGCAGGCATGCCCGCACTCAGCGAGCCCGCACTCACCTTGGCAACCCTTTGCCGTCCATGCAGCCCCCATCCGCACCGCGCTCAAAACATCGTCACGGCCCGCGCGCTCTCGATGACTACCCACGCCGCGCCAAAGGCCGTCGCCCAACGCACTAGATTCTTCATCCTACGCTGCCGCCGTTCAGCGGCCTCATAATCGCGCCCCGGCAAAAGTGCGCCGCGATGCCCGCTGGCCTGCAAAAAGCTCGCCAGTTGCGCCCGCCGCACTCCCGTCGCTCGCAAACGCCGATCCAATCTCCGCCCCGTCAGCAGGGCCGGAAGGTTCAGCAAAAATTGGAGCAGCGATCGCATGCCCATCTACTCGGCAAAAATCGCGCTTCCGTTCAAGTGTGTTCCCGGTATTTCCTCTCTTTTTATCTCCACTTTACCATGCACCACTTCACCTACACCGGAAACCAACTACACTGTGAGGAAGTCTCCCTAGCCGACATCGCCAAGCTCCACGGCACGCCGACCTACGTTTACAGCGCGCAGACCATTGCGGACAACTACCAGCGCCTCGCCGCGAGCCTCGCGGGTCTCGACCTGCGTATTTGCTACGCTTTGAAGGCCAACCCGAGCCTCGCCGTCATCCGCCACCTCGCCAACCTCGGCGCGGCTTGCGACCTCGTGAGCGGCGGCGAACTCCGCCGGGCTCAAACCGCCGGCGCCCGTGTGGCCGACAGCGTGTTTGCCGGTGTCGGCAAATCCGAAGCCGAAATCCGTCTCGCGCTCGAACAGGGCATTTACAGCTTCCACGTCGAGAGCGAGCCCGAGCTCGTGCGCCTCAACCACGTGGCAGGCCGCCTAGGCGTTCGCGCCCCTATCGCCATCCGAGTCAACCCCGATGTGGATGCCAAGACGCACGCCAAAATCACCACCGGCAAAAGCGAAAACAAATTCGGCATCCCCCTCGCCGCCGCCGAAGCCGCCTACGCCGCCGCCGCCCGCTTGCCCCACCTCGAAATCCGCGGCGTGCAAATCCACATCGGCTCCCAGCTCACCTCGGTCTCGCCGTTCGTCGAAGCCGTCAAAAAAGTCCTGCCCTTCGTCCAACAGCTCAAGCAGACCTACGGCATCCGTTACTTCAGCATCGGCGGCGGCATCGGCATCATTTATCAAGACGCACTCGCCAGCGGCCAACGTGTCTGGTGGGACGCGCAACCCGAAGCCACCCGCCCGCTCACCCCAGAAACCTACGGCGCCGCGCTCAAACCACTCCTCGCACCGCTCGGCCTCAAAATCCTCCTCGAACCGGGCCGCTTCCTCGTCGGCAACGCCGGTGTGCTCCTCTCGCGCGTCGAATACCTCAAGCGCGGCCAAGGCCGCAACTTCCTCATCATCGACGCCGCGATGAACGACCTCGCCCGTCCGGCCATGTATGACGCCTATCACGAGATGGTGCCGCTCCTGCGCGACACGACGCGGCCTGCCATGAAAGCCGACATCGTCGGCCCTATTTGCGAGAGCGGTGACTGTTTCGGCAAAGAACGCACCACACAGGAACTCGGCGAGGGCGATCTCGTCGCCTTCCTCAGCGCCGGAGCCTACGGTTACAGCATGGCCGGGCGCTACAACACCCGCCCGGCTCCCGCCGAGGTGCTCGTGCAGGGCAAGACGTTTGAACTCGTCAACGCTCGCGAGACGTTTGAAACGATGATTGCCGGAGAGAAAATCCCCGCTTTTCTGAAAGCCTAACCCCCGCCCCATCGTGCCAGCCTCCCCTGCCATCCAGTTTGCCGTCGTCGGCGCGGGAGCTTGGGGCACAGCCCTCGCGCTGCATCTCGGCCGCCAACAGCAACCGACCTTGCTGATAACGCGCCGGGCTGAACACGCGGATGAACTCCGCCGCACGCGCGAAAACCGCGACTACTTGCCCGGGCTCACGCTGACCGCCGACCTCGAAATCACTGCGGACCCCACTGCGGCCGCGCGAGCTGATGTCATTCTGCTCGCGAGCCCGTCGCAAGCGTTGCGCGCTTGGGCTGAGGCGTTGCGCCCGGGTCTAACTGCGAACATCAAAACTCGCCTCATTATTTCGATGAGCAAAGGTCTCGAAGCCGGCACGTTTTTGCGTCCCTGCGAAATCATCGCCGCCGAACTTCCGGGCACAGAAGTCGCCGCACTCACCGGACCGACCAACGCCGCCGAGGTCGCCCACGGTCTGCCTGCAGCCATGGTGCTCGCCGCCGATCACGACAGCCCGCTACTCACCCGCGTGCAAAGCGCGCTCAGTGGCCCGACTCTTCGCCTCTACACCGCCCGCGACCTCGCCGGCGCCGAATTCGGCGGCTGTCTAAAAAACATCTATGCCATCGCCGCAGGCCTGTGCGACGGTCTGCGCCTCGGCGACAACGCCAAGGCCGCCCTCCTCACCCGCGCCCTGCACGAAATGGTGCGCGTCGGCGTGGCGCTCGGCGCACAGCGCGAGACGTTCTACGGGTTGAGTGGCTTCGGCGACCTCGTGGCTACGTGCCACGGCGCCTGGAGTCGCAACCGCGAATTTGGCCAGCGTCTCGGCGAAGGTCGCACCGTGGCCGAACTCCTCGCCGGACGCAAAAGCGTCGTCGAGGGCCAGCGCTCCGCTGACGCTTTCCATCAGCTCTGCCAAGCCCGTGGCATCGTCGCCCCGATTATGGCCGAAGTCCGCGCGATTCTGCATGAAGGCCGCACTCCGGCAGATGCCTTGCACGCGCTGATGACGCGCGAGCTCAAAGCCGAAAACTCCCATCCAGCCTAAACACCGAAGGCGGCGCCTGCTCAGAGCTCGGTGTATTTCACGTCCCGCCCACGCGCTTTCTCGACGGGATACTTGGCGGCGTTTTGCGCGAGCTTGGCCTCAATCGCCGCCGCAAGATCAAGACCGGTCATGTTGGCAAATTCGAGCGCGTAGATGACCACGTCGGCCACTTCGTCGGCGATACGGGTGCGTTTCTTCGGATCTTGAGCGATTTCGCGAGATTTCGCCGCATCGCACCACAAGAAGTGCTCCATTAACTCGCCCGCTTCTGCCGCCAGAGCCATGCTGAGATTTTTCGGCGAGTGAAACTGTTCCCAATCGCGCTCGTGAGCAAAGGCCAAGACCCGCGCTCGAATTTCCGCCAAGGTCGTCACTTCATCACGCATCGTGTTCATGTCGAGACGCTCGTCCTTCGGATAAGCGGACGCAAGCGCGGGCTCCGTGTGACGCTTGGGTGAATCCTTCCACGCGGTTGGCACGCTTTCCGCTCAAAAATGTCTTGCGCACGGTGCTTCTCATCGCATCGTCCGCCCTCCTTTTTCATCCATGGCTCCGGCCCACACAGTCCATCGCTCCCGCTTCGGCGCTTCCTCTCGGAAGGCCCAGCAGAGCTTTGGCGCGCAGCCTATGCTGCGTCAGTGCCGCGTCGCCCTTTGGGTTAAGAAAATCGCCGACGCGGGCTGCCTGGCCTGACGAGAACCGACTACGGTTCACGCTCCAGGAGACCCGCCGGTGAGACCACCGACGAGCCGCCTGCGTTTGCGCGCTCCATCCCCCTCCCTCTTTCAACTTTTGCTATGAAAACCATCCACAATCCAATTCTCCGCCACCGTTCGGCTCCCGCCCGCGAGGGCGTTCGCGCGCCGCGCTATGAGTGCGCGGATTTGCCGCAAGGCCTGCGCCTCACCGTGTTCGTTCCCGGCGTCGAGCAATCGGGTGTGGAAATCATGAGCCAAGGCCCGGATCTTTTTGTGCGCGCCCGGCGGCCACATCCCGTGCGCATTAACTGGGAAGCGCTGCAGCTGGAGAAAGCCGGTCTGCAACCTTACGAGCTAAAACTGCGACTCGGGCGCGGCTTCGATTTCACCGCGCTGCAAGCCGCACTCAACGACGGCGTGTTGACTCTTGATGTGCCCAAACGCGGAACTGTCACAAATTCCGTCCGGCAGGTGGCACAAACTGTGCTTTCCCATTAACTGCTTCTTCCGCGTAGCGGAAGTTTGGGGTAGAAAAAGCATCGGCGGGCCGCCTAGGGGTAGGCGGCCCGCCATTTTTTGCCCAGATATGTTATCTCCTCGGATTAGGAAGCGTCTGCCGAGTCGATTCACTTTTCTGGCACAGGCCAAGTGAGGCGTGTCTGCGCCTGCGGACCGCGCCCGAGCACCGCACGCAAGGCCTCCAGTGTCGCACGAAATTCCTCTTCTACGCGCCATGGAGGATTAAATACGAACAACCCACAGCCGCTCAGTCCCACGGTTGCTTCGGTCAGACCCAGCCTCAACTCTGCCTGCAACGCCGGTGTGCCCGTCACCGACGCGAGTGCCGCCAGTGCATCTTCGCCGCTCGCACGCGCGGTCAACGGATACCACACCGCATAAACCCCGCCGGGCAGACGCCGCAATGCCTCGCGCAACGCTCGCGTCACTTCTGCAAATTCGTTCCCACTCTCAAACGGCGGATCCACCAACACTAACGCCCGCCGCTCGACCGGCGGCAAAACCGCCCGCAAAGCCTCGTAGCCGTCGCGTGTCTGCACTGACACACGAGCGCGCCAACTAAGTTGCAAGTCCAAGGCCTCCGCATCGTCAGGCCGCAATTCGCAGAACATCGCCCGATCTTGCTCGCGCAGTAATCGCGCCGCGAGCCACGGCGAGCCGGGATAGTGCGCCAGCGGCCCGCCCGCGACCGCCGCACCCGTCCGCTCATGTTGATAGTCCGCGACCGCCGCGACATAATCCGTCAATGCAGGCAGCACCGGCACACCCCATAATTTACCAATGCCTTCCGGCCACTCGGGTGCACGCGTGCCACCACCCGGCAAAGTCTGCGCGGTTTCCAATTCGTAGCCGCCCCGACCTGCGTGCGTATCAAGATAAAGAAAGCCTTTTTCCTTCCGCTGCATCGCACGCACCAGCACGCCTAACAACACGTGCTTGAACACGTCGGCAAAGTTACCCGCATGATAATGATGCCGATAGTTCATGGCTCACTCTGCCACCGGCACCTTCACGACTGTCTTGTGCACGAGCGTAGGCGTTGAACCCACGCGCAGCGACGGCATGTGCCCGTCAGCCGGAAAAAACACCGCCACATCGCCCGCCGTGAATACAAGGCGCGCCGCGCGCGACGTGTCCGCGTATTTCAGCAGGTCTCTTTCTGCTGTGTGGTCTTCGGTGAGCTGCAAACTTCTGACCTCCTCGACCTCCATCAACTCCTCTCCGCTCACAATCACCTGCACGTCAATGTAACGGCGATGTGACTCAAAAAAACCCTCCGCGCGCGGCTTGGTTTGATAAGCCTGTTCCAACGCAAATGCGCCACCTTCGAGCTCGACCCGCTCAGTCACCCCGGCAGCCACACCGAGAATGCGGCGGCGCACCGCCGAATCTTCAGTCAACGCTTCTTCCACATAACGCAGGACGGAGGCAAAGCGCGGGTGAGCAGACAACTGCGAGCGGACAACAGTGGCAAAAGGACCGGTGATAGCCATGCGCGAAGAGTCTAATTGCCCGCGCCCCGGTCAAGCGACATCCCGCACGGCAGCTAGTTGCTGTTTGACGCTAGGGCGACGCCAACAGAACCTCCCCGCCCTCGCCTATTGTAGGATGATACCCCTGCTGCTCGCCTCTGCCGACCTCAACCCCGCCGCCCTGCACACCGCTTGGGATTGGGTGCTCGCGGTGCTGCAAATCATCGCCATCGATGTAGTGCTCGCCGGCGACAACGCCGTCGTGATTGCCCTCGCGGTCCACCGCCTGCCCGCCCGCGAACGTCTCTGGGGCATTCTCATCGGCTCGGGCATGGCGGTAGTTCTGCGCGTAGGACTGACTTTCGTCGCCGCCCAACTGCTTCAGATGGATTTCGTGAAACTCGGCGGTGGCGCGCTCATTCTCTGGATTGCCGTGAAACTGCTACTCGACAACACCGGCGACGAGAAAGCCCACAGCGAGGCTTCGAGTCTCTGGCAAGCCGTCTGGCTCATCACGGTAGCCGACATCACGATGTCGCTCGATAATGTGCTCGCCGTGGCTGGTGCCTCTAAAGGCAGCTTCGGCCTATTGATGTTCGGGCTGGGGTTGAGCATCCCGCTGGTGGTTTTCACCAGCAACTTGCTCGCCAAGCTCATGGATCGCTACCCCCTGATTATTTATTTCGGGTCAGCGATTCTCGGCAAAGTTGGCGGCGGTATGATTCTCACTGATCCAGTCATCGCTTCCCGGCTTCAGCTCTCTTCACTCAGCGTGTATCTGGCCGAGGCCGCTTGCGCAGCAGGCGTTGTGCTCGGCCCCTGGCTCTGGCGACGTCGCCACGCCGCTCGTCGCCAAAGCTAAATTAGGCGACCCGCAGAGTTGACCCTAGCGCGCGGAACGCGTGAGCATAGTCATGGTCTCGGCATTTGATCTGCCGAGCGCTCCATCTTTCGTCCTTACATCCAATTTCCCATGAAACACCGCCTACTCCTCCTCGCAGCCTCGATTCTATTTTCTCTTTCCGTTCAACCAAGTCGCGTCTGGGCTCAAGACGCCGAAAGCGCGACTAACACCGCCGCAGCTGCGGCGGTCGCCAGCGGACATGCGGCGCCGGTGCGCGCACCTGACTTTTTAGAGCATCTCGTTGATGTGATTTTGGAGGCCTTCGATATCAAAAGCTCGGGCAACACTTGGACGCATTACGCTATTGCTGCCCTCATCACACTGCTGGCGATTATCATGCGCCGCGTTGTCGCCACGCTCATTTTTGCCGCGATCAAAAAGCTGACCGAACGCACTGAAACCACCCTTGATGACAAACTCTTTGCCGCCCTCGAAGGCGTGGTGAAAGCGCTCATCATCGTCATCGGAGCCGTGGCCTCCTTGAAGGTGCTCAAGTTTTCCGAAACTGCCGACCGGACACTTGGCTATGCCTACACCGCAGCTTTCTCCTTTGTGATTTTCTGGGGCTTTCTGCGCTGCTTCAACACGGTGCTCGATCACCTGCAAGATGTAGCCAAAAAACGCGACCTCGGCGTCGCCCCCTTCATGCCGTGGATCAAGAAGTCGTTACTCGCCATCGTATTTGTCTTTGGCGTGCTGATGATCGCTCAAAGCCTCGGTGCAGATGTGAAAGCGTTTCTCGCCGGCCTCGGCATCGGCGGCTTGGCGTTCGCCCTCGCGGCGCAAGACACCATCGCCAACCTCTTCGGCTCGGTCGTCGTCGCAATCGACCAACCGTTCAAGATCGGCGAGTTTGTGCGCATCGGCTCGATCATCGGCATGGTTGAAGACATGGGCCTGCGCTCGACCAAGATTCGTGCCCTCGACCGCTCGCTGGTCACCATTCCAAACAAAACCGTCGCCGGTGAAATCATTACCAACCTCGCGCGTTTCAACGGACGTCGCGTGGAGCAAGTGCTCGGCCTCACCTACGACACTACCGCCGAGCAGATGCAAGAGATCGTGGAGGAATTTCGCCGCCTGATCCTCGCCGAGGATGAAGTCGATCCCACGTCCGTCATATGCTATTTCCGTGATTACAACAGTTCGTCGCTCGACATCTGGATGGTGTATGTCGTCAAAGACCCCGATTTCCACCAACACATGGTTTTGCGTCAGCGGCTGAATCTCGCCTTCATGCGCGCGGTGGAAAAGCGCGGTCTCTCGTTCGCCTTCCCCACGCAAACGGTGCATGTCGCCTCGCTGCCCACAGGGAGTGCATCGACACCGCCGCCGCCCGCGCTCTAACCCGCACCGCCGCCGCCATTGGCATCGCACCGCATGGCAGATTCGACTCCAGATTCGCGTCAGCCGGTGCTTTTTTACGATGGTGAGTGCGGTCTGTGCAACCGAGCCGTGCTCTTCCTTCTCCGCGCCGATCGGCACGCCCGCTTGCGCTTCGCTCCATTGCAAAGCGCACCGGCACAAGCATTTCTTCGCGCCGCTGGATTGCCGACCGAGGATTTCGACTCTCTGGTTTTTGTGCGCGATTGGTCGGCGGCGCACGCCAGGCAACCGCTTTTGCGCACAGACGGGGCTTGCGCCGCGCTCGCTGAAACCGCTGCGCCTTGGTGTTGGTTGGCGGGATTCCGCATCCTGCCGGCAAACTGGCGAGATGCGGCCTATCGCTGGGTGGCCCGCACACGCCATCGGCTCGGCGGGCGTCACTATCCGCGTCCGGCAACTGACCTGCGTTGGGCAGAACGATTTTTAGATCGCTGAATCGTGTCTTTCTCCTCGAAGAAATTCTATCCATCTGCCCTAGAAAATCATTGCTTCGCTCTAGGGCACTTCTCATACGGGAATCACTATGGCTAAAAAATCAGCTCGCAAACCCAACGCCGCTTTCATGAAGCCGGTCACCCCCAACGCTAAGCTCGCTGCTGTCGTTGGTTCGTCTCCGTTGCCCCGCACGGAGCTCACCAAGAAACTCTGGGCCTACATCAAAAAGAACGGCCTGCAGGACAAAAAGAACAAGCGCATGATCAATGCCGACGACAAACTGAAGGTTGTGTTCGGTGGCAAAGCTCAGGTCAGCATGTTCGACATGACCAAGCTGGTCAGCAAGAACCTCGAATAATATTCCCTTTTTGCTTTATACCCAAAACCGCCCGGAGCAATCCGCGGCGGTTTTGTTTTTTCTAGAACGATGACTGGCGCCACCACTCTACGCCGCCGTGCGCTCGGTTGGCTGACTTTCACGAACGTCCTGTGGGGTCTCAGCTTTTTGCTGATCAAGGCGGTGCTACTCGCACACCTCGCGGCAGATCCCGCCGCCCGCCCGGCCTTGGTTACGATGATGACCATCGCGCCGCGTTTTGTGCTCGGCGCACTTCTGCTCGGATTGTGGCTGCTGCCGCAGTGGCGCACCTTCACACGTCGCGAAATCGAGCAAGGGCTGTGGATGGGACTGAGCGGATGTGGCGGCATGTATTTTCAGAATAGCGGCCTGCAAGAAACCTCGGCGTCCATCGCGGCGTTTCTGACGCAATTCTATGTGGTGCTGATTCCGGCTTGGGTCGCCTTACAAGCGCGACGCTGGCCGAGTGGACGCATCTGGTGGTGTTGCGCTCTCGTGCTTGCTGGCGTGGCGGTGTTGGCGCGTGTCTCCCCCGCAACGCTACACATCGGTTGGGGCGAAACTCAGATTCTGTTCAGCGCAGCATTTTTTGCGGTGCAAATCTATGTGGCCTCATCCGCGCGCTTCGCCGGCAATCGCGCCTTGCCTGTCACCTTCGTGCTCTTCGTGACCGCCGCGCTCGTCTTTACGCTGGCGGCATCGACGCTGGCCCCCGACCTCAACGCGCTGCTCACCCCTTGGTGCTCGCCGGGTTGGTTAGGGGCGACGCTGGCGCTCACCTTATTCTGCACACTGGCCACCTTCACGCTTTTGTGCCGCTGGCAACCGCTGCTCACTCCGACGGAAGCAGGGTTGATTTATTGCCTAGAGCCAGTGTTTGCCGCCGCCCTCTGTCTTTTTCTTCCGGCGTGGATTTCAGGTTGGCTGGGTATCTCCTACGCCAATGAAACCCTCACTTGGCACTTATGGGTTGGCGGCGCCTTGGTCACGGCCGCAAACGTTCTCATCCAGATACGCCCGTCCTCCACAGCCAACTGAGCGCAAGGGCCAACCACGCCCCTACCCCGCAAAATGGATTGCGGGAATCGAGCCGCCGAATCTAAGGTGACGCTTTCCCCGCAGTCGTATCCGTCTGCTCAACTCAACTCAGCACCTCCTCCTCCCATGCCACTCGCCACCGGCACCAAAGCCCCCGATTTCACCCTCAAGTCCAAAACCGCCGACGGCCTCAAGGACGTGACCCTCTCCGCCAATTTCGGCCAAAAGCAGACCGTGCTGCTTTTCTTCCCCCTCGCCTTCACCGGCGTCTGCACGCAGGAAATGTGCGACATGACCGCCGGGCTCAGCCAATATGCCAGCCTCGGCGCCGAAGTCATCGGCATCAGCGTAGACAGCCCTTTCGCCCAAGAAGCTTGGGCCAAGCAGAACAAAATCGGCATCACGCTCGTCTCTGACCTCAATAAGACCGTCACCAAAGCCTACGACGTGCTCTTCCCCAATCTGGCTGGCGTCGGCGACACTTCCGCTCGCGCCGCGTTTGTCATCGGCCAAGACGGCGTCATCAAATACGCCGAACAAACCCCCACCCCGAAGGACTTGCCGAACTTCGACCAAGTTAAAGCGGCCCTCGCCAAGTAACCTCCCCCGCCCGCTTCGCGGCCCCTGTTTCCCATGTCCCTCCCGAATCCGTTCAACACCCTCCAAACCTTCGCCGACGGCAAGAAGTTCTACTCACTGCCCGCTCTTGAGCAGGCCGGTTTCAACGTCTCGCGCTTACCGGTGAGCATCCGACTCGTGCTGGAGGCGGTGTTGCGCAACTGCGACGGCAAACGCGTGCTGGAGTCCAACGTTCGCGCCCTCGCGAACTGGAAGCCAACCGAAGCCCGCACTGCGGAAATCCCCTTCGTCGTCGCACGCATCGTTTTGCAGGACTTCACCGGCGTGCCGCTGCTTGTGGACCTCGCCGCCATGCGCTCCGCCGTCGCCAAGATGGGCAAGAACCCGAAGATCATCGAGCCGCTCGTTCCCGTGGATCTTGTGGTGGACCACAGCGTGCAGGTGGACTTCGCAGGCTCGGCGGAAGCCTTGCAGAAAAACTTGGAGTTGGAATTCACGCGCAACCGCGAGCGCTACCAATTCCTCAAGTGGGGCATGCAAGCCTTTGACACATTCAAAGTCGTGCCGCCCGGCATCGGCATCGTCCACCAAGTCAACTTGGAGTATCTCGCCAAGGGCGTGCTCAACGCCGGTGACATTTATTATCCCGACACGCTCGTCGGCACCGACTCACACACGACGATGATCAACGGCATCGGCATCGTCGGCTGGGGCGTCGGCGGCATCGAAGCCGAAGCCGGCATGCTCGGCCAACCGGTGTATTTCCTCACGCCTGACGTCGTCGGCGTGCATCTCACCGGCTCACTCCGCGAAGGCGTCACCGCCACAGACCTCGCCCTCACCGTCACGCAACTCATGCGCAAGACGAAGGTCGTCGGCAAATTCGTCGAATTCTTCGGCCCAGGCGCCGCCGCGTTACCCGTGGTGGACCGCGCCACCATCGCCAACATGGCCCCCGAATACGGCGCCACGATGGGCTTCTTCCCGATCGACGCCGAGTGCTCGACCTACCTCCGCGCCACTGGCCGCGACGAAAAACACGTCGCCACCTACGAAGCTTACTACAAGGCGCAAGGCCTCTGGGGCATTCCGCAAAAGGGGCAGATCGATTACTCGCAAGTCGTCGAGCTCGATCTCAGCACGGTCGTGCCGAGCGTCGCCGGCCCGAAGCGTCCGCAGGATCGCATCGAACTTCAGAACCTGAAAAAGGAATTCATCACGGCGTTCTCCAAGCCGGTCACCGAAGCCGGCTTTGGTAAAAAAGCCGAAGAGTTCTCGAGCGTAAAAGCCGAGGTCAACGGCACCAAGCTCGGCCACGGCTCCGTGCTCATCGCGGCCATCACCAGCTGCACCAACACGTCCAATCCGAGCGTCATGCTCGCCGCTGGCTTACTCGCGAAAAAAGCCGTCGAGAAAGGCCTCAAGCCCAACCCGCTCGTGAAGAGCTCGCTCGCGCCTGGCTCGCGCGTCGTCACCGATTACTTGGACAAGACCGGCCTCACGCCGTATCTCGACCAGCTCGGTTTTCAGACGGTTGGCTACGGCTGCACGACCTGCATCGGCAACTCCGGCCCACTCGCCGCGCCGGTGGAAGAAGCCGTCGTGAAGAACGACCTCGTCGCCGCCTCCGTGCTCTCGGGCAACCGCAACTTCGAGGCCCGCGTGCACCAGAACATCAAGGCCAACTTCCTCATGTCGCCGCCGCTCGTCGTCGCCTTCGCCCTCGCCGGCCGCGCCGACATCGATCTCAGCAGCGAGCCCATCGGCACCGGCAAAGACGGAAAACCAGTTCTGCTCAAAGACATCTGGCCCACCCTACAAGAGGTGCGCGACCAAATGTCCGCCGCGCTCAAACCGGAAGTCTTCCGCAAACTCTACACCGATTTCGCCGCGCAAAATCCGAAATGGAACGAAATCCCCGCGACCACCGGCAACGTTTACGCGTTCGATGTTAAGTCCACTTACATCCAAGAACCGCCGTTCTTCGCGAACTTCTCCATGCAACCCGGCACCATCGCCGAAATTCGCGGCGCCCGGGCGCTCGGTATTTTTGGCGACTCGGTGACGACTGACCACATCTCGCCCGCTGGCGCCATCAAGAAGACTTCGCCCGCCGGCAAGTTCCTACTCGATAACGGCGTCGCATTTGAGGACTTCAACTCCTACGGCTCGCGCCGTGGCAACGACCGCATCATGACACGCGGCACTTTCGCCAACGTCCGCATCAAGAACCTCATGCTCGGCGGCAAAGAAGGCGGTAACACCCTCGCGCCCGACGGCACCGAGGCTTCTATCTACGACGCTTCCATGGCTTATCAGGCTAAAGGCACGCCGCTCATCGTCGTCGCCGGCCAAGAATACGGCAC
>JACCDO010852498.1_pt1 | contig 21989 bp, 18 predicted proteins | sample 7446101 | NCBI WGS metagenome assembly JACCDO01 (sample SAMN15323440, study PRJNA562643) | freshwater metagenome | isolation source: river surface water | place: USA:Blue River Watershed | collected 2017-08-16
AGAATGTTGAAATACACGGTGGCATTTGCATCCTGAAAAATCTTCATTCTGCCCAATTCCTTTTGTTTGGGGAGGGTGGTCATGGTGAAAAGGGAAGTTTTATTCAAATACCAATCAAACTTGCGCTCTCCACCGCTGGTGCCACTGGAGTGTCCGACCAAAAAATAATAGGTGCTTGTTTCTTTGCCTTTCTTGGGAATTTGTCCATTAAACCGAATGGGCGATTCACCATTGCAGCGGGTAAGCAAGGCCATGGAGGCGTATTCATGATAGGGTGAAAAGTAAGAAATGTCTTCCCCTTCGACTTTGGTATTAAAATACAATCCATCCTGCGCTTGTACTTTAGCTAAGCTGCAGATAACGGAGATTAAGAAATAAGCAAAGCGTTGTTTAGTATCCATTCTCCAAAAGGAACTGGGTCATTTTTTCGAATAAGTGCAATCTGGTTTTGCCTCCTGCGATGCCGTGATTCTTATTGGGATAAGCAAAGAAATCAAATGGTTTGTTCGCTTGAATCAAAGCCTCTGCAAAATCCATTGCATTTTGATAATGAACATTGTCATCGGCAGAACCATGCACCAATAGGAAAGGACCATTCAACATCTTGGCGTAGTTCACTGGCGAATTGTCTTCGTAACCACTTTTGTTTTCTTGTGGTGTGCGCAAGAAACGCTCAGTGTAAATGCTGTCGTAATATTTCCAATTGGTAACGGGTGCAACTGCAATACCGGCATGAAAAACTTCTGCTCCCTTGGTCATGCACAATGATGTCATATAACCCCCAAAACTCCAACCCTGCATGTTGATTCGGCTCCCATCGACAAAAGGCATTTGAGACATTAGTTTAGCGACTTCGATGAAATCTTCCGTTTCATTTTTTCCCAATTGCATATAGGTGGAATGTTTAAAATCTCGTCCGCGGAATTGAGTTCCTCTTGGATCTACGCTGGCCACGATATACCCCTGTTGCGTCAGCATTTGGTGCCATAAATAGTTGCGACCCTCATACATGTCCATGACCGTATTTCTTCCAGGTCCACCATAAATGACAAGAACTACAGGATACTTCTTGTCTTTTTCCATGTTTTGTGGTGTCATTACCCAAGCATTCAAGGTGTGTCCTTGCGGAAGGGTGAAGGTCATGAATTCTTTTTTGCTGCTGCAATAATCCGCCAGAGTGGATTTCAATTTTTCATTGGCCACCAACGTTCTCAACATGGAACCTGTCTCATTGTGCAAGGTGATGGTGGAGGGCTGATTGGCACTGGAGTGGGTGATGATGCAATACCTCATTCCTTTACTGAAGCTCGCATCATACGTTCCGCCATCATATTTTTTCCCCATCCAAGTTTCCGTTTTTCCTTTCAGATTAACCCTTTGAATACTCTTGCCAATGGTGTTTTCCGAAGCTGAATAATAGACATTGTTCTTTTCATCCAATCCATAAACATCAACCACTTCCCACGCTCCTTGGGTCAATTGCTTTTTTAATTTCCCAGCATTGTCGTAGTGATACAAATGCTGAAATCCATCTTGTTCGCTGGTGATGATAAATCCTTCTTGGTTGTGTAAAAAGTAAAAGTTGTCATTGATGTCAATGTACGTTTTGCTGGTTTCCTTATATAAAACTTCAGCAGGGGGAATATTACTCCCTTTGCTCAACGCATTTTGAATATGGTATCCTACTATGTTCAAATCATTTTGAAGTCGATTCATTTGGTATACAAACAATCGATAATCCGTCGGATGCCATTTGAAACGAGGGATGTAGGTATCGGTATCTTTTCCTGAAAAAACATTCACGGTACTTCTTGTGCTCAAATCAAAGACATGCGCCGAAACTTGGCTATTCTTTTCTCCTGCCTTGGGATATTTGAAAGTAACGCGCTCAGGATACAATTGTCCATAAAGATCCATTCCGTATTCAGGAACTTCCGTTTCATTAAATTTCAGATAAGCAATGGCCAAACTATTGGGTCTCCATTGGTACGCTTGAACCAAAGCAAACTCCTCTTCATACACCCAATCGGTAGCACCGTTGATGATGCTATTCCATTGTCCATCCTGGGTTACTGCTGTTGTTTCGTTCCTATTGAGATCGTAGATAAAGATGTTGTTGTCATAAACATAAGCCACTTTGGTTCCATCAGGACTAAAACTGGCTAAGCGGGTTTTGTTTTTCTCTCCTGTAATTAAAGCTTGCGTTTTTCCGGTGTTCAAATCATGGATGAAGTAGGTGGCATAATAACTATATCGATACAATGCTTCTTCCTTGGTTTCAATCAATATTTTCTTTTCGTCAGCGCTGAAGCTATATCCTCCAAATCCAGTTTCTGTATTATTAAAAATACTCATCGAAGAAGCGATTAGCCCAACGGAATCTCCTGTTGCGTAGCTGTACTTGACAATATAGTCTCCCAATTTTTTGCTGCTCTTTTGCAAGGTGTAATGCAGTCCATCATTCATGCTGGGTCCTTGTTCAAAGCGCTCGCTGGCAAAGGTGTTGCCGGTCCAAATCAATTCATTGTTGAGTTTTTTCTGTCCCAAAATGAATGTGGAGAGGACCAAAAATGTTGTGCTTAAAATTAAATGTTTCATGTTCATAGCTTCTCCTGCGAAGATAAGTGCAAACCCACCTTTGCGGTATTTTTGAATTATGTCAAAAGACCATAAAAAAATCGATGCAATTGACCTGGATGTTTTTCGGCAAATTGTTGGATCTGATGCTGTGCTGTTGGATGAGGAATCTTTAAAGCGATATGGCTCGGATGAAACAGAAGATCTTTGTTTTCCTCCCCATGTGGTTTTAAAACCTCGAAATCCTCAAGAGGTATCGGCTATCATGAAGCATTGCTCTGCTCATAATATCTGTGTCACACCCATTGGTGCCAGAACAGGATTGAGCGGAGGAGCACTTTCCATTCACGGCGGAGTTGGGTTGAGCATGGAGCGCATGAACCAGATTCTCAACATCGATGAAAAGAATGGTCAAGTAACCACTGAACCTGGCGTGATTACGCAAGTGCTGCAAGAGTCCTGCGCAGAGAAAGGTTGGTATTACGCCCCTGATCCTTCCAGCAAAGGCTCTTGTTTCATAGGTGGTAACATCGCTGAAAATGCCGGAGGTGCGCACGCGGTGAAGTATGGCGTGACCAAAGATTTTGTTTTGAATCTGGAAGTTGTTTTGCCCAATGGGGACATTATTTGGACGGGTGCCAATACGCTAAAGAATTCTACAGGTTATCATTTAACACAACTCATGGTGGGCAGCGAAGGAACTTTGGGAATCATAACCAAAGCCGTTTTGAAACTCTTGCCTTTGCCCAAGCATCAATTGCTCATGCTGGTTCCATTTTATCAGGCAGAGCAAGCCTGTCAGGCGGTGAGCGCTATTTTTCAGGCGGGCATCATGCCCAGTGCTTTGGAATTCATGGAACGAGATGCCATAGATTTTGTCTTACAATTCTTGGATGATGTTGTGGTCCCCATTGAAGAAAAAGTGCAAGCCCATTTGTTGATTGAGGTGGATGGAAATTACCCCGATGTATTGATGCAAGACTGTGAACGCATCATGGAGGTGCTGACAGCTTTTGATTGCGGTGATCCACTTTTGGCGGAAGATGATACCCAGAAAAATCAATTGTGGAAGATGCGCCGCAAGGTGGCGGAGGCGGTGAAGTCGCATTCGGTCTACAAAGAAGAGGATACTGTCGTTCCCCGTTACCAATTGCCAACCCTTTTGAATGGAGTAAAGTCCATTGGACAGAAGTATGGTTTTCGTTCCATCTGCTACGGCCATGCCGGAGATGGAAATCTGCATGTGAATATTGTGAAAGATGCGTTGAGTGATGCGCAATGGCAAGAAATGTTGCCCTTGGCCATCACAGAAATATTTGAATTGACCCGATCTTTGGGAGGAACTTTGAGTGGCGAGCATGGCATTGGTTATGTGCAAAGACCCTACATGCATTTGGCTTTTAATGCAACCGAGTTGGCCATCATGAAAGGAATCAAGTCAGTGTTTGACCCCCAAGGCATTCTCAATCCATCAAAAATTTTACCATGAGAATTGCCATTATCGGTGCTGGCGCTGCTGGATATTTTACGGCATTGCAGCTGCAAGAATTGCTTCCTGAGGCAGAAGTGAAGTTGTATGAAAAAGCAACGCCATTGGCCAAGGTGAAAGTGAGTGGGGGAGGTCGCTGCAATGTGACACATGCTTGTTTTGATCCAGCTGAATTGGTTCAATATTATCCCAGAGGAGGAAAAGAATTGTTGGGCCCCTTTCATCATTTCCAGCCTGGCGATACCATTGCTTGGTTCGCGGATCGAGGCGTGGAATTGAAAGTTGAAGAAGATGGACGGATGTTTCCCATTACTGACAAGTCGCAAACCATCATCGATTGTTTTCAAAACACCTTGCGTTCGGAAACGTTGGTGAGGGTCGGAGTTGCTGATTTTGTTCAGGATGGAGAAGGTTGGAAAATCGTGACGGATCAAGGTGATGAGGAGCGATTTGATCGTTTGGTCATCACAGTAGGCAGCAGTCCCAAGTTCGCCAAGTTGATGGAGCAGAAGGGCATCACCATGGTACCTGCAGTGCCATCACTATTCACCTTTCACATCCCAGATGAGACGCTGCATGCATTGTCAGGATTGGCGTTTCATGCCGAAGTAGAAATAGAAGGAGCGCCTTGGACCACTGAAGGTCCGATGTTGATTACCCATTGGGGAGCCAGCGGTCCTGCCGTATTGAAGATGAGTGCTTGGGCAGCAAGGTGGATGGCAGAGCGGGAGTACAAGGCCGAGATGCAGTTAAATAGCTTGCCCCAATGGAGCAGAGATACTGTCAAGCAGCAGTTGATGGAGGTGCGCAAGGTCAGTGCCAAGAAGCAGGTCATCAATGCGCATCCACCGGGGGTGACCAACCGTTGGTGGAATTTTGTTGTACAAAAGCACAACAAGGAGAAAGACAAATTGTGGGCTGATGTGACCAATGAGGCCATTGAAAGCTGGACAGATCTATTGACACAGATGCGTTTGCCCGTTAATGGCAAGTCGACCTTTAAGGAAGAGTTTGTCACAGCAGGAGGCGTTGATTTGCGCAGTATCCATTTCAAGACCATGGAGAGCAAAGAGCAGAAGCATTTGTATTTCGCAGGAGAGGTATTGGACATTGATGCCGTGACGGGGGGATTCAATTTCCAAGCAGCATGGACCACAGCATATATTGCGGCTCGCGGCATAGCAGAATCATTTTCTCAAAAATAATTTGCGTAACAACAGATTAACCATGTATATTTGCACTCACAACATTGCGGGGTGGAGCAGTTGGTAGCTCGTTGGGCTCATAACCCAAAGGCCACAGGTTCGAGTCCTGTCCCCGCTACTAGGAAAAGCCCGAGATTTATCTCGGGTTTTTTTGTGGATTTTCAGAATCAAACCGTAGGTTTGAATGATAGAAAAGCCGAAAAAAACAAGATGCGAAGCATCTGGCTTTTCCTTGTTCAGCCCCCCTATTAAGGTCCACCGAGCGCAGCGAGGTGATCTTTCTTTCTCTTTCTCTTTCTCTTTCTTTTATTGTCATCCTATGCGTTGCCCCGCTCACTGCGTTCGCGGGTCGGGCTTTCCGCTTGTATCTTTTGGCTGCGCCAAAAGGATACCGCTTCAATCCCTCACCGATGAGAACTTCAATCCAATCTACTTTTTCTTGATCTTTCTCTGTTGACTCGGCGGTAAAAAATTGTCTTTGGTCACCACCTTTTTTCCTGTCTTTGCTTCCAGTTCTTTTTTCGCATTATTGGCAATTTGACCACCTTGCTTTCCCGCTGTCGCATTTTCTTGAAGGCCTTTGGCTTCATCTGCTTCTGCAATTTGTCGGGTGGATAATTCGGCCAACGCCGTAAACAGCAATTCAGCTTCGCTCATGTGATCCCGCAAATTTTGCGATTTCAGTCCTTTTATTTTCTTGTGCTCCTGAACACTTAAACCCGTCCACTCTTGATGAATAATATTGGTCAAAAAAGCGAATTCATCATTTTGAGTAACGCCGTTTTCCTTCCAATAATCAGTCAATTTATTGCGGGTTTCTTGTCCCGTCATTCTTTGCTGAATCCACTTTTCGCTTCGTCCTTTTTTCTTCCAATTTTCGCGTGCGCGATCCATACTCAGACTTGGATCTTGGATTTCTTGCAACCGCTCATATCCCACTTTGGCCAACCATTGCTTAAAAGGCTCCGCTTTGGGCGAAGGAATAGATTGAACAATCCTAAAGATTTGTTCTACATTGCCAACATCAGTTTCCCGCATCTTTCCATCTTCAGATAACATTTTCAACCGGTTACAATTTGTAACCGTTTCATTCCCTTCTTTGAGCAATCTGCTTTTCAAGACCTTCCAATAATTTCTGGATCGCTCTACACTCGGCTGATCTGTCAATATTCCAACAATATCCACGATACTGAAATACCATATTTCATTTTCCGAGTCATAGTGACTTCTGACTTTCTTGTCCTCAAAGATTTGTATGTTGTTCATGGGATGTTTTGATTGAGTGAATAAAGATTTGTGGTTCTGTTCAGCAGATAAGATTGATAGTATAAAACTACAATTTTAAACCACCTAAAAATCAATTGTTGAAGAAAAAGAATGGTTGTGAAAAGCGCAATTTCAACAACTCTAAAATGTCATTATTCCCAAGCTAAAAGATAAAATCAGTTATGCGTTGCCCCGCTCACGGTGTTCGCGTGTCGGGCTTTCCGCTTGTGTCTTTTGGCTTCGCCAAAAGGTCCCTCACCGAAATTATCGCATCACATGATTGATTACGTTTATCTTTGCTCCTCCAAAAAAGTTTGGTCCCGTAGTATAATGGATATTACATGGGTCTCCGGAACCCAGGATTTGCGTTCGATTCGCGACGGGATCACTTTTTTATTTCCCCATCAACAGCAACAAGGCCATCACCGATAAAGCCAAGCCCGCCCAGTTGATCTTGCTCAATCGCTCCTTGAAAAACATTACTGCTATTATGGTGCTCAACATCACCACCCCCAAATTGTTCAAACAAATGATGCTCGTCTTCAGCATCCATCCACTGTCTATGGTTTTGACCAAAAAGAAGATCGATCCGTAATTCACTACACCGAGTAACGCGCCGTATTGCCACTCCTTCTTACCAAATTGAAAAGTCTTTCCTGTCTTGCGCCATTTGTTGTATAGGACAAACAACAATCCACTGATGCCCGCGGTCAAAAAAGGCAAACAGGCATACAATGACAAGGCTGATGCGGTTTGCGCAGTCTCAGACAACTTCGGAATCATGTAGTCAATCAGGGTAGATCCAAAAAAAGATGATGGCTGGATAAACCAACATCGACCGCTCAAAGCGTCGTCCATCTGCCTTGATTGAACTCAATACTATACCCATGATGGCCAATCCAATGGCAATCCATTGTGTGGCTGTTAATTGCTCTTCTGGATTGGTCAACGTGAATATGATGACCACCAATACCAACGACATTTTTCCCGCAATCGTGGTGTTGCTCACCCCAACCAACTGCGCCGATTTTCCCGTAACATTAAAAATACTGATGAAGGATATTCCCAACAACAATGCCCCCCAACTCCAAGTCGGAAATTGCAAAGCCTCGTCAAGTCCCGCTCTTAAGTCCGTGGCCATGCTGATACCAAATGTGAAGGCCACCAAATAATTGACCATGATGGCTTCAAATACCTGAACTCCTTTGATAGCAAACCATTTGAACAACAGATACAAAAGGGTAGTGGAGAGTATGGATAAAATAAGAAAGGTCATCGGTAATAAATTTTTAATTGGTCATCACCAATGTTTTGTAATTCAGGGGACTCTGCTTTCCATACCGGAGCTGCAGTTCCCTGTCCCAGCAAATGGGGGGATTCAAAAATGCGTGCTTCATCCCAGCAATTTTGGTCAATAAAGGTTTGCAATGTATGCCCTCCGCCTTCAACCAATATCGAGGTGATGCCATTTACAAAACAATATTGAAGAACGGTTTCTATCGCATGGTTTGAGTAGGGCAGGGCAGTCATGCCTTCAAGCAATTGATCAATGTGTTGGTTGTCTTTGTAAACAACCACCGTATTTGGTGGACATTGTCCAATGTGATACTGCGAATAGGGTTGCAATTGCAATTGAGGGTCTATCACAAACCGAATGGGTGATTGACTGTTATCCGCGTGGAATGTCAATCTGGGATTGTCCACGGAAACAGTTCGTCTACCGACCAATATCGCCATTTCTTCTTTTCTCCACTGTTGCACCAAATATCTACTGGCCGCGCTGCTGATGGCAATGCTTCCTTTTTCGCCATTGGTGCGAGCTGGATCAATAAATCCATCTGCACTTTGCGCCCATTTCAAAATGATGTAGGGCCGTTGTTTTTCAAAATGTGCATTGAATCTTCGGTTCATCCATCGGCAAGCCTCTTCTTCAATTCCAATGACGACTTCTACACCGTTGGCACGCAGAAATTCAATTCCTTTTCCATTGACTTTTGGATTGGGATCTTGCTGTCCAACCACCACTCTGGGTATTTGATGGGCAACAATGAGCGAAGCGCAGGGTGGCGTCTTGCCCTGGTGCGCGCAGGGTTCCAAGGTGACATATAAAGTCGATCGAGCAAGCAAACTTTTGTCCTCAACACTATTGATGGCGTTCACTTCAGCATGCGCTTCTCCATATTTTTCATGAAAACCTCTTCCGATGACTTTGTCATTGCATACAACCACAGCGCCAACCAAAGGATTGGATTTTACCTGACCCAAACCCTTTTGGGCAAGATCAATGGCCAACTGCATGTATGTTTTTGCATCAAAAATCATCCACCAATTTTACCGGGACCGCCCAATTTCATCACAATCAAAAACATCAACATCGCAATGGTAAACAACGCCATCATTGCAGCCACCAGTCCAATTGCAAATAGCGCAATGATTCCTAGTACGGCTAAAACAAGCAAAACTCCCGTTACACTCCCTAAGCCGATGGCGGCAATCAATGCAATGATGCCCAATACACACAAGATTCCAATGCCAATTTCAAAAAAGAAAGAGGTAGCTTTTAATAGCGCTTTCATCCCTTTTTTATTTGATTTTGGGGTGTCGTATGGCAGTGCATATGCTCCTTCTTCTTCAACCATCGTAGTGTCCATGTATGGATCAGGCATGGGAACATATTCTTCAGAAATGACTTCTTCAGAATCAATGATGTCAGTGTCTGGATTGATTCTCCATACCTCTTCTTTTACCAAGATCAATTCCTCATCGCTCAAAGAACATACTGCTTGATCGGTAAGTTTTGGCTTGGCTTTTACTTGCTTTTCGGTTGATGCAGCGTTAAAACTCCACTTTCCTTTTGCGTCGTATTTTTTAGTCAGAAAGGATGCGTTCTGACAAGCGCTCAGAATCGCTATGGATAAGAGTAGGAGGAAATTATTTCTTTTCATTTTGTAGTGTAGGCACCACCCATTTTGTTGAATTTTCTTGGCCAATTTCTTTCTTGAAAATGGGTACTGTTTTTTTTACTTCATCCATCAGCACATCCAATGCGCCAAAGCAATCTTTGCGATGCTTCGCGGAAATACCAACCCAGACTGCCGTTTGACCAACAGCAACTTTCCCCAATAAATGATGAAAATAAATCGATTGAATATCAAATTGACTTTGAAGTTGCATAGAAATTTTTTCCAATTCTTTGATGGCCATTTCCGGAAGTCCTTCGTATTCTATGATGGCTACTTGTTCTTGTTCGCCCATCTGATCTGGTCGCACAATGCCTTCAAAAATCACAGTCGCTCCGGTTGAAGCTTCCTGAATGAAGGCCTTGATGACATCTGCGGTGACTGGTTCACTTGAAATATTGAAATGTTGTCGCATACTCATCCTCCGCTGACTGGTGGCATTAAATACAACTTCATTCCATCTTTGATTTCAAAATCATCGGGCTGATAGGTTTGATCAAAAACCACGGCGATGGGCAATTGCGGGTGGATGGTAGGAAATTGTTTGAGCCAATTTCGGAGATCCAGAACCGTTGCTGGTTCTGGGTGTTTCCAAACAAACCAATCATGACCCAAGGTGTCTTTGAGTATTCCAAATGCCATGATGTCCACACTTATCTCTGCCATATCAATTGCTGTCCTGCAAATATCAATAAGATTCCGGTTATCCACTTCACTTGTTCTTGCTTTAACCATGAGATGGAGATCTTACTTCCCATCCAACCTCCAATAACGACAGCAAACAGCCAATCCAAATGAACTTCGTTCCAAGTTAAATCAGATCGAGTGGACAGAATGACAATGGACAGAAAGGAATTCACGGCAATGAATAAGGCTGTGAAAGCCGCGATTTCCTTGGGTTTCCCCCAACGACTCAAATGCAAGATGGGCGAAAAATAGATTCCACCTCCAATGCCAGTCAACCCCGCAATGCTACCGATGAAGAAAGAAATCCATTTCATCACGTGTGTTGGAATGACGATGATCCAACTCTCCCAGAATTTTTGCCCCAATATGGATATTCCTCCCAAAGTCAGAAAGATGCCCAAAAGCAATTGATGAATAGCGACTTTGAATTCTATCAAACCAAAAATCATGCAAGGCAGAGCCGCCCATACCATCAAAGCGATGACTTCTTTTCTTCGATTTCTAAGCAAGTCAAATTTCATCCAAGCACTTTGTATCGTTACGCCCAAATTATTGATGAGTCCATTGATCTTGATAACAAAGAAGGGTAGGGCAGTTGCTTGCGACAATACCGCGAGATACATGCTTCCCCCACCAAATCCGGCAGAAGAATACACAAAAGCAATGGCGAAAAATACCAGGGCAATCAACCTTGGATGTTTTTCATTTGATCCATGATTTTCTTGACATCCTCATCGGCCTTGCGCAATTTATCTTGGCAAAACTGAACCAAGAAAGCTGCGCGGGCTACTTTTTCCGAAAGCAAATCAATGGAGATTTCATCATTATCTATGGCTACGGCAATTTTTTCCAATTCTTCATAAGCCGCTTCATAGCTGGCAGGGATAGCTTGTTCAGTCATTTTGTATGTCTTGTATTTGTGTGGTGATTTGGCCATCTTTCATTTGAATGACCAATGGTGTATCTGCATGCAATTGGTTCAAGGACGAAATGGTTTTTCCTTGTTGTTTTAAAATACCAAACCCCCGGTTCAGCCATTTCTGTGGCGAATGGGCTTCGACAAATTGGGTCATGTTTTTAACGGCCAATTCTTCGCGTGTTATTTTCTCTGCCCCTTGCTTGACAATCGTTTTCCAATATCGAGCAATGCCCGTATTTTGCAATTGAACATTCTTTGGAATCGACTTTGAAATGTCTTTCCAACATTGTTGCGCATCGGTTTGGGCCTGCCGGATTAAATCAAGTGCATCTGTTTGAAGGTTGACTTGAAGGCTTTGCAAATCCGATTTGGCCGCTGACAATCGCCCTTGGGCAGATGCGGTGGTGGTCAATTGCAGACTATTGATGCTTTTTGTTTTTTCTTGAATGAGAATGGGTAAGAGCTTTTGTATGCTTTGCCAATGCCCAAAAGCAATGGATTCAGCATGCTCTTGGTGATGCAGTATGACTTCCGCCACCTTGGTGGGTGATTTGTAGGCACCGTGCGCAACTTGATCGGTGAGTGAAACATTTCGGGTATGTCCAATGCCTGTGAATATGGGAATGGGGCATTTTAGAATGGCTTCTACAAGGCTCAACTGATCAAAAGCATGCAAGTCCAAAGCAGCACCGCCACCACGAACAATAACAATAACATCAAACTTTTCCTGGGCCAAAAACACTTGAACGATGGCTTGCTTGATGCTCTCAGCAGCCGTCTCTCCTTGCATCACCGCAAAGAATGGAGCAATGGAAAAAGTATAACCCTGTCGGTTCTTCATCAGTTCATCCAAGAAATCTATTCCGCCTTCCGCCCCTTTGGCGGTAATCAAAGCAATGCGTTGAATAATCAATGGCAATGGCAAACTTTGGTTGTGGCTGATCAGCTTGCCATCCACCATTTTCAACTTGTCGGGATGCTTGATCAATAATTTTTGCACCGTCTTTTCTTTCTCTTGCGCCAATGCCCCGATGGTGTAATTGGGATCAATGTGCAACACTTGGGCACTGATGCCATATTCAGGATGGTATTGCACACTGAGTTTGAACAATACTTGGAGTCCCGCTTTCAATGGCTGTCCCGTAGCTTTTTCAAATTGATCTATCAAAATCAAATTGCGCCAAAGTTTGGCCTCAAGACGGGCTTTGAATTTGCCCGGTGTTTCAGATTTCTCTACCAAGCCAATGTGGGCTTGCTGTTTGTCTCGTTTAATGGTGACTTGTCCAATCTCTGCAATCACATCAAAAGATTGACCGCGGAATTGCTGTTCTACCGTGGCCTGAATCATCGAATTGAGTTCAGAGAGCAGAATGGGCATCAGATGTCAGTTGCAGATTTGACTTTTTTCTTGAACAACATTCGGAACAAACCACGTCGCTTTTTCTCCTTTTTCAATACCGAAAATTCCACGCCCGCAATGGCCTGAATGGACAGCGATTGATTGTCTAATTTGGGCAAGGATGTACCTAAAATGATTTTTTCATTGGCTCTAGAATCCCAAAATGGAGAAGCATACACCTTAATGAAAGGAGAGAAAACCAATCTTGGCCCCAACAATAAAAGTCGATGTCCCATGCCTACACTGAACACAGGATTGAACAACAGCTTGGATTGAAAAGCAATGTTGTCATTGATGGAAGTGGTAGCCCGCCAAACGGAATAACCCGCACCGATGGTAAAATAATACCTTGGACCCAAAGGCCCTGTGGTCATTTTTCCCTTGATGGCTTTGGGATTGAACATCAAATCCACCATGCCCATGCCGTTTTCCATTTTGGTCCAACGCACCACATCGATGTTGCTCCAACGCTGGTCCATGCGGTGATAGGACAATTCCCATTGCAAATACAAGCCTCGTGTTGAGCTGATCTTGGTATATTTTCTAAAAGCCGTTCCATATCCGTGCTGCTGATAGCGCAGTCCTTTGGGATAGGTTTGTGCCGTAAGGTTAAAAACTTCGGTAGCGTTTCTGGTGGGTTGGTTCCAAAAATACTGGTAGCGCATGTCCAAAGACCATTGCGCCTGAGTCGTTAAGCCGAACAATAGACCGAAAATCATGAACAAGGTCCTCATGCCTTCTCCTCCTTCATGATTTTTTCCACCGCAATGGCGGCTGTTTCCATGGCGCCATGCAAAGTGCCGTGATGCCCTTGCGAATGGGTGGCCTCGCCAGCCCAATAAATTTTACTTTGAACCGATTCACTAAATCCCAATCGGCTATTGGCCGCTCCGACAGGAGCAAATGACGCCACACCTTGGATGTAGGGTTGCGCTCCCCAATCATAAACATGCATGGCTACAAATTTGGAAGAGGGGAGTACTTCCGGGAAATAACTGTCCAATTGATCCAACAATGCTTGTTGTATCGCACTTTCACTTCCCAAAGCCTGAGCCTCGGTGTAAGAGGTGCCATGCAATTGTGCTTTGAGGTATCGGTTGCTTCCTGATCGACCTCCAGTTCCGGGCACTTCGAATTGCGGGCAAATGCCAGGCATCTGCAATCTGGCTGCATCTGCATTCCAAAATGGTTCGGTAAAGGTGAGCAGGACTTCCATTCCTGGTCGCATCCCCAAGGCATTGATGCTCGACTGAACATTGCTGGGTAAGGCTGGGCTGAAATCGATGCTGTCCTTTAAAATGCTGATAGGGGCAGTAACAATGACCTTATCGAAAAGATGCGTCGCACCTGAAGTATCGGTCAATTTAACTTGAGCTCCGGTGTAATCAACCGCAACAATGGGGGTATTCAAACTAACATCGATGGCATTGAAAGTAGATAAAAGGGTACTTTCCAAACTTCCATCTTTCAAGAAGAAATCGCCCGGACCATTGGAGGATTGTTGAATGGCATTGGCGATACCTTCAATCCCCATTATATCCGTACTGGCTCCATTTTGTATTCCCATTCGGGCGTTCCAAATGTGGCGCGTTCCATTAAAAATACCTTGGTTCTCTGCATAAAGATTGGCATTCATGTCGGCGCCGTCATAGGTTTTCAAACCCGAAATGATCTCGTCCAAATGTTGCACATCAGGATTCTCGGCCATGGCTGCTTTGGAAGTCCAATAACCATTGACTATCGCGTAATCTTGAATTTCATCGGACAGGAACTGTGCACCGTTGTTCTTCATCAGGGCATACAAGAGGTGGTTCTGCCCTTTGATTACAGAGGCTCCCCATTCAATGGGCAGGTCAGCTATGTCGGAAATAGAATGAACGCGCCCGCCAATCCGATCGCTGGCTTCCAAAACTTGAACGGTATAACCTTGCTGTTTGAGCAAATAGGCAGCATACAATCCGGAGACTCCTGCGCCAATTACCCCAACGGTACCATTGAAATTTTTATCAGGCAAAGGATATTTTTTACAGGCGGTCAACCAATGTGATCCAAGAAAGACCAAGGGCAAACCCCATAAGGTCTTTTTAAGAAATTCTTCTCTCGTCCAATGCTTGTTCTGCTCCATGATTTGTACCGTTAGCGAATATCGAAACGAAATAAAAGCAATTGAAGTATGTTGATAAAAAAAAATGATTGTGAATGAGGAAACCCAATAACCACAATACTTTCGTGGTTCGTTCAAACGAAAAAAGATGGCAGAGAATGTAAGTTATACAGAAGACAATATCCGGTCGTTAGAGTGGCATGAGCACATTCGATTGCGTCCCGGTATGTACATTGGTAAATTGGGAGATGGTGCATCTTATGACGATGGTATTTATGTTTTGCTCAAAGAGATTTTGGACAACAGCATCGATGAATTTGTCATGGGCAATGGAAAAACCATTGAAATATCCATCAAAGACGGCACGGTATCCGTTCGCGATTATGGCCGTGGTATTCCTTTGGGTAAAGTGATCGATTGCGTTTCAAAAATCAATACGGGTGGTAAGTACGATTCCCGAGCCTTTAAAAAATCGGTGGGATTGAACGGGGTGGGAACCAAGGCGGTCAATGCTTTGAGTACCTATTTCAGAGTCGAATCCATTCGCGAAGGCCAAAGCAAAGTGGCTGAGTTTAATAAAGGCTCTATTACCAAGGACCATAAAATTGTGGCCTCAACCGCCAAGGACGGTACTGCCATGTCTTTTGTTCCGGATGCTTCTATTTTTTCCAATTTCCAATTTCGCATTCAACACGTTGAGAAGCTGCTTTGGAATTATTGTTATTTGAATGCGGGATTGACCATTGTTTTCAATGGCCAGAAGTACAAGTCTGAAAATGGTTTGCAGGACTTGTTGAATGCCAACATGAGTGAAGATCCTTTGTATCCCATCATTCATTTGCGTGGCAATGACATCGAGGTAGCCATCACGCACACCCATTCTTATGGGGAAGAATATTACAGCTTTGTCAATGGTCAATACACCACGCAAGGTGGAACGCACCAGGCTGCTTTTCGCGAAGCTTATGTCAAAGTCATCCGTGATTTCTTCAAAAAAGATTACGAAGCCGTTGATATTCGCGCCGGTATTGTAGCGGCAGTGGCAGTAAAGGTGATTGAACCTGTGTTCGAATCACAAACCAAAACCAAATTGGGTTCCAATGAAATTGAACCCAATGGAAAATCCATTAAGGCATTTATTCAAGAATTCTTATCCAAGGAATTGGACAATTTCTTGCACAAGAATCCTGAGCTGACCCAGAATTTGTTGAAGAAAATTCTTCAAAGTGAGCGAGAGCGCAAGGAGTTAGCGGGCATTGCCAAATTGGCCAGAGAGAGAGCCAAGAAGGCCAATTTGCACAACCGCAAATTGCGGGATTGTAAGGTGCATTTTGGCGATAAAAGTGATCGAGCAGGGGAGACTACCTTGTTCATTACCGAGGGTGATTCGGCATCTGGTTCCATCACCATTGCGCGCGATGTGCAAACGCAAAGTGTATTCTCACTGAAAGGAAAACCTCTGAATACCTATGGATTGACCAAGAAAGTGGTTTACGAAAATGAAGAATTCAATTTGCTGCAAGCGGCATTGAACATTGAGGATGGCTTGGAAGGTTTGCGCTACAACAACGTGGTCATCTCTACAGATGCTGATGTGGATGGAATGCACATCCGTTTGCTGATGATTACGTTCTTCCTTCAGTTTTTCCCTGATTTGGTCAAGTCCGGTCACTTGTATGTCCTTCAAACACCGCTTTTCAGGGTCCGCAATAAAAAGGAAACCATTTATTGTTACAGTGATGAAGAGCGTGTGAACGCCATCAAGAAATTGGGAGCCAAGCCAGAGATTACCCGATTCAAGGGATTGGGAGAAATTTCCCCCGATGAGTTCAAGAACTTCATTGGCAAAGACATCCGTCTGGAACCAGTGGTCATTGGCAAAGAAATGCACATCAAAGATCTGCTGGAATTTTATATGGGAAAGAATACACCGGATCGTCAAGAGTTTATTATTTCCAATTTGAAAGTGGAAAAAGATGATATTGATACGTTGAAAACCGACAAAATAGAGGAGGAAGCAGCATGAGCGATATGAATGAAGAATTATTGCCAGACAACAATCCAGAGGAGACACAATTGTCTGGTGTTACCGAAGTCAATGGTCTTTACAAGAATTGGTTCCTCGATTACGCCTCCTATGTAATTCTCGAAAGAGCGGTTCCACACATCAATGATGGATTGAAACCGGTTCAACGCCGCATCCTTCATTCTTTATGGGAGATGGATGATGGTCGTTTTAACAAGGTGGCCAATGTGATCGGAAACACCATGAAGTACCATCCGCATGGAGATGCTTCTATTGGTGATGCGTTGGTGCAATTGGGTCAGCGCAATCTTTTCTTGGATACCCAAGGAAACTGGGGCAATATTTTCACGGGCGATAGCGCCGCCGCTCCGCGTTATATAGAGGTAAGGCTGAATAAGTTTGGACAAGATGTTATCTTCAATCCCAAGACCACCAAATGGTTGATGTCTTATGATGGAAGAAACAAGGAGCCTGAGACTTTGCCGATGAAGTTCCCTATGCTTTTGGCTTTGGGTGTGGAAGGTATTGCAGTGGGCTTGGCTTGTAAAATCCTACCTCACAATTTCAATGAACTCATTGATGCGTCGATTGATGTATTGAGAGGAAAAAAGACCAACATCCTTCCTGATTTTCCCACTGGTGGTTTGGTTGATTGCACCGATTACAACCACGGATTGCGTGGTGGAAAGATTCGCTGCCGTGCCAAAATCAAGAAAGATGATGGAGGAAAGACCCTCATCATCACCGAAATCCCATTTGGCACCACCACCTCTTCTTTGATCGATAGCATTTTGAAAGCCAATGACAAGGGCAAGATCAAAATCAAGAAAATTGAAGACAATACTGCCGAGCATGTAGAGATCATTGTGCACTTGGCTCCTGGAGTTTCTCCGGATAAAACCATTGACGCTTTGTTTGCCTTTACGGATTGTGAGGTGAGCATCTCTCCCAACTCTTGCGTCATTCAAGATGACAAACCCAAGTTTTTAAGTGTCGATGAGTTGTTGCGCCAAAGCACCGAACATACCCGCGATTTGATCAAGTTGGAGTTGTTGATTGAACTCAATGAGTTAAGAGAAGAATGGCACTTTGCTTCATTGGAAAAGATTTTCATTGAGAAAAGAATTTACCGGGACATTGAAGAATGTGAAACCTGGGAAGAAATCATTGCCACCATTCACAAAGGGTTAAAACCATTTACCAAACAGTTTATTCGTGCGGTCACTGACGAGGATGTTACCCGATTGACTGAGATCAAGATCAAGAGAATTTCGAGATTTGATAGCAAAAAGGCCGATGATTACATGGCCAAATTGGATGGTTTGATTGACGATTGTCAAGAGAAGATGGACAATTTGACCGAGACCGCCATTGCTTATTTCAAAGAAATCAAATCCAAATATGGCAAAGGAAGAGACCGCAAATCTGAAATCAGAACCTTTGATACAGTTCAAGCAGCCAAGGTGGCCATCGCCAATGCCAAGTTGTTTGTGAACAAAGCCGAAGGATTTATCGGTTCCGGTTTGAAACGAGATGAGGGCGAATTTGTAGAAGAATGTTCGGACATTGATGACATCATCGTTTTCAGAAGAGACGGAAAAATGCTGGTGACGCGAATCACTGCCAAGTCCTTTGTTGGAAAAGACATCATGTATTGCGCTGTTTGGAAAAAGGATGACAAGCGCACCATTTATAATGTCATCTACAAGGATGGACGAAATGGCGCTATGATGAAGCGATTTGCCGTCACTGCGATAACCAGGGACAAAGAATACGATTTGACCAAGGGTGCGCCTGGCAGTGATATCTTGTATTTTTCTGCCAACCCCAACGGTGAGGCCGAGGTAGTTACCGTTCATTTAAGAGCGCTAGACAAGCTGAAGAAATTGACCTTTGATGTTGATTTCGCTCAGCTAGCAGTCAAGGGTCGAGATGCCGTTGGAAACATCGTAACCAAGTATGCTGTGAAGAAAGTTGAACTTAAAGAGAAAGGTGTTAGTACATTGGGTGCTAGGTCATTATGGTACGATACTTCAATCAAAAGATTGAATGATGAAGGCCGTGGCGAACCTCTCGGTGACTTCATGGCCAATGACAAATTGTTGATCCTCATGAGCACTGGAGACTATCAGTTGGTCACACCAGAACTGACCATGCATTTCGAGGAGACCACCGTTCATATTGAAAAATGGATGCCTGAAAAACCCATTTCAGCCGTGTATTTCGATGGAGAAAAGGAACAATGGATGGTTAAACGATTCTTGGCAGAGCCAAGCAAAGGTTTGGTTCGTTTCATTACTGAACACCCCAAAAGCAAATTGGGAGTGGCCACTACCTTACATTATCCCAAAGTATACGTGCGATTCAATAAGAAATTCAAGCAAGCAGCCAATAAAATGGATGAAACCGTTGATTTGCGAGAATTTATTTCGATAAAAGGGGTAAAAGCCATTGGAAATCGACTAACCCAACTGCCCATTTTGAATTTGGATTTGTTGGAGGCAGATGTGGAACTGGAGACCAAAGCCAATGAAGAATTGATGCAAGCTCAGGTTCAAAACATTTCTAATAATGGGGAAGAACCATCACTTTTTGATCAAGAATAACAAGAAAACAACAATATCTAATTAAAAAAGGACCAATTTGGTCCTTTTTTCTTTTCTAATTAATCCAAGAAAAAAATATAGAAAATATTCTTTTCTGTTTTGGAATAGTTTCCAAAATTCGTATCTTTGTGGTATGAAAAAGTATCCAATAGAGGTCTCAGAATTGCCGCAACTCAATGATCCCATGGCCATTTACCAATATGTAGCATCGGCGCAGCCGGATTGGAAGGGCTTTGAAATGTTTGATCAGGTCATTGAGTTGGCGGATGATGTCAAGGCCAAATGGCTGAACATCACCACACGCACTTTACATAATTATCGCACCAAAGGAGCAGAAATCAAAAACCAGATGAAAGAGCAAATCGTCATGATTTTGGCGCTATATCGACATGGGTTACAGGTTTTTGCCAATCAAGCGGAATTTGAGAAGTGGTTACAGACTCCCAATGTCATGTGGGAGAATCAGCGTCCTTTGGATTTCATGGAAACCAAGGTCGGTATAGATTTCATAGAATCCAGGCTCATGGGTTTGGAATACGGAGAAGCCATTTGAGATGATTGTTTACACGGTAAGATCATTGAAGCATGTCAAGCCATTGACAGCATCAGGATATCCAGGGCGTTGGAACAAGCCTGATCAATTGGTCATTTACGCAGCTGAATCAAGATCCTTGGCTTCATTGGAATGGTTGGTCAACCGTGGAGGTCGAATTTTATCTTTGGATTTTGTTCTAATAACGTTAAAATTAAAGATTGAAGTCAATGATGTTAAATTATTGAATGATAAATTATTAATGAATAATTGGAGGTCGCTTGGGGCGTATTCGAGTTTGCAGGAACTGGGTAGTCAATGGTACAAGGAGGAAACTTACAAAGTTCTATCTGTGCCAAGCGCATTGGTCCCAGAGGAGCGGAACTTGGTCATACATCAAGGGTTGGGGTCAGGGAATGATTTCATTGAGGTTTTGGATATTCAGCCGGTTGAATGGCTATCTCGTCTCCAATGGTAGTAACCACTTTTAAATCATAATTTATATTATGTAAAGTTAAGTTTATGATGTCATATTATTCCATTCCAGTACTTTACAATCTCAAATAATCCTTTAAATAAAAAAAGCCGTCCCATTTGGACGGCTTTATACTTTTGAATAAATAACTGATTACTTGTACAGGTTCGACTTTTCACGGTCTCCACCTTTTAAATAAGTCTCTTTTAAAGCTTGTTTTAACTGGGCGTCATTTGAATCTTGTTTGTAACAAATCTCAAAATAATTGGCTGCTTTCAAATACATTGGTTTCAATTCTGCCTTGCATGCATCAAACTTGGCTGTTTCTCTTGGAGGAATCCCATCACAAACTTTTCCTTTCTCTTGGGCCTGGTTGTAATACAATGCGCCGATGTTATAGGCCGCATCGAAATAATCCGCCTTGATGCTCAATGCATTCAAATAGGCTTTTTCTGCTTCGATTGTATTGTTTTCTTTTTCATAAGTCACACCCAAAACGAACCAAACACTTTCATTTTTAGGATCAGATTCGGTCAAAGCTTTTAAAACTCCCTGCGCCTTTGCATAATCCTTGTCATCAATGTAAATGTTCACTTCAGAACGAAGGAATTCTGCATCCTTTGGATATTGTTGTCTCGCTTGGGTTAAAATTTCAACCGCTTCAGCTTTTTTCCCTTGAGAAATGTATATGTCACTGATTCCCAAATAAGAATCGCGAACGTTGTATTTGTAACCGATACACTTTTTGTAGTTCGCAATGGCATCATCCGTTCTTCCTGCTTTGTGGTAGCAAAACGCTGAATTGAAAACAAAAACGGTATCAATCACTCCCATCACTCCGGAAATATCAACGATATTCTTGAATTGATCACCTGCTGCGCTAAGGTTATTCGATTTGTACGATTTCTCAGCTTTTTGACCCATAACGGCCTTTAAAATGTCCAATTCAGTCGCAACTTCTCTCAAATAATCCTTCCTCTTGTCGATTTCAAAGTACTTGGAAAATGCAGCCAAAGAAGTTGTTAAGGCATCAGGATATTTAGCAAAAAGAACAGAATCCTTCACCAAATTCGCATAAATGTTGCCCCGATATCTCCAATATTTCTCCTTCTCGGTTGCTTTGGGATCAGTCATGGCCTCGTCAATGTATTGCTTGGCGTCTTCAAATTTACCATCTTTGTTGGCGTTGTATGCGCTGGTTACTTTGGGTTGCGCTTGGGCCATCCATCCTGTTGCCATTATCAAGGCAACCATCATTGCTTTTCTCATATTCATTTGATTTGGTTTCAATGTTTCAATCTTCTTGCCACTTTTATTCCAGATGCAAGTCCTTGAACATTTTCACAAATTAATCTTGATTTTCTTCGGTATTGTTTTCTTCAGTGGTTTCTGGTTCATTGGCAGCAATGCTTCCATCTTCTTCCATCACAATGTCAGATGATCTTTCATCATCCTCATCGTCTTTGATGACCGCCGTCACCGCAGCAATGGCATCGTTTCCGCGCAAACTGATCAATCTTACCCCTTGGGTAGCACGCCCCATGACCCTCAAGTCTTCTACTTTTAGGCGGATGGTGATTCCTGAACGGTTGATGATCATGAAGTCCAATTCATCATCCACGGAAAGAATGGCAATAAGGTTTCCGGTCTTTTCCGTAATGTTGATGGTCTTGACTCCTTTTCCGCCTCGGTTGGTGATGCGGTAATCTTCCAATGCCGATCGCTTTCCATATCCTTTGTCGGA
>JACCDO011618495.1_pt1 | contig 21971 bp, 17 predicted proteins | sample 7446101 | NCBI WGS metagenome assembly JACCDO01 (sample SAMN15323440, study PRJNA562643) | freshwater metagenome | isolation source: river surface water | place: USA:Blue River Watershed | collected 2017-08-16
ACGCGCCTGCGCTTTGAGGGCCCACCCGCAAAGCCCCGGTGGCGCTCAGGGTGGCCATGCTGCCTCCGCCGGTGCCGACTTCATGAATGTCGATCATGGGCGTGAGCAAGGGCAGGCCGCTGAGGTAGCCGCCCATCATGACGCCGTTGGTGACCAGGGCCTCGCCATGGCGCACCACGCCGGCTTTGGCAGTGGTGCCGCCCATGTCGAAGGCAATGGCGTGGTCGATGTCCAGCGCCTCACACAAGACCTGGGTGCCAATGACGCCCGACGCGGGGCCGGACTCCATCATGCGAACGCAATCCTCGCGGGCCTCGCTCAGCGCATAAAGCCCGCCGGTGGACTGCACCACAAAAAACTGCCCGCCGAAATTCACCTGCAGCAATTTGTCTTCAATCTCGCCCAAGTAGCGGTCAACACGCGGTCCGATGTAGGCATTGGCTACCACCGTCGAGGTGCGCTCGAACTCACGGTACTCTTGAGACAGGTCAGACGAGATCGACACGAAGAGATGTGGCAAGCGTTTTTTCAAGCGCGCGCGCACCATTTGCTCATGCGCGGGGTTGCGGTAGGAATGCAAGAAAAGCACCGCTACGGCATCCAGGTCCAAGGTGGCCAGGTGGTCGATCAGCTTCTCTAACTCCGCCTTGTTCAGCGGCTCGTGCACCGAGCCATCGGCCAACAGCCGTTCGGTAATTTCAAAGCGCAGGTCGCGTTCCACCAAAGGCTGGTGCTTGCGGTGCCTCAAATTGAAGGAGTCGGGGCGGTTGATGCGGCCGATCTCGTAGATGTCTCGAAACCCACGCGTGGTGATCAAGGCCGTGCGCGCGCCACTGCGCTCGAGCATGGTGTTGATGGCCACGGTCGAGCCGTGCAGGAAAAGTTGCGCTTCTTCCAGCGCAATGCCCGCTTTTTCCAGGCCTTGCAGGATGCCTTGCACCAGATGCGAGGGGGTGGTCAGCGTTTTGCCCAGCAGCAGACGTCCTTGGCGAGCGTCAAAAGCGGCGACGTCCGTGAACGTGCCGCCAATGTCAGCCGCGACTCTGAGCCGAGAGGAGGAGGTGTTCTTAGCTTTCATTCGGGCATCGTAAAAGCAGGCTGTTATAAGATCAATGTCTGATTCATTAGAATAGAAATAACAAATTCAATATACCTTTTATGAGCTTGCCGCCCCTGAGCATGCGTCCCCAGCTGTGGCGCCTTTTTCTGGAAGTTGCTGAACACGGCAGCTTGACCCGTGTGGCCGAGCTGCGGGACATGGCACAGCCCCAGTTGAGCCGTCAACTGGCCGAGATTGAGTCACAGTGTGGCGGGGCCTTGTTCCGGCGGCATGGCCGAGGCCTGGTGCTGACCCCCTTGGGCGAATGGGCGGTGCCGCGCGTGCAAGCCTGGCTGCAGCAAACCGATCAATTGGCCAGTGATTTGCGCCACGGTGCCGATCTTCCGTTTGGCAAGGTGCGCTTGGCGGCCATTCCTTCCACCCTGGAAAAATTGGTGTGCCCCGTCATCGTCCAAGTGCATGAGCGCTACCCCATGATCCAACTGGAAGTGATCGAGGCGCTGGACAGCCAGATGGATGAAGGCTTGTCAGGCGGCTTGTTTGATTTGGCCATCCGTTACCTTCAAGCCTCCTCTGTGCGGCGCGAAGATCGCGTGCTGCAACACGTGGCCACATACCTGGTGGGGCGCCAGGGCGATGGCCTGCTGCGTCGAAAGCAAATTGCCTTCGAGAAACTCAAGGGGCTGCCCTTGGTCTTGCCCCGGCGCCCCAGCGTTTGGCGCGACTTGCTGGACCGAACGGCGGACCGGCTGGGCTTTGAGTTGCACGTGGTGTTGGAGGCAGACTCCTTGATGGTTCAAAAGCAAATGGTGCTTCAAGGCCACGGCTACACCTTGTTGGGCCCCATGGCATTGGAGCCCGGCGCGCGCGCCGGCGCGTTGCGGGCTGCGCAGCTCATCCATCCGGAAATTCCTCGCGTGGTGGCGCTGACCGCACAACATGTGCGGCCCGCCACCCAAGCGCAGCAAGTGGTCGCCGATTTGGTGACGGCGCAAGCCGCGCGTTTCCCACGGCAGTTTTTTGACCCCTTGCAGGGCGCTACCGAAAAAATCAGTCGAGCTTGATGCCGACTTGTTTGATCACTTGACCGAAGCGCTGGAAATCCTGGGCCATTAACTGAGCCATTTCCTCTGCGCTGTCATTACGCGGGTCGTACCCCAAGGCCGACAGCCTTTCCCGCACTTCCGGCAAGGCGCTGATGCGCTTGACCTCCTGGCTCAAGCGGCGCACAACCTCGGGCGGTGTCCCGGCGGGCACCATCAGGCCATTCCAGGACTCGTATTCAAATTGCGGCAGGTTCAACTCTTTCCATTCCCGCACGGTGGGAACCTCGGGCAGGTTATGGCTGCGCTTGGCGCCCGTGGTGCCGAGCGCGCGCAGCTTGCCCGCGCGAATGTTGGGCAAAGGGCCGACCGGGCTGTCGAACACCAGGTTGATTTCACCCGAGAGGATGGCCAGGGTCATGGGCGCATTGCCTTTGTAGGGCACGTGCAGCAACTTGATGCCTGCTTGCGAGGCAAACATTTCAGCGCCCAGGTGCAAAGGCCCGCCGCTGCCCGAAGAGCCATAGGTGAGTTTGCCCGGATTGGCTTTGGCATAGGCAATGAGTTCTGGCAGCGTTTGAGCCGACACAGAGGGGTGAGCGGCAATCACCAGGCTATAAGACGCCACGATGCCCAGCGGTGCGAAGTCTCGCAAGGGGTCCCAGCTTGTTTTTTGCAAGTGCGGCTGAATGGTCATGCCACTGGTCGCCAGCAACAGCGTGTAGCCATCGGCTTGGGCGCGCGCCACGGCCTCGGTGCCGATGTTGCCGCCGGCGCCTGGCCGCGTTTCGACCACCACTGGTTGGCCTAAGCCGTCGCTCAACTTCTGCGCCATCAGGCGAGCGGTGGATTCAGCGCCGCCGCCGGGGGGGAATGGCACGATGATGCGCAAAGGCTTGTGAGGGAACGCCTGGGAAAGTGCGCAAGAAGTCGCCAAAACCATGGAGAGTTTCAGCAGAAGCATTGAAAAGCGGTGAAAGCCAATTTTCATATCCAGTCGTCTCCCATGAAATGTCATTCTTGCCAGCCCAGGCGCATTGGACGGCCAAGTGTAGGCCCCAGTTGATTTATGAAAGCGCTTTCATTAGACTGACCGCATGAAAACTTTCAATTTCCCTGCGACCGCATGGCGCACATTTTTAATGGGGTGCACACTGTTCAGCCTGGCCGTGCTGGCTTGCGTGCCAGCACAAGCCCAATCAGAGAGCGTTTCTTTGGGCAAAGGCAAATACTTCACGCAGCCCAAAGGCAGTGACAAATCGCCGCCACCTGGGCCTTACCGATCGGGCCAGATGCTGGAGAGGGCGGTGCCTACCAACCAGTGGTATTCCAGCCTGATTTTCAAGAGCGCCTCAGAGGCTTTGTTTGCACACCCTTTAAGTGTCAAGCCCACGGTGATGGGCTTTGAGCTGGCCCACCCCCAAAAGCAAATCGTGCCCACACCCCGCTTGGATGTGGAAGTGCATTACCCCCATGCCAACCCCTTGGTTTTTCGGCCCACGCATTTCAAGACAACGCGATCCACGCTGGACAAAGCCTCCGACTGGGCCATTGACATTGCCAGCGGTGAGGATGGAAAGTCACTCAAAGCAACCGTGGCCCATGGCTCGCCATTGGTGTCGTTCAAGTTGACGGAGGGGCATGTGGATTTGCTCCTGCCAGCAGGTACAAGCTCTAAAGTTGGCGCTGACTCACGTGTGCTTCGAGTCGACAGCGCAGGCCAATTCTTTGCTGTCTTTGGCCCAACGGGCGCGCAATGGTCTAGCGTGTCTGCGGGGCAATGGCGCCTTGAATTGCCTGAAGGAAAAAAATATTTTTCGGCCATGGTGCTGCCAGATGCGTCTGATGAAACCCTGGCCGAGCTATCGCCACATGCTTATGTGTTCATCAAAGACACCCGGGTTGAATGGCAATACGATGAACCAAACAGCAAGGTCACCACAAGCTTCAAAGCCATCACCGACACGATGGAGGGCAGCGAGGGCCGCCCCTTGTTGGGCTTGTATCCGCACCAATGGCACCGCAACGACGCCGTGCTGGCGCAGACCCACAAAGCGGTGTCTTCCATCCGGGGAATGATTCGCCTGTTGCCTGCTGCAGAATTTCGAACTGAAAAAAAATTCACCGGCTTGCTGCCCTTCTGGCCTGGGGTGGATGCCGGTGACAAGAAGGCCTTGCTGGAAGAGGTCATGTCAGCAGACTTGCGACAAGCCAGGAGCATGCTGTTGCCTATGGGCGAAGGGCCGTACTGGCAAGGCAAAGGCCTTCAGCGCCTGACACAAATGATGGCCGTTTTTGAACAGCAAGGCAACACGGCGGGAAGAGACCGCTTGCTGGAGTTGGTCAAGGGGCGCATGGCCCAGTGGCTCAGCGGAGAAAGCCGCAAAACCTATTTTCACTACGACCGAAACCTGGGCACGGTGGTGTCCTATCCCGAAGAGTATTTCAGCGTTCAGCAAATGAACGACCACCACTTTCACTATGGGTACTGGATTCGTGCCGCTGCAGAGATCGCCATGCGTGACCCTCAATGGGCTCAGCCCAACGAGTGGGGGGCCATGATTGATCTGCTCATCAAGGACATCGCTACCCAGGAGCGGGGGCGGCGCGATTTTCCTTTCCTCCGAAATTTCGACGCCTACGAGAGTCATTCTTGGGCGTCTGGCGTCAGCCTGGGGCCAGAGGGCAACAATCAGGAGTCATCCTCCGAGGCCATCAACGCCTGGGTAGGCCTCATCCTTTGGGGGGAGCTCAAAGGCGACCGCGCCCTCAGAGATTTGGGGGTCTGGCTCTACACCTCTGAAATCGAGGCGATTCAACACTACTGGTTTGACCTTTACAAACTCGTGTTCCCAAAGGAATACAAGAACGTGGAGGTGAGCATGCTTTTTGGCGGCAAGTATGCGCACAACACTTGGTGGACCGACGAGCCGCGCCAGATCCACGGCATTAACCTGTTGCCCATCACGACGGCCTCGCTCTACCTCGGGCGTGACCGTGAGTTCATCCTCCGAAACCTGGAGGCCATGGACAAAGAGACAGAAATTTTCAAGTCAAGGGGAAAGCGCGCAGATCCCCCCGATATCTGGGGCGACATCTTTTTAAAGTACCGCGCCCTGGCGCAGCCCCGTGAGGCACTAGCGCAGTGGCAACGGTGGGGGAGTGTGGAATTTGGCGAAACAAGAACCCATACGCTCCACTGGCTGTTGACCCTCAACGAACGGGGAGCCCCCTTGCTAGAGGTCACGGCTGACACGCCGTACTACGGCGTCTTCAGGAATGACGCTGGCCAAACCACTTATTGGGCTTACAACTTTTCAAACCAGGCGCGAACGGTTCATTTCAGCGATGGCCAAAAAATGGTGGCTGAGCCGCGGCGCTTAAGTGAGCTCAAAAAGTAACTTTTTCAGGGTAATTCCTAGTGTGCCCGGGCTTGCGCGCATCGAAAGACAGATTTATTCTCTCAATTATGAAAGCGCTTTCAGAAAGCGTTTTCAAAAATCATTCGCCCACCGACTTTTTTGAAGGACTTCCAATGAAAACAGACTCTGCTGATCTGTATCCCCAGAAGGGGCTGCACAACCGCTGGGCAGGCTTGGGGCTGACGGCCGCCATCCTCAGCCTGTTGAGCGCATGTGGCGCGGGTGGAAGTGGTACCTTGACCGGTAGCGTGATGGATGGCTACATCAAAGGCGCCAAGATTTGCATTGACTTGAACGCCAACAGCGCATGTGATGCCTCTGAGCCAACGGCCACCACAGGGACAAAAGGTAGTTTCACAGTCACAGCCCCCACCGGGACTGACTTGAGCGCGGTCCATTTGGTGGTTGAAGTCCCCGTGGGGGCGGTGGACGAAGACACGCCCAACACCCCGTTGACAAAAGCCTACAAGATGCTGGCCCCTGCCAGCACGCCGCTGGTGGTTTCTCCTTTGACCACCGTGGTCTCGACCCATATCAAGGATGGCAAGACTTTGTCCCAGGCGCAAGCGCAAGCCAGGACCGATTTGGGCTTGCCTGCCGATCATGACTTTTCCAAGGATTACATTGCCAAGTCAGACTCGGCAGCGCACAACGTTGCGAAGATGATGGCGACAGTGCTGGCTGAAAAGGTGGGGTCTGCGACCCCTGACCTCACCCAGCTGAAAGTTGCCCTGGCAGCCGCCAAGCCCTTTGGGGCTGCCGCATATGCCGCAACAGATGTCTCCAGTGTCATTAAACTGACCCAAGCTTCGCTGGCATCCAATTACACCATCATGGATTTCAGTGAGGCTGCGGCCACAGTCACGCCTTTCGAGGGGGCGGCGGGTGAGTTGGTGTCCGATGCTCCTGCAGGGGCAACTGGCAAAGCGCTTAAATTGTCCAAGCCGAGCACAGCGCAGCCCTGGGGTGGTGCAACAGTGTCTCTTGGCTATTCGAACTCTGTGGGCGCCTTGCCCCTGGCTTCGACGGCCGCAACCATCAGCATGCAGGTCTATTCCCCAAGGGCAGGCGCAGTCATTGGCTTGAAAATAGAAAATGCCTCTGACAACACGCAAACCGCATACGAAGTCAAGGCCAACACCACCAAGGCAGGTGCCTGGGAAACCATGCTGTTTGACTTCTCGACAGTGACAGGTTTTGCGGCGACTGGCACCTTCAACAAAATCTCCATCTTCCCCGAGTTCTTTGAAACCGGGACCGGTGGCATTTTTTATGTTGATGACCTCAAGTTCGTGGGCGCCAGTGCCCAAAAGTCTGCGGCATTGACGGCGCCTGTCGCCGCATCCTCCAATTACATTGTGAGGGTGAAGACGGACGCAGACCCTGCCTACGATACTGCCACGGGCAAGGCTTTGCCTGGGCTTTATGCTACTGCCAGCTATGCAACAGAAAATACTGGAGCAGTGTGGTGGTGGGGCGGTAATTTTGCAGACCAGATAAATTTGGGTTATGGCTTCAGCAAAACAAATGAGGCGCAATGGGGCTTTGGGATCTACATCAAAAATGGCGGTTCCGGGTGGGACATTGCATCGGCAACGAATTACAAATTCAGCCTGGGCACCAACAGCGAGTGCGCTGGCGTCTGCAAGGCAACGCTGGTGTTGGTTTCTGCAGCCAATGCAAACTGCAAGGCGACCGCCTCCGTGACCTTGACGAGCGCTGCCGTGACCTCGTACACCAAGCCGCTGGCCGATTTCACCGTCGCTGGCTGCACGACCAATACCGTGACGGCCTTCAAACAGTTGAAAATTGCAGAATTGCACTACCAAATGCTGCGTGCCGACATGCAATTCACAAAGACAAACGATGCCACCCTCTACCCCAATGGTTTAGGTGTAGGTGGGGGCATCATTTTTGAGTGAAGTCACCTGCGACCCTGGATCGATGATTGGTTCACGACTCAGGGTCGCTTGTGCAGAATAGAATCACGCCAACTTAACGCGCTGACAACATGCTTGGCTTGCACTTTTTCCAGTTTTTGGGATCGTTCTGATGAATGGTGTTCGCTTTCATGAGGAGCGGCCTGCTACCCTGGATATGGTGGCCAAGCATGCGCGCGTCTCGCCCAGCACGGTCTCTCGCATCCTCAATGGCACAGCGACGGTCAGCGAGGAAAAAAAGAAAGCGGTAGAACGTGCCATTGCAGCGCTGAACTTTCGTCCCAATCCTGTTGCGCAAGGCCTCTCGCGGGGGAAATCTCGCACCATCGGGATCATCACGCAAGCCATTGACAGCCCCTTTTACGGCGAAGGCTTGAAAGGCATTGAGAGCACCCTGGCCGATGCGGGGTACGCCCCTTTGTTCGTGAGCGGACACTGGCGCCCCTCAGACGAAATGGCTTGCCTGGCGCAACTTATCGCACGGCGAGTCGATGGCGTGATCGTGCTGACAGGCTCCATGCCCGACAAGGTGCTTGCCACGCATGCCAAAAGCTTGCCGCTGGTGGTCACGGGCCGCACGATGAGCGCGTCAGGCCTGCATGCCATGGCCTTTGACAACTATGAGGGAGCCCGGCTTGCCACACGTCACCTGCTGGAGCTTGGGCATCAAAAAATCGCCTGCATCACGGGCCCTTCTGATCATTCCGATGCCGTCGATCGCTTGCGTGGGTGTCAGGCAGAGATGAAGGCCGCAGGTTTGGGTTTGCCGAGGGAGCTCATTGTTGAAGGTGATTTTTTAGAGTCAGGCGGTGTGCTGGCCGTCCAAAAGTTGCTTGCCAGCCGAGCCACTTTCACTGGCATTCTTGCCCTCAATGATCAGTCCGCGTATGGCGCTGCGTTGGCCTTGTACCGCAGCGGCTTGCGTGTGCCAGATGACATTTCCCTGGTGGGTTTTGACGACTTGCGCAGCTCCAGCTTCACGATTCCACCCCTGACGACGGTAAGGCATGCCATCTATGAAATAGGCCAGCAAGCGGCGTTGGCAGTGGTGGACCTTGTGGAGGGGCGCAAGCCGACGCAGCGGGTGCCTGTGCCGGAGTTGGTGGTGCGCGAATCCACGCGCAGGCTAAGGCGTTGAGCGGGGTGGCCTATGAAGTGTTCTTTGCCCGTTCCTTCGCGACGCATAGCCTTGAAAGCGCTTTCAGCCTGGGCTGTCGGCGCCAGCACAAGTGCCTCTGCTGATGCCCCCGCTGCGACTCTTTCTGTGGCCGCATTTCCGGCGGTAGACCAGATCCTCAAAGCCGCACTCCCCCAGTTTCAGGAAAAATTTCCCCGTGTGCGCGTCGAAGTTGTGGGGCGCGAGTTTGCCGATCACCACACAGCCATGACCACGGCCATTGCAACTGGCAGCAAGTTGCCGGACGTCATGGCCTTGGAGGCAGGATTTTTGGGGCGTTTTGCCATCAGCGGCGCCTTGGAGGATTTGTCAGGCCCCCCGTACGATGCCTTGCAGTACGAAAAATATTTTGTACCCTTCACTTTCCAGCAAAACCGGGACGCCCAAGGGAACATTGTGGCCATGCCCACCGACATCGGCATTGGGGCTTTGTTTTATCGGCAAGATTTGTTAGCCCGCGCCGGCATTGCCCCGGCATCCCTTGGCGCATCCTGGGAGTCTTTCGTCGAGTCGGGGCGAGAAATTAAAAAAGCGACGGGCGCCTATTTGGTGACGCACGCCAGAGACTTGAAGGACATCATCATCCGGTCGAACCTTCAGCCGGGCGAGGGTATCTATTTCAATGGCCGAAAAGAAGTCCAGGTCGAGTCGGCCCGCTTTGTGCGAGCCTTTGAGTTGGCCAGGCGCGTGCGCGAGTTGCGCCTGGATGCCCGTGTGCAAGCCTGGTCTGCTGAATGGGCAGAGTCCTTCAAGCGCGGCACAGTGGCCACGCACATGATGGGCTCCTGGTTTGCCGGCCACTTGGCAAACTGGCTTGCCCCGCAAACGCGGGGCTTGTGGCGCACCAGCGCTTTGCCTGATGGCGCCCATGCGCCGTGGGGGGGGACTTTCTATGCCATTCCTCGCCGCGCGACGCACAAGTCTTTGGCCTGGGAATTGGTTCGGTTCATGACATTGAGCCCATCGCTCCAGTTGGACGCCTTCAAACTGCATGACGCCTTTCCGGCGCTGTTGGAGACGCACCGCGACCGCTACCTTGAGCAACCTGTGGCGTTTTTGGGAGGACAGGCGGCGCGCGCATTGTGGCGAGATTTGGCTTTGCAAACGCCGGCCATCCCTTTGCACAAACTGGATGCGCTGGCCGATGAAATCGTCAACACCGAGCTGGACAAAGTACTGGCAGGCAAGAAAGGCACCCCCCAAGCCTTGGCCGATGCGGCACGGATGCTGGGGCAGCGGATAAGGCACAGCGCATGAAGCCCTTGATCAAGCTTCGCTGGGCGCCGTATTTCTTCCTGGCCCCTTTCATGTTGCTGTTCTTCGTGTTCGGCCTTTTTCCACTGGGCTTTTCCCTGGTACTGGCATTCCAATCATGGGACCCAGTGCAAGGCCTGTCGTCCATGACCTTTGTCGGGCTGAAAAACTTTGCCTTTCTTTGGGGCGACGATTGGTTCTGGAAATCGCTCTACAACACATTGTGGCTGGCCGTGGTGTCTGGCTTGCCGCAACACCTGGTAGCTATTCCGTTGGCTTGTTTCATTCACAACCGACTGGGCCGCTGGCGCAATGCCGTGGTGGGTGTTTATTTCATGCCTTACATCACTTCGACAGTGGCTATGGCGATTTTGTTTTCAGCGCTTTTTTCAACGGACTACGGCGTCATCAACACAGCGTTGCGATTTTTCCTGCCAACCCATGGGATTGACTGGCTCGGAGATCCCGACAACATCAAGCCCGCGATCGCCTTGATGGTGTTTTGGCGCTATGTGGGATTCAACACAGTGTTGTATCTGGCCGCCTTGCAAGCCATTCCGAGAGAGACCTACGAGGCTGCAACCCTGGATGGCGCCTCGCCACGGCAACAGTTTTTCTTCATCACCTTGCCTTTGCTCAAGCCAATGATGCTTTTCTCCATCACGCTTTCGGTCATCGGCGGGTTACAGCTCTTCGAGGAGCCTTTTGTCTTGACCGGCGGGCGGGGTGGCTCAGACCAGGCTGGTATGACCACGGCCATTTACATGTTCAGAACAGCTTTTGAGTTCAGTGATTTTGGGACCGCCAGTGCCATTTCCTGGTCCTTGTTTCTGATGGTTGCAGTCCTGACCTGGGCGACGCATCGATTGTTTCGCGGCAAAAGGGGGGGCTCATGAGCGCAAGGGCTTCGTCAGGGTTGCAAACCATGTCAAGGGCTTCTGCATGGGCATTGGTGGTACTAGGGGCTGTGATCATGCTGGCGCCTTTTTACATGATGTTCGTTTTTGCGACCCATCCAAGGGAAGAGATTTTTCAAGTGCCACCCCCCTTGTTGTTCGGGACGGACTTCATGGGCAACATTGGCATCCTGTTAAAGCGCATCCCTTTTTGGACCAATCTGGCTTGGAGTTTCTATGTGGCGATTGCGTTCACGTTGTGCTCTTTGCTCTTTTGCTCTATGGGGGGCTATGCCTTTGCCATCTATGAGTTTCCGCTCAAGAAGCAGCTGTTTGCCTTGGTCATGGGCACTCTGTTGATTCCCCCCTTTCTAGGGATGATTCCCAACTTCATGGTGATGGATTTCCTGGGGTGGATTGACCGGCCGATCGCGCTTTATTTGCCGGGTGCTGCGGGGGCGTTCGGCATCTTCATGGTTCGCCAATATGTCTTGTCCTCGGTGCCGCGCGAATTGATCGAGGCGGCGCGCATGGATGGGTGCGGCGAGTTCCGGATTTACTGGACCATCGTTTTGCCACTGCTTGGCCCGGCCTTGGGAACCTTGGCATTGATTTCATTCATCAGTTCTTGGAATAACTTTATTTCGCCTTTGGTGGTGATGCGCTCGCTGGAGATGTACACCTTGCCACTGGCGTTGCGCAGCATGCAAAACCCGGTGAACACCGAATGGGGGGCCATCATGGCGGGCTCTGCCATTGCGGCGCTGCCGCTGTTGGTCCTTTTTGCCTTGACATCGCGGCGCCTGATTGATGGCCTGGTGTCTGGCGCTGTCAGAGGTTGACTTTCTTCAGATGCACTCACTTTGATTCAAGTTATGTTGAAAACGCTTTCAATTCCATCGAACCCTGACCATGCCATGGGCCTGGATGATGCAGCTGATGTGCAGCGCTCATCCTTCCCAAGCAGCTTTAAGTGGGGCGTGTCAACCGCATCCTTCCAGATTGAGGGCGCAGCAAGGGAGGATGGCAGGGGGCCATCCGTATGGGATACCTTTTGTGCGACACCAGGCAACATCGCCGATGGCAGTGATGGCAGCGTGGCATGTGACCACTACCATCGCTATGTTGAAGACTTGGACTTGCTCACGCAATTGGGGGTGACCTCTTATCGGTTTTCAATGGCCTGGTCCCGCGTTCAGCCAAGCGGGGAGGGCGACTGGAGTGAGCCTGGGTTTGCCTTTTACGACCGGCTGCTCACCGGACTCGCAGAGAGGGGCATTGACGCGCACCTCACATTGAACCACTGGGATTTGCCTCAAGCTTTGCAAGACAAAGGCGGCTGGCAAAACCCAGACATCATTCAGCGTTTTTGTGACTACGCTTGCGAAGTGGGCAGGCGCTTTGGCCATCGCCTCGCCTCTTTGGCCACGCACAATGAGCCGTGGGTGGTTGCCATGCTAGGGCATGACTCGGGAATCTTTGCGCCGGGTTTGAAAGACCGTGGTGTGGCCATGCAAGTGGCCCATCATTTGTTGCTCAGCCATGGTGTTGCCGTTCAGGCACTGCGCGCGCAAGGATTGCAAACCCCTCTGGGCATCGTGCTCAACCTCTCGCCCTTTCACGCAGCCACTGAATCGCTGCATGACCAGCACAAAGCGCAACTGGAGGATGGCATGCTGGTGCGTTGGTACCTGGATGCTTTGCTGCGAGGCAAATACCCCGAGGATGTTTGGGAGCACCTTGGCACCCATGTGCCTCGTGTCAACCCCGGTGACTTGGCGGCGATTCAGCAGCCGCTTGATTTTTTGGGCGTCAATTACTACACCCGCAGCGTTGTCAGCGCGGGCACGCCCTGGTCCGCCAAAGACCTGGGTCTGCCTGTGACCGATATGGAATGGGAGATTTACCCCCAGGGCTTGACGGAGTTGTTGGTGCGCTTAGACCGTGATTACGACATGCCTCCCATTTTCATCACAGAGAACGGGGCGGCCTTCAAAGACACAGTCGAAGACGGGCAGGTCAATGACTTGGAGCGCGTGGCCTACCTTCAATCGCATATCAAGGCAGTTGCTGCTGCAAGACAAGCGGGCGTGAATGTGCAGGCCTATTTTGTCTGGAGCTTGCTTGACAATTTTGAATGGGCCAGTGGCTATGCCAAGCGCTTTGGCATTGTGCATATTGATTACCCAACGCAAAAGCGCACACCCAAGCAAAGTGCCATTTGGTACAGCCAATTTTTGAGAGGTCGCTGAGTTATGGGGCAACTCTCACTCAAGGGCGTGGTCAAGCAGTTTGGCAACCAGACCGTATTGCACGGATTGGATTTGGACATTCATGAGGGTGAATTCCTGGTGTTTGTCGGCCCCTCAGGCTGTGGAAAATCGACCCTGCTGAGAATCATCGCCGGGCTTGAAGATTTGAGCGCAGGGGAAATTTTGCTAGACGGGAAGCCCGTGCATGACCAGCCTCCAGCGGAGCGTGGGACGGCCATGGTTTTTCAGAACTATGCGCTCTATCCCCATATGACGGTCGCCGACAACATGGGCTTCGCCTTGCGCATGTCAGGCGTCCCCAAGGCAAAGATTCGCGAGCAAGTCCTCCAGGCTGCCAAGTCTTTGCAGCTGGAAAACTTGCTTGAGCGCTTTCCCAAAGAGCTGTCTGGTGGGCAGCGCCAGCGGGTGGCCATTGGCCGCGCAATTGTCCGCAACCCCCAACTTTTCTTGTTCGATGAGCCCCTTTCCAACCTCGATGCGGCATTGCGCGTGCAAATGCGCATAGAAATTACCCGCCTGCATCAGCGCTTGGGAAGCACCATGATTTATGTCACCCACGACCAGGTCGAGGCGATGACCATGGGGCAGCGCATTGCGCTTTTCAATGGCGGAAAAATTGAGCAGGTGGGTGAGCCTTTGACGTTGTACAACGAGCCTCAAAACGAGTTTGTGGCAGCGTTCATGGGAACCCCTCGCATCAATTTTTTGCCAGCCCAGGTGGACGCCGTCTCAAGAACTTTGCACATACAGGGCCAGTCCATGCCTTCGATGCTTGGCGAGGATTGGCCTTGGTCGAAAGCCGCCGCCGCGGTGAAGATTGGCGTTCGTCCCGAACATTGGACGCTGGGAAGCCCCGGGCAAGGCTTGCCGGGCAAGCTGGCCATGCTCGAGCACATGGGCGATGCGCGTTATTTGCATATCCAGCTTTCGGGCGCACCCGAGTTGACGTGCATGAAATGGAGCGATTCATCACGGCATTTCGATCAAGGCGAGAGCCTCTGGCTGTTGCCAGACTTACAGCGCGCCATCTGGTTCGATGCTTCTCAAAACAGGTTACCACTATGAGTACAACATTCAAAAGCGCCAAGGCGCTGGTTGCAGCGGTCGGGCTCAGCACCGCTGTCTTTTCAGCCAACGCCATTGACCTGGGCCCATTTCAGTTGACGGGCTTTGCGAAAGCCGAAATTGGCAACGTCAACAATAAATGCGCCGACTGTCAGCTTTATCCACTGGAGGGGAAAGAGCGGAGTTGGGCTGACACGCTGATACCTGGTGCCGCATATGGCCCCGCTTCCACCCACGTCACTTTGTTCCAACCCTTTCTTGGCTTCAAGCACGACCTCGGTCAGGGCTTGCGCTTTTCCGCGCTCCTGAGCCAGCGCTGGCGGGACGGCAAAGAGGACATCCCGGGCTTTTGGTATGAGAAAAATATCGGGGTGAGCCATGAGGGCTACGGTGCATTGCGTTATGGCGCCATGACCACGCGAGGCTGGAGTTTGGCGGACTTTCCCTATGGCACCAACTTGAACGTGGCAGACGCATGGGGTTCTAGCGGTGCGGGCTACGGCTTGCTCCAAAATGCTGTTCGCTACATCAGTCCCAAGCTGGATGTCGCGGATGGCGATTTGGTCCTGGAGGTCAGCCGCGATCAGGGAGACAAAAATTTCACGATTCACCGGGGCCGGTTTACGGAGCTCTACGCGCAGTATGTCCGAGGCGATTGGGTGCTGGACTTTGTCGCACAGCGCAGCCGAAACGGCCAACCACAAAGTTGGTCGCATGGCCCCTTCATTGGCTTGACGCCTTTCCCTGCGGATGATGCCAAGCTGCAAGAAGCCAGCCAAGGCATCACGATGCTGATGGGTCGCTACCAATATGACAACCAACTCGAATTGAGCGGCGGAATACGGCTGAACCGATGGAGCGGCGCGCCGGCCATTGTCACTTCGACGCTCAATGGGGTAAGCCTTTGGAATTCCATGTTCAATGTCAACTGGGGGGCCACGGTCAATGGCGTGGCAAACCCCGGGTATGCCGCCCGCAGCACTGACTTGCTCATGGGAGGGCGTTACCGCATGGACGACTGGACAGCCTCCTTGGGGCTGGTGCATCTCGGTTCGGCGAGCACTGAAAACCCTGCAGAAAGAGGCCAAAGCAATGCGGCATGGATCAGGTCGGCAGGACTGAGCTATGCGGTTCAGCCGGGATTTTCAATCTATTCCTACGTCGGCATGGTCGAGTTCAAAAAGCTCGGCTTGTCGCCCATGTCCATGCCCGGCAATGCAGCTTTTACCAATGTGGACTCACGCGTGACACGCACCGGGTATTGGGGTGGTGTCGGCGTGGTTTACGTCTTTTGAATTCGCGAGGAGCATGAATGAGTAAGTCAAAGATTTCTCGGTTGCAGGCATGGCTTCATGGCTTGATTGCAGGATTGTCGATGTTGGGCTTGGTTGGGCTTTCCGGCTGTGGTGGGGGGCTTGTGCCAGGGGCCATTGACGCAGGCAGCTTGCGGCCTTTACCGGCTTCTTTCCTAGAAAGACAGGCGGTGGCTTATTCACCGTATCGCTCCAGTGATCGTGCAACAGAAACAGTCAGCAAGACCAATATTGCGACCGATCTTCAGTTGCTCATCACCGCTGGTTACAAGTTGATTCGGGTTTTTGGCAGCGGCGATGCGGATACCAAGAAGATTCTCGAGGTCATCCGAGAGCAAAAGTTGGACATGAAGGTCATGCTGGGTTTGTGGATGTCGCCCAAGTCTTCGCCGGACACGGCCAACCAAGCTGAAATGAGCCGCGGCATTGTGTTGGCAAATGTCTATTCAGACATCGTCGTGGCGGTCAGCGTGGGCAATGAGACCATGGTGAACTGGAACACCTGGGCGCCCGTAGCGCCGGATGACATGATTTCTTACATCAAGACCGTTCGTGCACAGGTTGCGCAGCCGGTCACCACCGATGACAACTGGGCTTTCTTTGCGAACAGCACCGGGAGTTATAAAACGCTGGACGTTTTGAAGGTGATTGACTTCGTGTCCATGCACACCTACGCATTGGCAGACACCCTCTACGGCGACAAATGGAACTGGCAGCAAACTTCTGTCGCCAGCGCCAATCGCGCAACCGCCATGATGGATGCCGCCCTCGAGGCTACCAAGCAAGACTACGCCGCGGTGCGCAGCTATCTCTCCACGCACGGGTTTTCAGTGATGCCCATCATCATTGGCGAAACTGGCTGGAAAGCCGTGGCGTCCAACGGCGAGACCTATCGGGCACACCCCGTCAACCAGAAGATGTTTCTGGATCGCATGAAAACATGGAAAGCCGCCAGCACGCTTTCAACGGGGCCACTGAATGTCGTCTATTTCGAGGCGTTTGATGAGCCGTGGAAAGGAAGCGATGACAAATGGGGCTTGTTCACCGTTGACCGAAAGGCAAGGTATGCGCTTCAATCCATTGCGGGGCTCACCACGGATGGGACAACTTATTCTTCAGCCGATGCCGTTTATTACGTGCCAGCTGCCACAGGGTCGGCCATCACCGCCAACCGCTTGAATGTGTTCAGTGAAACTGTTGTGTCAGGCGAGGCGTTCCCCTCTGGCGCATTGGCCTGGAATGGCTGGCAGGATGCAGGTGCGACGGCCTATGCCGGTGAGAGCACCGCTGAGGTGGGCGAAGGAGCTAAAAGCATTGAAATCGCCCCTGCGCCCAAGTCCTGGGGCTGGGGCATGACTTATGGCAGTGCAACCTCGTTTGAAAACCTGAGCAACTTCACTTCAGGGCACCTGAAATTCAAGGTCAAGACTTCATACCCCGGAAAAATTGAAATTGGGTTCCTGACCGGGGACCCCTCTCGCAACACAGCATCTGATGTCTATTTGACCATTCAGTCAGGGGACTATGGCTACAAAAACGACGGTACTTGGACCCAAGTCTCTATCCCTGTCAGTGCCATTGCGGCAAAGGCGGCGCCTGCTTACAACCAACCGGCAACGGTGACATTGAACATGGCAAGCGTGGGGACCTTGTTTGTCATTGCCGACCGCTACGTCAAAACCGGAAATACAGCGGGGGCCATGCAAAAGTTTTGGGTGGACGACATTCAGTGGACACGTGATTGATGTCGGCTCTCTATCCCTGGCTGTTGGGCGACATTGGTGCCACCCATGCACGGTTTGCATGGGTGGCGTCAGATGAGCGGCCCCTGAGCCATGTGCGCACGTTCGCTTGCGATGGCTTTGATGGTTTGCACGACGCCATTCAACATTATTTGAAGGTTGAGGCGCTGGGGCCGCCGGCGCAGGCTGCCTTGGGCGTTGCCACGCCTGTGGCCTCAGACAAGGTTGCGTTCACCAACAGGGCCTGGGCCTTTTCGATCGCGGCGCTGAAAAAACGCTTGGGCGTAGGGCGATTGCTTGTCATGAATGATTTTGAGGCCATGGCTTGGGCATTGCCTGACCTGCGAGCCAAGGAGTTATTTCAAGTGGGTGGGGACCGATCCGCAAAAAGGCAAAATTTGGGGTTGGTTGGCCCTGGCTCAGGGCTGGGGGTTGCGGGCTTGATCGCCGAAGACGGTGCATGGCATCCCGTCAGCGGTGAGGGCGGCCATGTGAGTTTGGTGGCCACCAACGCATTGGAGTGGGAGGTCCTGCAATGCCTGCAAAAAAAATTCGGACATGTTTCCGCTGAGCGCGTTTTGTCAGGCCCGGGCTTGGTGAATCTTTATGACGCCTTGTCAGCAATTGCGGGGCAGGCACCTGGCAGGCACCAGCCGCAAGACATCGGCTCCCTTGCGTTTGAGCACCAGCAGCCACAGGCGTTGCAAGCCTTTCAATTGTTCGCCGCATGGTTGGGCTCGGTGGCCTCTGATGTCGCCTTGACGCTTGGGGCGCAAGGGGGTGTCTACATCGGGGGAGGCATTGTCCCGCGCTATCGTCATTGGCTTGCAACTTCCAGCTTCAGGCCTCGCTTCGAAGACAAAGGCCGCTTCTCAGCTTATTTGAAGAAAATTCCTGTGTATGTGATTCACGCGGATACGCCCCCCGCATTGAGGGGGGCGCGCAGGGCCCTGATGAAAGATTTGTAATGGCCACACCGACTCTTTTTGATCTCACGGGCACACAGGCTGGCAGCCCCGCCAGCGGCGAATATTATTTTTCGCTAGGTGCTGGGCAGTCGCCTGTCTTGGCGACAGCCAGCAATGCCAGCCTGTCAATGATTCAGTTCAATGTATCGTCCGACTCAGACGCTAACCCCTTGACGTTTGCAGTCGCAGGCAAATTATTGGGGAATGCTGCGGGTGTCAACCTGGGCACAACTGGCGTTCTGACTTTGCTGGATACCAATGCCAGCACCCCGGGCCCGGAAGGTTGGCAAGCCGTGTTTGCGCTGAGGCAAACCTATGACCTGATTGCAGATGGCTCAGATGCGGACACTTTGCCAGATGGCTTCAACTATCTGGATGAACTCGGCCAAACCGTGCCCGTTAGTTTCAATTGGCTAGGGACGCGCGTTTTTGATGGCGCCATTGCCACTTTTTATGCTGTGGTGAACCGGGCAAATTCGCAGTCCGCAGGGACAGATTTTTTTGGCAGAGTATTCGACCTGAACGGCGATGGCATTGCAGACCAGTTGGTGTCCTCTTTGGGAGGGCGAACCTGGGTGTCCAACATTGTGGGCTTGAGCAGCCTTTCCTGGCGCATGGAGTCCTCGCAAGGCGCCTCAGGACGCGTTCAAGCCAACAGCGCCGGGCTTGTGACAGGGTTTTATTTTTCGTTTTCAGATTATGGGCGTTCTGAGGCTTGGCAACTGAGCACGCTTGGCACCGAGTCGGGTGCTCCTCAGGCTGGAGAGTTTTATTTGAAGCTGGGGACTGCTGCCCTGGGGTCGGGCGCCCTCGCAACGGCAACCAGCAGTTTTTTCCCTTCGGTGAGCTTTGACGTCCTGGCTGACAACGATGACAACGCTGGCACCTATTTTTTGAAGGGAACCGTGCTGAACAGCTCCGGGCAGCTTCAAACGGCCAAAGGCAGCCTGACTCTGACCGACACTTTATGGGCCACCCCAGGGCCAGAGGCCTGGTCAGCCCATTTTTTGGTCAAAGAGTTGATTTCGGTGATACCAGACAGTGCCAGCGATGCCGATAAGCTGGAGGATGGTTTTAGCTACACAGATTCACTGGGGCATGTGGTATGGGTTCCATTTGTTTGGAACGCATCGGCAGATAGCAATGGCGTGCTTGCAAATTTCAGCGCCAAGATCAACCAATTGACTTCTGCAGACGAGGGCTTGGCTTTGACAGGCAAACTGACAGACGCCGATCGCAATGGCACGCCGGATCAATTAGATCTGACGGCGGGCAGCCAAACCCTCAAAGGGACGCTGCAAAAGTCTGCAGACGTGTGGAAGGTTTATTACAACCTGGACCTGACCGGCACAACAGCAGTGGACAGCAACGGGAATCTCACAGGCCTGTATGTCAACCCTTCCAAGCTTTCGTATGGGAACAGCTACCCTGCGCTGCCTGCAGGCTTCGACTTGAAGATCCGGCCGCTTTTCTGGAAGGGTTGGAGCGAAAGCGCTGCCCAATCGATCAATGGCATCAGCATCACCAAGGGAGGCGTCACGGCCTCGGCACTTTCAAATGGCGTCATGACGCTGACGGGGGTGGAAGATACAGACGGTGTGCAGGGAGATGGCATTTTTCAAATTGCGCCTACCGCCAGTGCGCCGGCAAATGCGAAAAGTGCGATCACGCTGACCGATGTATTGGCAGCGCTCAAAATTTACTTGGGCAAATCGGTTCCGGACAGCTACGCATCGCCTTTCAACTACGTCGCAGCGGACTTTGATCAGTCAGGTTCCGTCACGCTCAGCGATGTTCTTCAGTTGTTGAAGTACTACCTTGGCAAGAGCACGGCCAATTCACCGGAGTGGGTTTTTGTCAGCGCAGCTGACCTCTCGGGCGCTGGGCTGACAGCGACGCTGCAAAGCGCTACTGCCGGTTCGTATGTCTCAAAATCTTTGACCGCCACAAAGCCCATCACGCATGATTTTTCGGTTGATGGGTCGGAGCTTCAATTGGTCGGCGTTCTTCGTGGCGATGTGGATGGAAGTTGGGTCAGCGCATAGCGTGGATTGGCTTCGTATTTTTAATGTTTGGCAATGCCGTAGATCAGCATCAGCGACGTACCGCTGAACAACGCCAGGGCGGGCCGGCGCCTGACCCCCATCACCATGACCAGCAAACTGACGGCACAGAACCCCACTCGCCACCCAACCGGCACCGTGGCCAACGGCCCCACCGGCACCAGAATCATGCGCACCACCAGCGCTGCTACCAAAGCATAAGTGACCGCTGAGAGCCAGCGAAAAAACTCGCTGTCCTGGTTGATCTTTCCTGAGGCCATCACGCCCAGGGCACGACAGGCATAAGTCCCCGCGGCGGCAATGGCCAGCCCGCCCCAGGCATGAAACACAGAAAGCTCAAGACTCATGTGGGCTTGCCCAAGCGTTGACGCCAAAGGCGATCCAAAAGATAGGCCCCTGTGCCAGCAACCAGCCCAGATGCCAGCAAGCTGGTATCGCGGTCCCATGCGTAAAAGAAGGGGCAAACCAGCCCACCGCCCACAATGGCCCCACGGTACAGCCAGGGACGCACGTCGGTGAAGGTCAGCAGAAAAAACAAGGGGTTGATGAACAGTAAGGCCAGCGTGACCGCCATGGGCACCTGGCCGGCCAGCACATACCCCAAGGCAGTTCCCGGGGCGGCAATCAGCCAGCACGGCAGCCCGAGCCCTGTGAAGTAGGGCAGGCGGTACTGCGGCGCCATGTGGGGAAACTCGCGCATGGAAACTGCCCAGGCCGTCATGGCCAGCAACTGAACGCGCGCATACAGGCCGCGGTTTCGGTCCTTCGCATCCAGTTGTGGGAACAGGGTCACGACCATGGTGAGAAAGCGCGAAGAGGTGAGCGTCACTGCCAGGCCAGCCGTGAGGGCCGAGGCGCCCGCGCTGAGCATCTCGAACAAGACCACTTGGCCCGGCAAGGCAAACACCAGCAAGCTCGTCAGCATGGCCAACAAAGCGCTGAAGCCCAGCGTGTTGGCCATCGCACCAAAGCCAATCATGCCAGCGAACAGCACCAGCATGGGGGCGCCCAAAGCCTGCTTCAGCCCCGCCTGAAAAGCCTCTCGGCGGCTTTGAAAATCAGGGGCCATCAATGCTCGCAAACCATGTGCATCATTTTTTCAGCCACTGAATCCTTGGCCACAGCATGCCATTCGCCACCCTTGAGGCTTTTGAAAATGGTTTTGCCCTCGGCCATATTGTCATCGTGCGAGGTGAAGACCACGGTGCGGCGCTTGTGCCCCTTGCAATCGAACTCCAGCAGAACCTGGCTGGACAAGGTGCCAGTCTTGCTGCGTTTTTTGAGGTCCGTCAATTGCCAGATGGTGGCGAACTGGGCGTTTTTTTGCAGACGTTCCATGTCCACGTAAATGGTCGCTCGGTCGTTTTCATCCAGCTTCGTCCACTCTGCATGCGCCAGCATGGGGCACAGCAGGGTGGCGTTGAGCACGGCGATCCAGAGGGCAAGGGTGAGGCGCTTCATGGCAATTTAGCTGGGATGGCGGGACAAGTGGTCAGCAATGGCACGGTAGGAGGGTTGCGAGACCGAGTCATTCATGGCGTTGCCAGCGTGACGGTGGGAGGCATGCCGCGCAATCACTACCTGGGCCACCGGGTCGACCCAGACCGCCTGCCCGTGCACGCCACGCGCGCTGAAGCAGCGATGGGGATCGCCTGAGACCCACCACATGGCGCGGTAAGAAAAGCCTGGCAGGGTGGTGTAACCGGCGGGCACAAACTTGGCGGGGTCGCTGCCTTGGCGAATGGTTTTCACCAC
>JACCDO010451664.1_pt1 | contig 21969 bp, 22 predicted proteins | sample 7446101 | NCBI WGS metagenome assembly JACCDO01 (sample SAMN15323440, study PRJNA562643) | freshwater metagenome | isolation source: river surface water | place: USA:Blue River Watershed | collected 2017-08-16
GAAATTAAAATAGGCCAATGTGTAGCTAAAAATTTTAACACATTAACAATGTTTATAAATTCAATTGTAAGAATGGCTGGTGAGATAAGAGATTATAGACTTAGAGAAATCCATCGTCCTAATAATACTGAATTACGTATAAAATGGATTAATAAACAAATTGAGAAAAACAATTATCTTATTACTCTAGCAAGACGTGAGAAAGAATATAATTTTACAATTGAAGAACAACAATTGTATAGAATGATAAGCGATGTTATGAATGATTTTCTTAATAACATTTTAGTACTAAATATTAATATTCCAGAATTTCAACAACAAGTTAATATTTTAGTAGAAATGATTGAATATTTTAATACTCAAATGAGATGGACCATTAAACATTTTGGATATACAAGATCTAATTGTTTTAGAGTCTCAACTAATGGTTCTCTTGAATATTGTGAATAACTTCACGACAGATCAACTGTTAAGCTGTAAATGCATTTTTGTAAAACTTAATAACATACGTTGAAGATCTACAGGTAATTGTATAAGATCAAATTGTATATCATATTTTCCTGTTTGATTTTCTTGTTTTTTAATACCATAAGGTAATTCAAATACACCACAAGATGAATTTCTAAGAGAGTATATACGTATAATTAAATATACATGTTCTTTACCAGTATGATCTAATTCAGATATATTCTTTAATAATTGTTTAACTTCAAGTTGTTGAAGTTTTATATTATTTGTATTTTGATATAATCTATCATACAAAGGATATGTTGTTAATGACATAGTATCTACTTGTTCCATTTTTAATTGTATATTTTAAATATACAATACGAGTGTTTAACCTATTTTGTGTTATACAAATTATTTTTTGCAAATAAAGTTTAAGCCCACGGTCTTTGACCTTGAGGTTGGTTCAACATCGATTGAGGTTGATTCATTGGTGCACGCTGTTGTGCAGCAGGTTGTCCTGATGATTGACCAAAGTTGATATAACAAACACCTTTATCTTCATCACATACAAGATTATAAGGTTGTCCAATAGTATATTTTGGAATTTCAGATTCAATAGTTTTTACTTTATTATCAACAAAGGATTTTTGTTGTTGTAATCTTGAAACAACTTCTTTCATAAAAGCTAATATATCGTTTAATGTACGTTCACCCTCATATTTTAAGAATGGTTTTCCGTTAAAATAAAGAATAATGTAAGGAACAACATCAATTGGCGCAATTGTAGTTTTTGACATATGATATATTTGTTGATGTTTATTAAGATTAACAAGTGCAAATTTAACACCACCCATAGCCATTGGTAATTTTTTAAAGTCTGGTATAAGTTCATCGCAATATGTACAATTATTACTAAAGAACAGTACTAAACAAATACCAGCTTGTTTATTACAGAGCAATTTTTGACCTTTAGATGAAAGCTCAACGCCAAAATCATCAGAACCTAAGTAAATAAGATTATTCATTCTATTTACTTAATAATTAAGAAAATTTAAATCAAAATTAAAATAGATTAATATTTATAATAAAATGGGAATAATAAAAAATAAGATTCCGCCAAATGTTTTAGTATTTATCGAAGATAAGTCATATGAGCTATTTGAACTTATTATTAAAACAAGTGTAGTCTTTTTAGAATATTTAAGTCAAGAACGCTCAGATTTTATAAGAAACTTTCCACGTTTTAAATATGAGATGATTAAAGAACAAAATAAACTATCAAGCTTAGGTATTAACTCTGAAATTATAGATGAAGATGAGTCTACAATGTTTTTAGATGATCAAGAATTATTAGAACAACCGCACGAGTCTTCAACTTCACAAAAATATCACGCTCAAGTTGATAATGGACTAATGAGAAATTACCACATTAGTCCAAATAAATCTATAAAAGCATTATCTTATATAGCATTTCTTCAACATATAGATATTGCAAAAATAAAATGGATTATAGATGTTGTATTAGATCTTAAACAGGTCTTTGATTATCAACCGATAAGTATTATGAACTTAAGTCATGATATGATCAAAAATGAAGTTGAAGATATGTTATCAACTGAATTTAAGAGACGATATTTATATTTCATATCTGTGGTAACTAAAAAACAAAAAGACGCAAAATATTCAGAATTATTAAAACGTGAGGAAAGTAAAATACCTATAGAGTATCCAAATCGTTTACAAAAAATTGCTGAAATTAAGCATGATTTACAAAGAAAAAAACGAGAAGAACTTCAACAAATAGAAAAAGAATTTATTTCTGAAGAATCTTGCGATTATATTATAAATTTTCTTAACCATTTTGCAGGTTATCTATTACAAAATACATCTGATAAGCAACTTTTTCCAAACTTACATTTCTTTACAATTGATATACTTCAAAATGAGTGTGGTATAATTCAAAAATATTTATCAGGAAATGCTCAAAGATATACTAAAGAAATTATACTTAGTAGTAAAATTAACAGTTATTTTCCAGATAAAGAACTACTCTTTACAAAAATAGTAAATAAAGCTATCAATTTAGTTAAATGGAGTTTTGAAACAAAATTAAGAGTATCTGATACAGAAATTGAACTTATTCAAAAATATCTTAGCAATCACAATGTATGGATACAAGATCCTACAAAAAGAAATATAAAACTTGATATGTTAACACTTTTTAACACTCTACAAAAAGGAGATATAACAGTAGAACAATTGCTTAAAAAATATTTCGAAATAGTATTACTACTAAGTAATAGATATTCTTTTTCTCAATATGCTAAAAATCTATTTTTAAGATCAAATAGAACATTCGGAGAAACTGTAGCTAATAAATCTTTATTTTATATATTACCAGAACTTATATTATTAACTAATGAAGATCAGTCAAAATTAATGATAAGCTTAGAAACAAATGTTACTACAATAATTAATGATATTTTTGAAGATAAATCATCAAGTTTATCAGAGTTTATTATATCTAATGAAAATGCTATATTACTAAAAAATATATGTTCAAATAAAATAACAAATGATCCCGCATTTTATTATAAAGATGGTGAAAATATAGTATGTGTTTCACAAAGTGAAATTGAAGATATATTAACTGAACAATCGAAAGTCAGTAACATTCCTAAAACAATAAAAGATGCTATTGTTAAATTATTTAATAAACATTCTCCTTATGATTTTGATATTAAACTTGAAGATATTAATTCAAGTATAAATAATCAATTAACAAGAGAGCTTCTAATATTATTAATTCCAGAAATTGAACAATTAAAAGAGCGTAAGAAATATATTAGATTTAACGAATTATCTGCAAAAAGTTTACTTAAAAAAATAGTTTTAAATACGCCAGCTACAAAAGATGAATTAGATATTACACTTCATCATTTATTAACAGTATGCATTCATAAAATATCACAAATTAAAAAAGAAATTATATCGAAATATCTTACAGACAATCCAGAAGTTAGAGAAGATCTCAAACAATATGTTTTAGTATATAATCAAGACGTACTATATTCAAAAATAACTACTCTTTTATCAGGAGGATTGAAAAATAAAAGTTTATGGGAAATACTCTCAGGTTATACATTTACAACTCAAAGTAGTACTACTAAAAATGAAATTATAAAATATATACTAGAAATTGAAAATTTAATACAACGTCCAGTTGAAGTTATTCAACAGTGTGATTTGTGTAAAACTAGAACAAATGATTTATCATTTATTATCAAAAATAATGAACTTAAACATGTATGTGTTAATTGTATACCAGATGAAGCTACCCTTGATGATATAGAACAGGTTCAACCGCGTGAAAAATTATCAAAAGACAATCGTATAGATATAATAAAACAAATATGGAATATTCTAGGAACATGGAATTTAAACGATGTTATAAAAAATTACCCTATAGGAATTATCAATAAATGTAAAGACTTAATTCAAAAATTAGATTTTGATGTAAACTCCGTGACATGGAATAACATTGTAGGAACACGAGCAATGCTTCAAAATTTACAACTTAATCAAGAATTTATGAAGTTATGGAATACTATAACACATGTTTCTAAAAAAACTCAAAAACAATCAAGCATAATTCAAGACCTTAAATCTTATATACAAAAAAATATTGACACAAATGATATTGGTGCTGTAATGAAAAAATGGTTTATTGAAAATAAAAAAGGGGATGTTGATTATAGTTTAATATCATATCAAAATTATCTTAATATGATAAAAACTCTAATTAAACTTAGTTTAGAAGTCTATAATAAGAATGGAGAAATCACAGAAGAAACTTGGAATCTAGAATATACTCGTAAATATGATTCATATGCAAGTGAATATGAAAGAAATATAGAGAATTTTTTAATACAGATTAAACAACCTTATCTTAATTCTGAAACGATTAATACAAAAATATTAAATTTTTCTCAAGTATTAAATGTATCAGAAAATCATATAAAATCTCTTATTGATAATAAAATTACATCTAAAGATCTTATAAAACTTATACTAATTAATAATTATATATATCCTCCTGATGAAGTTCAAGAATGGTTTTTAAATTCTTTAAAAGAACTCTACAGTATAATATATACAAATCAATCTATTATAATATCTGAAGTTCAAGAATATACTAAAAAGAATAAAAGATTAAATTTAACAAAGATTAAGGAAATACTCCAAAAATCGTCAAATTTTAAACCAAGTCTATTTTATAATGGTATATATGAACTAAAAAATAAATGCGGATTACACTCTTTAGTAAATGCTATTAAAATAAGTCAGAAAACTGTTAATATTATATTAAAGGATATACTTGATAATTCATTGAAGATTAAAATAGACTCAGAAAAACAATACAGCGATTCATTACATCCAGTATATATAGATATTCTAAGAGATTTTCAGAGTTCAAAAACATCTAATGAATTTATAGAAAAACTTCTTGATATTAAGATCAATTTATCACAGAATATGATAAACATTGTGTCATCAAATTTTACACCTGATATAGTAATAGAAACCCTATTTGAATCTCATCATGATATTTATAAAAAAGCTATAAAAGTGTATAAAGATTTTAATTCTCAAGACTTTGAAGATTTTATTAAAACTTCAATTACAGACTCTATTTTAATATACCCTAAATCTGATAATTTTGATATCTTATTACTTTTATTAAATCAATATACATCTAGTCGTACAGATCCTGTAATAACAGAGTATATTAATAATCTTTCTAATTGTGCTATAGGATTATATCTTAAAGATATATATGTTATTCAAAAATTATTAAATACTGATTTTAGCGTGTTAAATACAGACCATGAGGCGACCTTGGTCTCTGAGAGATCAAATATAGATTCACTTATACTAGATTACTGTAAAATTATACCTCCAAAGATAGAATCATTTAATGATTTATCTAAAGCATTTGATTCTTCATATAAACAATATATTCTTAAAAATTATACAAGAGAAACCAGTATTTTAAGAATATGTGAAAATATATATAACAATAAAATTAAAATTAATAAGCTTATAACACTTGATTTGGATCATATACTTAACTATGGATTAAACTATAACCACTTTTTTGACATATATACAGAATATGTTAAAAACGTTGAAAATGCAATTAGTATATTTTTAAAACAATATGTTGTAATTTATGCTAAGAATCTAGAAAATAAACAATTTACTCCTCCTGATGAATTTCTTAAAAGAGGTATTTCAGAGTATGCTGGACCCGCTGAATCAGCAACTATAATGAAAAAGAATTGGAATGCGTATCAAAAACAACAACAACAAAACATATTATCAGGAGTTTTAAAATCTCTTAAAATAAAATATAATTATACTCACATATATAAAGATGAAAATGAACGCAAGATATTTGAACAACTTTTAAAGAAAACTATAATAGACAATGATGATTATACAGATGAACAAGTAGAAGAACACAACGAAATAGAAGGAGACGGTGACTATGATGGAGAAATTGATTACTAAAAAACGATGTTAAATAAAAATCTTTATTATATTAAATATAATAAAATGAACACAATGTTCAAATTAGAGGATTTTTTGCCATATTATCCCGCTATTGATGGAATAGATCCTATTTATAATGATACATTTGGTAATATAATTAATAAAAAATCTGAATTTGCATCTCTAATTCCTAAAAAACCAACTGAAACTCAAGAAGGTTATTTTACAAATCAAGAATTTATAGGTAAATTCTTAAGTCCTTCTACTCCGTATAAACGTTTATTAGTATTTCACGGTATTGGAAGTGGTAAATGTCATGCTTATGACACACCTGTGTTAATGTATGATGGAAGTATAAAAATGATTCAAGATATTGTTATTGGAGATAATGTAATGGGAGATGATTCAACTCCTAGATTTGTATCTAGCTTAGTTCGTGGTAATGATAATTTATATACTGTAAAACAGACATGGGGATCAAAATATACTATAAACTCTGATCATATACTTTGTTTAAAAAGTACAAGTCTAATAGATGAAATAAAACCATTTTTACGAACAGAAGAATTACACTGGAATATATATGAAATACCTGTAAATATCTTTATTTCTTTACCTGAAAATATAAAAACAAAATTAAAAGGATATATATCAAAAGTTGAATTTTTAGAAGATTATACAGATATTGAGAATATTGGAGACATAGCGGCTAAATTTTGCAAAGTATTACAATCAACTACAGAGCGTGAATATAAAAGTCAAAGTGACATAGAGTGTATGTTAAATAAGATCGTAACAAATTCAGTTAAAATTAGACAAAGATTTTTAGATACAATAATTGAACTTATTGGATATAATTCACAATATACAGGACTATCTTATATTATATTAGAAAATAAAAATATTAAATCAGAAGATAAAAAAATTATTAAAAAATTAGTTTTCTTAATAAGGTCTTTAGGTTATTATTCTAAATGGGACCATATTCGTCAGTTTATTATAATTGATACAAAAAGAGAATATACTGACATTACTGTCAAATGGGATCGTAGAGATACATATTATGGGTTTACATGTGATAAAAATCATAGATATCTTCTTGGAGATTGTACAGTTACTCATAATTCATGTTTAATAGCTGCCGTCACAGAAATTGCCAAACATACAAGAAATGTTGATATGATACCATCCTCAGGATTTACAACGCTTATTCTTGTAAAGGGTAATGATTTAAAAGAAGAATTATATTCTCAAATTATTAACGTTTGCCCTACTAAAGAACAATATCAAAGAGATACTGCTGAAGAATCAAAAAAATTAATTAAATCTATATATAGAATAGAAACTTATAATGACTTTAACAAAGAATTAAGAGAGAAACTTTCAAATATAAAAACTAGCGTTGATGTTCTTGAATCACTCCAAGAAGAATTTAAAAATAAATATATTATAATAGATGAAGTTCATAACTTATATCCCGAACCCAAAACAGTTCCTGAAAGATATGATAATATATTAAAATTATTTACACTTCTTCAAGATACTAAAATTGCATTATTAACAGCTACTCCAATGAAAAATAGCGTAAAAGAAATAGCATATTTAATGAATCTAGTTGTTCCTATAAATAAACGAGTAGTTCCTAAAAATTTTGAACTTATTATTAATAAACAAGACAATAATTTACTTAATCAACTAAAGCACAATTATTTTTTAGGTTATGTATCTTATTATAGAACATTAACATCTGTTAGAATACAAAACATAGGAAAAGTTTCACCAGAAAATGGTATATATTTTACTAATATTGTTCAGGTTAATATGGGAAAAATACAAAATTCATCTTATAAAGATAATTTAGAACAAGAAGCACCTGAATTTAAAAATTTATCAGATGCTGATATTTATGAATATGATAAAAAGACTGGTTTATATCCAAAAAGTTGTCAATCATCATGTGCTATATTTCCTGATGGTAAGATAGATGACCCTCAACAAAAATGGATAACATATAATAATACAATTCCAGAAGTTACAGAAGTCTTTGAAAAATGGTTACGTAGAGGATATGTTGCCGGAGGAAAAGATATAGAACATAAAGTTGCATTGCAAAATATTGAACTTATAAGTTCTAAATTTTATTATATTATAAAAACAATACTAAATTCCCATTTACAAAAACATTATGTTTATGGTAGATATATCAAAAATGTAGGATTAGAATTCTTGTGCGCTTTGTTAAAATTTTTCGGGTTTCAAGAATTTGAATATCCTAACAATATTCAAGATATTCCTACCATAGGATTAACTCTTGAAGAAAAACAAAAAGCTTTTGAACAAAAATACGGAATTACAAAAGCTCCAAGATTTATTATCATATCAGGAACAAGTAATTTAAAAGTTACAGAAAGCTTAAAAATATTTAACAATGATGCTAATATGTATGGAGAATATATATCTGTTATAATGGGTGGTATAAAAGTTCAAGAAGGTCTTAGTTTTTCAGCTATAAGAAATATATTTATAGCAAATCCAGAATGGAATAATGCAACATTAGATCAAGCAATTGGAAGAGGTATTCGTTCAAAGTCTCATGATATTTTACCACCAGAAGAACGTGTTGTTAATATTCATAAAATATGGAGTAAGCCATTAGATGTTAAACCAACTATTGATATCGATATACATCGTTATAAGATCAGCGAAGATAAAAATATTAAAATAAAAAGAGTAGAACGTATTATAAAAGAAGCTTCAGTAGATTGTGAAATAAATAAATCAAGAAATATACAAATTACAGATGAACCTTATAGTGTTGAATGTGACTATCTCGAACATTGTAATTATAATTGTGTATTTAATACAACACCTCAATTAGAAATCAATGATACATATAATTTATATTATTCAGAAAGAAGCGAAAAAGATATACTCCAAGCAATAGTCTATGCATATACACTAAAAAGTTCATACTTTTTTGATGAATTATATACAATATTACAGTCTGTTTTAAAAACCCATATTAATAATATAGTATTAGCAAAAACTTTATATTATATAATTTCTAATAATATAGCAGTATACAATAAATATGGATTTATAAACTATTTAAGAGAAGAAGCTAATGTTTATTTTTTAGTTGATGATCCAAAAGCTGGTACGCAATACGATTTATGCTATTATGCAAAAAATCCATATCCAACAAGTACTCTTAGTGAAATTTCACAAAGTGTTGAAGAATATCTATATACTAAAACTCATAAATATATAACATGGTTTTTTGAAGCTCAGGATCCTTTTATGTATATAAATCTTGGAGGAGACACATTTAAACAAGTTTTTTATAATATGTTTAATGGTGCCCTTAGCGATCCAAAGACAAATCAAAAAATGAAACAATTTTTTAAACAGCATCGCGACTTAGAAAAAGAATATTTAGATACTATAGAACAAGATACACCTGAACCAATTTCTACGAAAGCAACTCCAGAAGAAATAACAAATTATAGCTATATTTGGGGATTTAGAGGAAAACTTGAAACTAAAGATGGTAAAATTAAGATTAAGATTAGAGATACATCAATTATTGGATTTAAAAAGAGTGATAATGAATTAAATTCTAGTACGATTCGCGATGGTATAGTTTGCGGAACAGGTGAGTTTAATTTTAGAGGATTATGCAAACTTGTACTTCAACTGTTTATGACATCAGTTATACTTTATCAAAATTTACCAATGTTAGAGTATATAATGGATAATTTTATTCAAATCTCTAATAGTTCAAAAGAAATAATTTATAATGTACTACAACCTCTTGGGGGTTTAGATTTATTAAAAAAAGAAATACTTGTACACAACATGAAAAATGTATCTTTAGTAGCACTTAAAGGTATTGCAAGTACACTTTCTGATAAAAATGACATAGAACCTGAAAGAAATTCAACTATAAGAAATATAATTAGATATACTGAAAAAGAAAATCGTAGTATAATTTCAACCTTAAGAGTACTAAGAGTTTATCAACTTGAACTTATAAATAGTCATCTAAAAATAATTGATCTAAATGCCGAAATTAATAAATGGTTCAATAGTTTATCTCCCGAACAAGAAAACTACCTCAAATATATACCATCCATTATAGATACAGAACGTATTAAAGGACAAAAAGAAATGTCCGGAGGATTATGCGATGAAATTAAAGATTGGCTTATAGATATGAATCTTGTTTTATAAAAACAAAGACTCGAAACGTGTAATCGCAAGTGTAAAAAATATTTTAAAATATTTTTTTAAGTTAAAGTATTATTAATATTATTAATAATGTCAGATCAAGAAGAAAATGAAATGGATGAACGTTTGTTCGATATTCTTAGAAATTTATATTCTGTAGAACGTCCTACTACCGCGCCAAATTTTCTCAGTATGTCAAGTAGAACTAATCTTCTTACTAGCTTTATGCCAAACTTTCAGTACGGTTTTAATACAATGCAAACTGGTACAAATATGTTAGATAACGTGTTAAATCAAATTGTACCAGATCAAACTACTACAAATCGTCAAGATGAATTTCAAAATATTATATCTTCATTTAATCAAGCACTAACAAATTCAATAGTTAACTTTTCTTTAATTAATCCAATTATAACACAAATGTTAGGACAAGATACTCCAGAAATGCATCTTATACCTCAATTTAAAGAATATCAAGAAGAAGATTATGAAATAGCTTATGTTCATTTTAGTAATTTAAGTGACCAAAATCCTACAACACAAATATTAAGTTATATATTAGATCTTAATTTTTCATCTGGAAATCTTCCATCAAAAGAAGAAATTGTTAGATATGCAATGGATAATTCATGTATATGCACTGAAAGTATTGAAGGAGTATATAATATTTATATGCACTATATTTTCAACGTTGGATTTATACCAAAATGTAATCAACTTATTGATATAATAGAATATCATACATTCCATCACGAGTATCCAACGGAAGAACAAATTGACGAAATTAGAAGATTAAGAGAACTTGAAAGAACTGATTCTGAACGTTTACATTCAGAAAATAAAGTTATTGTTAGTTGTAAAAATTTAGACAAACTAAAACCTGTTATATGCGGAGTAAGCGATCAAAACTGTGGAATATGTTTAAATGAACTTACTCCAGATAGTTTAGTTTATAAACTTCCACAATGCGGACATCTTTTTCATTCTGATGAGAAAGACTGTTTAGAAAAAGGTTGTATATTAACATGGCTTCAGACTAGTACAAAATGCCCGTTATGCAAAACTGAAGTTGTTATTGAAGACCCGCTAGAGTCGAGTGACAACTGAGTAATCTTCATCTTGTTCTATTTGTAATAGTTGAAATTTTGGCGGGGGAGGATTCATATATTTTACAATAGAATTTACAGAACTATACAGAGAGTAAATTCCTCGGGCACCTAAAAAGGCTAATTGAACATTTGTACGAGTTAGAAACAGTCCTGTGTCTAACGAGTACCATAATAATTGAGATAACATATATTTACATTATCTATTGTAAAAAGTGAAAAAATAATTTTTATACCATAAAGTATAAAAATGAATCGCGAACTTTTATCTAAATGTCTATTGTGTAATAATTCTAACTGCGACTTAGAATGTAAACATTTTCACACAAGTTGTCTTCAAAATAATAAACACTTTATAACTATGTACAAATGTCCAGTATGTAAACCTGGAATATGTCTCAAGAGTAAACCTGAAGATTTTGCTAAAGATATTATTGACACATGGCATCTTAATGTATTAAATAAAACTATACCATTGGCAAGCTGGTCTAAAATAAAAGAATGGTGCGAACTTGTAGTAGATTCTAGTTGTGTTCCAGAAAAAATGTTTTGGATAACAGGAGAACCTACGTTAGAAAAATTAGGAACTATTTACGGACTAGTACAATTCTTTAATAACCGTGGATTGCAAACAAATTTTTTATTTGATGATATACTCTATTGTTATAAATACATGATTGATATCTTAAAAACAGCTACGCCAAGAGTTATGCTTAAAGCAAAAAGAAAAATGACAACAGACGGTGACGCGATAAAGCCCCAGCCTGAGTATACAGACCGCGATCCCGAGCGTAAAGACAAGACAATTGAAAAAGTACAAGTTATAGACCGTGAGTCTAAAAAAAGAAAACTTTCTGACACAGATCATGAGTCTAAACGTCATTATGGAGAGTTTATTGTTAATCAAATGAAATCTGGTAAATTAGATCCAAAAAAAGCTTTTGAACTTCTTAAAAGTATAAATGATGAATAACCCTAGAGTGTAAAATTATATTTAAATATAATTTAGTAAACGAACTAGAGGGAACGTGTAATTTAGTATTCACCAATACCAGTTTCACCGTAGTATTCACCAATACCAGTTTCACCATATGGTTCATAGAATTTTTGAGTGGTTGCACCTAAAGTTTGAACAGATTTACCTAAAGAAGTAGTTGCTTTAGCTGCGACTCTTGCACCTTGTGGAACAGTTTTAACTGCTGCTTCAGTTGCTTTTGCAACAGTTGCTGCGGATTTAGCTAATGCAGCAGCTGCTTTACCAGCCATACCAGTATTTGTAGTTGCTTGTGCTACAACTGCTTTTGCTGCAACTTTAGCTTGAGCTGCTGCTTTTTGTGCGACAGCTGCTGCTTTCTTTGCTTCTGGAGCTGCAGATTTTTGAGCAGCAACAGTTGCTACACGTGCTGCAACTTCAGCTTTTTTAGCAACATCGATAGCTGCTTTTGCCATTTGAGCTTGTGGTGCTTGTTTAACAACACCTTCAGCTTTAATAACAGTTTGTGGAATTGGTTGTTGTTGGGAAGCAGCATAACCATAGACACCTCCAGCGTCCCTAATTGATGATAATGGAGTATCAACTAATGGTCTTGGTTTTGCAACAGAACCTTTAAAGTTGGAAATACGAGGATTAACAACTTGATAATCAGTTAATAATGCTGCTTGAGGGATTAAACGAGATGCAGTAGTAGATGGCATTTCTAAAGTAGAACCTGCATAGTAGTTTGGTAAAGTAGAATAAGTAGAGAAAAAGTTACAAGAAGAAGGACAATTTGCTTTTAAAGAAGGATCCGCATATTCTGATAAACAAATAGCAGAGCATTGTTCTTGTGGGCCAAGTGGTGCATATGTGTTAGTAGACATACATTGACTTGGGCAACCTGCATCAGCATATACTGGATTATAATTATCTGTGTTGTATGTAGCCATTTTGTATATTCTAAAAGAAAAAAAAATTATTTTTCATTTGTATTATATGTGGACTCCAAATCCAATAAAATTACAAAAAAAAGAAAAAACTAATGTTTTTATAACAAATCAACTCACCATAGAAGTCCAAAACTTCATTCAAAATTCTGATAATACTTGGGACCCTAATTCTGAAGCTATTGTTAAACAAAATTTAGAAATAATACAAACAAAATTATACGAAATAAATTCTAGAAAAATATTTCTAGAACGTTGCAACATCAGTATTAATATGATAATACCACTAGTAGACGGTATAGGTATCGCTATTAACTGTCTTGATAGTCTAAAAATTCCAAACATATGTATTTTTTGTATAGCATTTTTTTTACACTGCATTTGGTTAATTTTAAAACTAAGCGCACGTGTTATTATTTACTCTGAAGTTTGTCTTAACTTATCTAATTTATGTAGAAGTATAGAATGTGAATTATTAAAAGAAACAAGTGAACGTATAGATCCTAACTTATTGATGTTGAACATGGAAAGTCATTATACTAAAATTATAAAAAAAATTGAAACCCTTTAAACATTTGTTTTTATAATAACAAAATGTACAATTTTTATGTGTTTAGCGATCTTCATTTAGAGAAAAAATCTTTTAACACAGATTTAATTACTGAACAAGAATATAATGAGTCAACTATTAATATTTGTATACTAGCTGGAGACATAGGAAATCCTCAACAAGAATCATTTTGGACATTTATAGACCAAGTTTGTAAAATATTTGATTTGGTACTTTTTATAGCTGGAAATCATGAATATTTTCATTCATGTATAGAACTTACAAATAGTTTATTAAAAAGCAGAGAAACTGATAAATTTAAGGTACTTGATAAAGATGGTATATATTTTCCAAAAATAGATACTCTAATTCTAGGTTGTACATTATGGAGTTATATTCCAAAAAATGCTGTTTGGAACGTAGTTAAAAATATATCAAATTACAAAGCAATATCAAATTTTACAATTGAAAAAAATAATAGTTTATTTGTTGATCATTTAAAATTTATTGAAACACACCTAAAACAATCAACAGCTAAAACAAAAATTGTAATTACTCATCACGCTCCACTAATCAAACCTTGTATTAAAACAATGTACTTAAATTCATTAAGTTTACACTCTTACGCCACTAATATTCCAGATATTGTAAAACTTGCTAACTACTGGATACATGGACATACGCATTATAGTTCAAATACAATTCATGAAAATTGTCATGTAGTAAGCAATCAATTTGGTTACATAGACAATCCAAATTTTAATCCTAAATTTAAACTAAATTTTTGATATGAGATCTAGTATATGCTTTTTGATAAACTAATGCAACACGTCCAAGATCTCCATCTTTCCACTTAGAATAATCAAGATCTAAAGGGCCTACGCTAGACCAAGGCCTAGGAGCTCCAGAATAAGGCTTTATAAATATATCAAATGATTGTTTAGTGTTATAAGTACTTACTAAAAGTACTAACATAATTAATAAGATTATACCAAGCAAAATACATGTATTCATTTATATTAATATAAATAATTTTTTTATTTTTTTATAAACCTTGTGTTCCTGGAATATATCTATAAGACTTTTCCATTCTTTGAGATAAAAATGTTGATTCTCCTTGATCTCCACTTAATACAGCTTCTGGAGAATATACATTATAGCCTGAAGGTTTTGGAGGTATAACACGTTTCCATATTTCATTACTTTCGAATACAATTGTATTTGTGTTTTTAAGTTGACCTTTAAACGCATCAGCAAGAGTACTAAAGCCTATAATTCCGTTAAGATCAACTCCTCCACGATATACTATTTGATCAGCATAATAATCATATCCAGGAGCCATAAATACAATACGAATTTGATATGGATTGTCGACATTTACATAAGGTTGATCTAAAGGATTTATAATTTGAGTCCATACTATTTGACCTGGACGTTTATTGCTTTTCCAATAAGAATTATCTATAGTAGATGCAATATTTACAGCACGATACATTTATTTATTATTAAAGAAAAAAATATATTTACTGTTTTTAAATATATAATGATCAAAGATTTTATACCTTTTATCATGCTTGGTTGTATATCTTATTTTATTGATATAACAACAGCTCAAAAAGGATATTATTCGAAATGTTCTAGTAACATGAAAGTTCAGTTAGAACTTTTATTACATCACATTTTAATAATGTTTTCTCTTTTTGGATGGTTAAGTAACTCTAGATCAGTACTTAAGGTTTATATTTTAGCGCCATTTTTAGTAATTTCTCACTGGGGAACAAATAATAATAAATGTTATCTTAGTCAACGTATTAACGAAGACTGCGAATTAGATCACAATGAGCAACTCAGAGATCCTTTTGAAATCTTAGGAATTAAAAAATATCAATGGTGGAATGTATTTCACAAATCTTATCTATTATTAACATTATACATCACAATTTGCAAACTTACAGTGTAAAAACTGGAGATGTAGAATGTAAACAATCTTTACATACTGGTAAATACTTATCTTCGGCACCTATAACTTCCTGTTCTTGTTCTTGTGTTATTCTAATAGTAAATGCCGCATCTTGTCCACAATGTTTACATACAGCTGTAAGATGAACTATTTTATCACAATGTGGAATTATCTCTGATATATTTTGAAATGGTTCTTGTTTATAATCACCACTTAAACCTGAAATTAATATATACTTATTAGGAAATCTCTTAGTACAAAATTCTACTAAATTTTTAAAAAATTGTCCTTCGTCTATAAATACTGCATCATACATACCGATTAAGTCATCTGTAATCTCATTAAGATCACAAGCTAACACGACATGAGTTGATGTTTTTGTAGATTCACCATTATGAGATTTTATACTATTATCTAAAGTATATCTAGTATCATTTTTATATTTTATCCAAAGTAATTTTTTTCCAGCAATAGTTAATCTACGTTCATACATTAACAGTGCTGAAGTCTTACCTCCAAACATAGGCCCAAAAATTAATGTTATCATTATTATTTAATAATATTTATTATTATTAATTTAAATTAGTTTTTAACACTATCACTTTTTATATCCACTTAATTTCAGTTTTTGCATTTTTCTTAAGATATTCATTTGCTAACACAAAATGATTACATCCTTCAAACGATGCTCTTGATAATGGAGATGGATGTGTATGTTCTAGAACTAAATTTTTAGTAGAATCAATTTCTTTTGAATATCCTCTAGCAAAATTCCCCCATAGCATATATACAACACCAGTTATATTTTGATTTAAATACTGAATGAGTTTTAATGTAAATGATTCCCACAATTTAGTATGACTTCCTGGCTTATTTTTTTCAACTGTAAATGCTGCATTAATCAATAACACACCCTGTTGTGCCCAATCTATTAAATTTGGATCAGTACGTTCTACACTGTAGGATCTTTTAAGTTCTTTAAATATATTTCTTAAACTTGGAGGTACTTTAAAATTACTTGGAACGCTAAAACACATACCATTTGCTTCTCCTGGATTATGGTACGGATCTTGGCCTATAATTACAACTTTAATATCAGACGGTTTTACATATTTAAATGTATTCCATAATTTATTTTTAGGAGGATATATTACTGTATTTACGGTAGAGTCTAATGTAGTAGATATTTGTTCAAAACCACAATGAAGTAGTACTTGTTTCCATTCTTCATCTAAAACTGATAATGTATCTAAGTAGCTCATTTTTTATTCTTTAGAATAGTTAAAAATAGAATTCACTTTTTACAGACTGTGAATTGTTTAGGTAAATACAATACAATATGGACTAGGTGTTAATATCTTAAATTGCTGATTCTGAGGAATAAATATACAACGTTCAGGAATAGTATATTTTTTACTATTGATTAGCAAGTCGACTTTTGATAAGCAAATTATAGCAATTGCATTTTTTGGTGCTTCCTGTAATTTTTTTGCATACACATTAGTACATGTAATAAAGTATGTTAACTTTAATATGTTTATAAAATTAGTTTTTAATTTTTGATCTATAGTATTTCTATCAATGCATGATATCAAAGTAGTTTGTGTTATTTTATCAATAGCGTCAAATATTATACGTATATCAGGCATTTCAGATGCAGTATATTTATATCCAGAATAATTAACTACGTCTGAATGATAATATTTAGGATTGTTAGTTACTAATGCCATTTTTATAATATAATAAAAATAGTTTAAATCCTGTTTTTTATTTTAAATTAAAATATCTTTTAAATCATTTTAGTAACAAATCACAAATGTGATATGAAGTGTATAAAAATTAATCTTATTTTTTTATATTTTTTTCTTTTAGTGAATGTAAATGAACACTGATAACAACTCATTTAAAAACTTGATGGTTGCAGGTGGTGCTTTAGCCGCATGTTATGTATTATTTAAATATTCAAATGACTCTAAACAAGAAAACTTTCAATTCTCTGAAACTCCAAAAAGTAAAAAGAGCTTTCAAGGAGTTCCTCCAAGACCTGGATATAAAGCTCCTTTAGCTCCTCGTTTTGATACTAACAGAACTACAAGCAATTCTTTATTTGGTGTTAATCGTACTCCTCCTGTACCATTACAAGGTGCACCAGCTTCTCCAGTATTAAACAATACTATGTTTCAAAATCCTGATTTTGTTCAATTAGGTGGTGCTGGCGCTTCAGCTCCTTCTTCTGGAAACTTATCTAGCCAACAAGTTAATGATATGATTAGAGATCGTGTTGGTTCTGGTCGTCCAGAATATCAAGATACTGCTGACTTATTACCTGTTCCTGATATGAAATACACTGTAGGTATCGATCCTACTGATCCTCAAAATTTCATGTATGATAGAACTATCTTTGGTACTTTAAAACGTCGTTATGGTAACGGAGTTGATTTCATACGTGGTGATTTAGACATCAAACCAGAGCAAAGAGGATGGTTCGATTTACAACCTCCAACAGAAAAAGATGTTGTTACAGGTTACTTCGACAGATATATCGATATTCAACAAGAAATGGCAATCAAAGATGCTACATTCCAACGTGCTACTCCTGTTGCAAGTTTACTCAAAGAAGATATCAATCCTTGGGGTACTCAAACCAAATTTGCTTACAACAGAGTTTAAGTACATCAAAAAAATATTTTACTTTATTAATAATAAAGTAACAAATGGCTACGATTGATCCTGATGAAGAAATTTCCGATAAACTTGATGAACAAAATCAAAAACTTTCAGATATTACACAAACTTTAAAAGTTATTCAAGCAAATGAAAAACGTATTAGAGAAGAAGTTAAAAATACTGTTATAAATAATATAATAGCAGCACTGTCTGTTGTTGCCGCATTAGTTTGGAAGGATTCTATTCAAGAGTTATTTAAAAATATTCCATTTTTTAGCAAGGATAAATGGTATGGAAAGATTCTGTTTCCTATTTTTATTACATTTTTAATAGTTATTGCAAGTATGTTAATCAAAAAATATGTTACAACCGAAAAAAATAACAACTCAATAAAAAATAAAAAATAAAAAAAAATCTTTAATAATATTTAAAAGATGTCCGGTTACAATATTACAAACAATCCTCGTTATTTTGACGTTTTACCAGCAGGTCCTTTAGTTGCTGAATGGGGCAATGTTCAACATTTACCAGTCACTTCTGATATTACTTCTTACTGCATTGCTAACACTTTACAAAACTATGTTAACTTATTAACTGTTAATACTTTAGTTGTTGCAGCTGGTCAAACTTCTCCATTAACTGTTGCTTTACCAGGTAATGATGTTATGTGGCGTATGTTAGGTGCTAATGGTCAAACTCCTTTAGCAGAATCTAATATGGGTCAAGGTGACTTTATTTCTTGGAAAATCATCAACAGAGGTTTATCTTCTGTTACTTTCACTGCTCCAAATGCAACTACTAAAACTGTTGCAGCTAACTCTGAAGCTACTTTATTAATTCAATGGACTACTGTTAACTCTACTACTAAAGTCTATTCTATTGTTTTCTAAGTACTTTTTACACTCGTGGTCTGTAACTTTAAATTATATTATAATATAATTTAACAATAAACCTTCAATCACAGAGTATACAGATCGCGAATCTACGCTTAGCGTCTCTGAGAGATCTTATTCTGACATTTTTGTTAAGTGTCTTAAACAAAAATCTAACAACATATGTTGCAATACAGGATCAAAATTACGAATATCAAACTTTACACTTTGAGTTTCAGCTACTTTTTCACCATTATACGGAACATTCTCTAAATTTGATGATGAATATTTTTGAATTATTAATCCTATAATTTGATATCCAACAGGATCCATTGATCTAAACGCTTGAACTAATTCTTCAAGTTTATCAAAAGTTGTCTGGGTTTTATGTAATTCATATAAAGTATCATAAAGTTTAAAATTATCTAATGTTAATTGTTCAGTCATTTTTATAATGATTTATGTAACGTTTAACCTCTTTTTAACAAGTACCACTCGCACAAGAGTTTCTTTGAGAGAACATCATCTTATTACATGTACCACTACAAAACTTTGACAATTGTCCATATGTCTCTGAACATAATTCCATGCATAATTCCGGAAACAAACCAGCTCTACTTGTTGTTAAACAACCTTTTAATGTGTCTCCACCAGCAACACATTCACGATATTTATTTTCAATATCTAAAACATTTGGAACTTCTACATTTGTTCTGACAATTCTTGGAAAATTATCACTAACAGCTTTTAATTCTTCCTCAATATCTATAGGTATAGTTTGTTCAGGAGGTGGCATTTCTGTAGGCATTAACTGTAATCTTTTACCTATATCAAAATCAGCAGGAACGTCTAAAACAGCATCTGGTTCAACATTTCCTTTTTGTCCTTGCTTTCCTCTCAAATTTAAACTATGATTTCTTAATATAACTTTATCATATTTAGTTAGTTCTGAAGTTCTATATGTTTTTTTAGATGCAGCAGATGGGTTTAAAAATTTACTTGAAGATCTAAATACTTGATAATACGGTTGTCTACTTGATCTGAATCTTAGAAAAATCCATATTATAATTATTACAACACCAATTAAAATATACATTTTATTATTAATAAACTAAAATAATTTAAAAATACTTCAGACTTCTAGCGTAACTCTGATGGAATACTTACTTTTTTTCTTGGTCTTCCTCTTTGTTTTTTAACTGTTTCTTGGTCTTGTTGTCTTGTTGGTGGTGGTAATAATTTTTGATTTTGGGCATGAACTTGTTCTGAAAAATCTATCTGAGATTCTGTTATAGGACATCCATCGTCATCTACTTCAAGAGCCCGAATAACATTCTTATTAGCATCTCTGACTAAAAAATATTCTACTGAGTTAAAAAGGATACGTTCACGTGTTTTATCAACTTGATTAAAAAATTCCCACATATTTTGAGTAGTAGCTCCATTAAGATCTGCTAATAAAGAATGATTAGTCGGTGCCCTTTTTGATAACTTAGAACCTATCTTAGCTTTTAAAGTTTGATCGTTAGAAATAATCGCATTTCGAAGTTCTATCATTGAATCTAACCTTGACTGTTCTTCTTTTAATACAGTATGATCTCTCGACTTTTTATTATATGTGTCTACAAGAGTTTTATCATACATTTTAACTTTAGGTTCTATACTTTGTTCTATAATTTGTTCGGCAAGACGAACTCCTCCCTTATCTTTTACTAGTTGATCATTTATTTTATAGTTTAGGGTGTTTCTTGCACGATCAGTACACACAATTTTATCCTTTAGATGTTTCATACACAAGCCTATAACAGATTCTATTCCTTGAAGAAGTACACTTTGAGTAAGTTCTTGACCATATTGAAAGAATGTTTCATCTGTTATAGATTTTAAATTATCAAAGATATTTGCATTGATATTTATATAAGTATTATTAGAGTTTGTATTTTGAACTGTAGACTTATCTGATAAAGTATCCATAAACTCGGTTAATACTTTAATTTCAGCTTCTAAACGAGTTATTTGTTGTTTATAATTTTCTTCAGCAAGTTTAAGATTTTTTTTAAGATTATTAATCTCTATTTCATATTTATCCTTAGTTGTTTTAAGATCTATTTTATGTTTATCTTTTAAAATTTTGATTTCAGTCTTTAGTGTTGTATTTTCATCTTTAACATATTGTTCCTTAGTTGCATCCTCTTTAAGTTTTGCTTTACATATACTAAGATGACGAGTTAAACTAGATTTTAACTTAAACTGTTGATTACAGAACTCGCAATTTATATATTCGATATCATCAGAACACGATGTCTTTATATGAAAATTTAAATTTCCTACACTAGAAAATGTTTTTTTACACTTTTCGCAAATAAACTTTTTTGTACTCATTTATATAGTTATAATATTTCTTTAATTACGATTTAGCTAAATTTAGCTAAATTTAGCTAAATCGTAAGAGACTATTCGAGAAGATAACAACTATCAATCACAGTTAAAATTAAGTCTAAAAAGTGTCATTTTTGGGATTTTTATTTGTTAGAAAGTTCGCGAGTTTTTAGATCTTGATTATAAGTTAAAATATTCATCTTATAATACATCATCTTAAGATACTTTTTTAACTTTATTTATAAGTTAAAAAAGGGTTTTATAAATACAACTTTA
>JACCDO011746002.1_pt1 | contig 21960 bp, 28 predicted proteins | sample 7446101 | NCBI WGS metagenome assembly JACCDO01 (sample SAMN15323440, study PRJNA562643) | freshwater metagenome | isolation source: river surface water | place: USA:Blue River Watershed | collected 2017-08-16
GTCGTTAGTTAAAACAATTTTAAATTTATGCATATTGTTTAAACTCCGGAATTACTTTAAATAAATCTTGATTTCTCGTAGCATCTAGTCTACGATTAAATTCTAAGAAGTCTGGCCATAGATGACTTTGGTCTTTGGCCTGCAGATAGTTTATGTTGTCTCTTATCTGTTGTTTAGTTATCTGCTCTAGTATAGGATATTTTTGTACGATGTCAAACGCCCATAATGCTCTGTCTACGGCTTCTAATCTTTTGATCGCTTCCTCTTTCAACTGCTGCGGCAATACTTGCGCTGACAGAACATTTGGATAACTTACACGATGGCTGTAGAACACTATGCCCATTTCATTTAAGAAATAGTCTATGCACTCTGCGGCCTGTAGTATGTTACCGGCCTGTGCGGTAAATGCGCCAACTACTCTGCTGACATTAGGTATGGTTTTTATTTCTTTGATATTCTGTTCAACTTCTGCAAAGTTGCTGTTAGTACGAATGTAATTGTAAACATCGTGAATGCCATCAAGGCTGACATTAACGGCAACTGATTTAAAATATGGCCAATAATCATGTATAGTTCTATCTTTGCTGATTCCTAATGTGGTTCCGTTGGTAGCGTATTTGATCTCAATGTTTTTAGCATAGGGCTTTAACATATCTAAAATCTTATAGTGCTGTGGATCCATCAAGGGTTCACCGCCTGCAAACTCTACTCTGCGGAAATGTGGAAGCAATTTTTCGAAACTAGCCCACCAGTTTTCAGTATCATCGAAAGGGCCGATATACTGACCGGGAGTGCGTACCAACTTAGCTACCGTAGGAACAAGATAGTTGTTTTCTCTTTCATAGAATGGTTTAACTTCTTCCCAATCTTTCCAATTAGTACTGTCTAAGGGATTACACATACGGCATTTTAAATTACAGAGATTGTTTAATTTAATTTCCATTGTTGGAAATTCAAATGGCATTGTGTAATCTTCACTTAGATTGTCTAAGGCATTTGGATATAAGTTGATTCGTGCTTCTGGTATGATACCTTTGATATGCCTTTGACGCAGACTTTCAACACCTTGATCTTCTAAATCAAAACAAGGTTTACATACTTCCGGCCTTTCGCCGCACAATATTTGTTGTCGAACATGTTTTATTGTTTTATTGTTCCAAGCAGACTCTAAACTTTCCTCTTGTATCCATCCAATAGGCTGACTCCGGCAACAAATTTTTATAGCACCGTCTTCTCGTGTTGCAAGACCTGTAAAAGGATGCATACAAAATGTTTTACTTGTTGTGTTCAAGAGCCCACTCTCTTTCTCTACACCAGAAACATTCTCCGCATAAGGGAACATCCTGCCCAGGTGTATATGTTTTATAATTTATATCTTTAAATTCACCTTCGCAACTTCGAGTGATATCTAATAAATCTAATATATTGTTTTCGTAATACTGTTGAATGATCCAATCTTTTCTAGTATAAACAAAAGGATGGCATATGTGTATTCCGTCGTGTATATAGTATGGCGGAATATGTCCTTCATCTCTATCTCTTAAAGAGCCAGGTATTTCGATATCAGGATTCTTTGTAATACCACCGTATAGGGCATCTAATTTATATTTGTTAGCTATGTATTCGTTATGCGATCTTAATATTATTTGATTACCACTTTTTAATTTACCATATTCATCAGTGATAGTAGGACCTTTGTCTGCCCATTCTAGTTCAGGAGGAATAAGATTTCTATGGATGTAAAAATTATTTTTAAATCTATCTTTAAACCAATCTATGACTCGATCCGCTACAAACTCTTGCCACGGTCTGGATCTCCATAATCGAATTTGATTAGTAAAATGTATTTCAGCATCCGTATTGGAACAGATAAGAAATGTTAATAATGCACTATCGGCACCGCCGCTTATACTAATACCGATTCTTTTCCAATTTGGATCTAGATAGAGGTTCATGAATATATTTAAGTTATAATAGTAGCATATAAATATTTTATGATCAAAGAAACCGGATTCTATGTACACGCCAAATTTCTCAATTCCGCCAAAGAAGATTCTATTCATTTTAACGGAAAGACTTCTATAAATTCTCCTACCGGCGATTTCTTTTATGACCCCTGGACTATTAGAGAAGAATATAAAGGAACGATATGGGAAACAATACTTAATACTTTAGAAGTTTCACAAGGAGAAGCGAGAATTATAGTATTAAAACCTGGAGAAAGTTATATGGCTCATTCTGATATCGATGATCGATATCATTTAAACATAATTGGCAATAACTCTTTTCTTATAGACATACTGAAACAAAAAATGTACGCAACAATCAGCGACGGTTTTTGGTATGAGATGGATGCAGGTCGAATACATTCTGCAACAAATTATGGAGAAATACCAAGAGCGCAACTGGTAGTAAGGAAATTGTTGAAGAGAGGTAAGCTGTATGATCCTATCCATGTTTCTATATCCCCTGCAGGTAAATCATATGATTATAGATATCAATTTGATAACCATATCAGTCCTTGGTTGAATCAAATGAATAAAGAAAAAAAGATGAATAACTTCATTTTTCGAGCTGATAAAGTAGAGTTTGATATAGAAAAATCTTCTATAGAAGACCTTGCTAATTTCAATAAAAATCTTTTTTCAATTGCCTATGAGTAAAAAATGTGTAATAACAGGTGATACTCGAGGTATTGGAAATGTTTTTAAAAATCATCTTAAATCAAAGGGCTGGTCTGTAATAGGTTTTAATCGTTCCACAGGATTAGATAATGTTGTGCAAGAAGCTATAGGCTGTGATCTATTCATAAACAATGCCTATGCAGATGGTAAACAGATAGATTTTTTGAATCAACTGTATGCCAGCGTTGATAAGATGATAATTTGTGGCAGTGTAGCAGCATTTTATCCTGACAAGAAGATGCCAATATATAGTAATCATAAAAAGTTATTAGCAGAAAGAGTTAAAGAACTAGCAAGACCAAATATATTGATATTACACCTAAGTGCCAAAGGTTATAACGATCCTGATACATTACTAAAGGTTATCGACTTATGGTTAGAGAATACTTGCATAACAGAAGTAGGGTTCGATCCTACAGGAGAACCGAATGAATAAAAAAATTGTAATTACCGGACATACTTATGGTATCGGAAAATCTATCTATGATAAATTTAAAGAAGTTAGTTGCAGAGAAATTATAGGTATGAGTCGTAGCAATGGTTACGATATCGATAAAGATTTTGATCGAATAGTGGAAGAAGCTGCAGGCGCAGAAATTTTTGTCAATAATGCTTATAGAGATAGGCAACAAATTAAACTTTTTAATGCTTTAAAGAATAAAGTAGATATGATGGTAGTCATGGGCAGCGTGAGTAGATTCTACCCCGAACTGATTCCTACTCAGTATGTACTCGATAAACAAGAATTAGCTGAAGCCTGTCGTTTAGAAAGTATTAATCCTAACGGTATTCCTGTGCTACATCTAGATCTCAGTTTTATTGAAGGAACAGTAGTACCGGAAAATCATTCTACGGCATTTATCAGCGACTATAATACTGCCAAAGAGGACATTGTTGATACTATCATCTTCTGGACACAGAAACCTTCAATTCGTCAGATAGAGTTTAGATGGAAGTTAACGCCATATGTACTATCGGAATTAAAAAGAATTAATCCTGACATAGATCTATCCAATGTAAACTATGACACAGAAAATTAAAATAGACACATACCTTTCTGTTGTAGTTAATAACTTGTGTAATCTAACCTGCAGCCACTGTGGTGGTCTTGCCTGCTACGATTTTACTGGCAATTTTGATTGGAAAGACAGCGAAGATCGTTTTAAAAAATGGGCAGAATATTTAGACACTGATAACATCGCATTTGCAGGTGGCGAAATGTTCCTGCATCCTAACCTAGAAGAGTGGTTCGTAAATATTAGAAAATTATGGCCTAATGCTTTTATAGAAATACCAACCAACGGGTCTAGATTAAAACAAAGATTGGATCTAGCCAGAGCAATAATCAGCGACGGCAATGCGCAGTTAAGGGTGTCTTGCCATTACGATGACGAAAACAAATGGAATGAAATTAAAAAGGATGTTGAAAAAGTTTTAGAACCGTGGATGCACGATTTAAAAATTGTTGAAGTAGATTACATACCAAATTCTCAAGAACGAAAAAGAATCGAATATTATCTAAATGATGTATTGATTCTTAGATACGAACTTTTTATACACTTTTTACAACCATATCATCAACGAGTGGAAAACGGAACTGTGCATTTCTTTATGGGCGGCGATCAAGAAAAAAGCTTTGAAGCTTGTCCTTGGCATTCTGAGTATAATATACAGCACGGACTAATGTATCATTGTCCCGCAGTTACAAATTATCCTGAAGCAAAACTGCAGGTAAAGTATCAAGAAGAAGTACAGCAATCTTTAGAAAAATATCAAGCCTGTAATCCGTTTGACGGTTATGAAGTTGTAAAAAAATTCATAGAACAGGATATGAAAAAATCTTTTGAAGTTTGTAAACATTGTGCATTTGACAAACAGGGCGAAGTAGGATTCAATATTAAATTTGGTCTAGATCCAAACTTTAAAAAGAAGTTTAGAAATATTCCAATTAAATCCATCTAGGATAGCGTTCTAGATTTTCTAAAAATCTATCACCGTGAACACGCCATACTGTTTGATCAGTATGTCTATAGTGTACTTCTTTAACCCGTTCAACAATGCCTATCTTTTCAAGAGTGGGAAAATAATATCTGTGTACTAGTCGTTGACTAGCTTCACGACTGTTATTGCTAGTAGCATAGATGTTATCTGTGCCGGTCCAGTTAATACAGGCTGGCAATAAAAATTGATCTGTGAGATTCTGATGTTCGGCGATCAGTCTCTGTGGAGTGATTAAACCAGAGGTTGGCCTAGCAGTTCCGAACGTACAAGTTCGAGCTAGTACTCTAAAACTTCCATAACCCATGACATCATCAAACGAATGAGCAACAACACTGCCTATGGCCTTATCGTCTTGATATAATATCCAAGCTTTCCATAGTTTTTCATTTCGAAAACAATCTATCATAGCCTTTTGACTGGAGTTATTTACAAAACCCTTTTCCGAGGCTTCATGATAAAAATCTGATAAATCTAATTCAGGAGTCCAATCTATTATCTTATACATATATTTTCTTAGCAGCTTCCATAACATCACTGGGAAAATTAGTTTTAAAACTTTCGAAAGCAAGTAGCTGTATATCTTTAAAATCAGTTGGTCGATCTATGTCGATTCCCATAGCAGACATTTTAGGAAACAGATCTTGTTGCCGATCCTCGCTGATGTGACTCATAACATTACGCAGACTTATTTTTTTATCTTCGGCTGTGTAACAGAAAAAATAATTAATACTTTTTAATTGTCCGTCGACAACAAAATAACTGCTAGGGTGCATAGAATATTTGTAAATTCCTAGAGACTTGTGAGCTGTTATTATTCTTAACATCTGTTCTCGCCAATCGGGTAATACAGCATCATAATTTTGTTCTATAGGTCCAGCCTGTTGCCAGAAATCCATACCGTCAATTTCCAAATAGAGTTTTTTCTGTTGACGATCTATTTCCAAAATTTTCGGAACAAAGTTAGGATATTTCCAAGCCATTTCTATTAGAAATTTGGTTTCTCGTTCCCACTTTTCTTCCATTAAATCTGGATCTACTATTTGATTTTGACCTCGATGGTAATCGGTATCATTATGATACCATTGACAAAATACTTTTCGATCTTTACTGATTAAACTAGTATAGATAAGATTATTGCGGCATAGGCCTTTACCCGGCACATCGTTGTAGTAATATTCAAAGTCTTGGACCATGAAAATACTTATTCTATAAATATCAGGTGAAAGAAAAAATCAAAATATCTTCTAATATGTATCTGCTTGTGGGCAATCTATGTAATCTTACCTGTAGTGATTGTGTATTTCTTTCTCCTTTTAATTTTTTAGGATTACAAGATTGGAACGAACACAAAGACAAGTATGAAAAATGGTCTGAAATATTAGACCTAGATCAAATAGTATGCTTTGGCGGTGAACCATATCTCAATCCTCAGTTGAATATCTGGTTACAAGAATTCAACAGATTGTGGCCGAACTCTGATTTAGAACTTGATACTAATGGAACAAGACTTAAAAAAGATATCGATCTTACAAGAAATTTTTTACAAGGCCATAGGAACAGTCTCAGAGTGTCTATACACGAAAGAGAAACTTGGGACGAGATTAAAAAAAATTTAGAAACAATTTTAAGTGTTTGGGATTATTATTCTGTTGATGCAACTATTGGTTCTGAATTAAAAATTAATTATTTTGAAAAAAATACTAATAGATTTTTAGCAGTAATTTTGGCACAAGATACAATGAAACCTCCATTTTTTGAAAAGGTTGAAAATGGAACAGTGTATCTAGGAATGGATGGAGATCAGGAAGAGAGTCACAAGAACTGTCCTTTTAATGATGTTTATACATTTCAAGACGGGTTGATTTATAAATGTCCTTTAACAGTAAACTATCCTGATGCAAAAAAACAAGGAATAATTTTTGATCCCAAAGCAGTAGAGCTTCTAGACAAATACAAACCATGCAGTCCATATGATAGCGAAGAAGAAATTAATACATTTTTTAACAACCTTAATAAATCAATACCACAATGTACATTGTGTGCATATGATAAAAAGACAGATCCTTTAGAATTTTCTAGAACTGTTACTTTAGATATTAATAGAAAAAAAGTTTTTAAACTACATAAATCGTGATTAGAGGTATTGGCGGTAAGCCCTATATAAATTTAGATCCATTTTTGGATGTCAACGGTTTTATAGATCTAAATGCAGAGATCTGTAAGGGATTCGCGCTGGCCAGAGAATACGCCAAAGAGGGTACTTGGATGAAACCTGGATTTGACCAGAGTCGAGGTAGTTATCAGTGGGATTGGAAGCCTATATATAAAGCACACGAAGAATATCTAGCCTTACCCGATGACCATCCTATCAAACAGCAAGGTCAGGAAATTTATCCTACAGACTTCAAAGATTATCGCCAGCGTAATTTATTCACTAGATATCTTAAATCTGCTCTAGGAGCCAATGATCCTTACATTTACTATTTTCTATGGAATGAGGGAGACTGGAACGAGCGCAATGCCGAGCGTCAGAAAACCGAAGAAAGCAGATACTTTCCTAGTGTAGTTCGTTGGGTAGAGAATCTACAAAGTAACGGTGTTATAGATCGCATAGGTCGTGTGATATTTTTTCACTGTGACCATAACGGCAAGGCCTTCGAACACAGAGATCTAGATGCCAAAAACGGTGTATTCGAAAATGATTACTATACACCGCACAACAATGAATTCATACATATAAGGTACAGAACTAAGCGTGGATTCTACATCTGGGATCCAGATACACAAGACAAACATTATGTAAACAGCCATGCAGCTTTCTGGAATGATCAAGACTGGCACGGTGGTGAATCTAGTCTAGAACAAGAGTATGGCCTTAGAATAGATTGCAAGTTTACAGCAGATTTCCGAAAACTAATAGGCATAGATCATTTAAGTGAATATTAATGAATAAAACATACTGCCCGGCACCTTGGATGTCTTTAAATATTTTGCCAGGAGAAGCACGACCCTGCTGCCAGTGGGACGGGGGAGCGGAAAATATCTCGGGATTTAACCGCTTAAGCAAAGAAGATATTCCTGATATGTTTAAATCTATCCGAGAAGATATGTTAGCAGGAAAAGAAATACCCGGATGCAAACAATGTTATTCTGCAGAAAGCGTTGGCAGCAAATCGAGAAGATTAGAACTAATCAATGACTACGGTGTAGTTACAGATATCAATACCAAGGCACTAGATATAAGTTTTGATAATGTCTGCAATCTTAAGTGTAGAGGGTGCTGTACATTTTCTAGCCATCTTTGGCATAATGACGAAAAAGAAATCTATGGTAGAACATTTATAGATAAAAAATATATAGAGAACGAATTAACTATAGAATTAAACGAACTAGATTATGTAAATGTTAGTGGTGGTGAACCTTTTTTAAGCAAAAAATACGAAAAGTTTTCCAAAGAATTAAATGAAAAAAATGTAATAGACAATGTGCATTTATGTATTTCAACTAACGGTACTCAAAGGCCTCCTAAAGATGTTTACCAATCTATGGTTCGTGCTAGAAAATTATCTGTGTCTATCAGTATTGATGGTGTTGGAAATCTAAATGAATATTTTAGAAGCAATAGCAATTTTTCAGACTGTCTAGATACTATAAAATTTTTAAAGAATCTTAAAAAGATCAGAGGTAGCAAAGAAACTGGACTGTTCATACACACTACTGTCAGTATCTATAATGTAAATTTATTAAAAGATATAGAAGAATTTTTCTCCATATATCCAGAATACGAAGTTACTCATCGTTTATTATATTGGCCAGAACAGTTATGTATTAAAAATATTCCAGAAGATTTAAAAGAAAAGCTTAGACCTATTGTAAAGTCCTACGGTGAAAAATATATAGATGTACTAAATGAGTTGAATAATCCCGGTAAAGATTTGTTGACACATTTTATAAACTATACTGATTCTTTAGATAGGTTAAGAAATGAATCTCTAGAATCTGTTAATCCTTGGTTATATGATTACATAAAAACATATAATAAATCTAGCGCAGATAGCAAGGCGTTTTTTCTAACCCAGATTAGAGGTTAAAATGCAGTTCATAGGAAACTTTAAACAGTGGATTGATCCTTTATGGGAACACAGGATTTTAACAACTGATGGGCAAGCCCGCCCTAGAGATTGGCCTCCGTCTACCGCGGTAGAATCTGCTGAGTACAGTAGATATGAAATGGCAGGATACGATTTAAATGCTGTCAATTGGTGGGTATACGAAGAAAAAGATTTGAACTTATCGTTGACTCCTCCTTGGACTAACGGTAGAGTACATTGGTGGTTCACTAAAATGATGCCAGGACAATATATGCCTATGCATACAGATCCACACGCACACAATCAACCCTGTAATAGATATTGGATGCCTTTACAAAACTATGAACCTGGGCATGTTTTTATCTACGATAAAGAAATGATTTCTAATTATAGTGTCGGTGATGTCTATAAATTTGACGATGAACGAGATCAACACGGAGCAGCTAATATTAGTCATAGTCCGAGAATAATGTTATTGGTAACTGAATATGTCTTGTAATACTAAAACCTATTGCCCTTACCCTTTTGTTGGTGCTAGTTTACAGGCTTCTAATGTTATTCTGCCTTGTGGACAGTATATGGATGCTGAACCATTGGCTGTATATAAAACTATCGAAGAAGCTAGAAATAGTCCTCATATGCAGATGATGAGAACAAAGATGCTTAACGGTGAACACGATGCTGGATGTCAATGTCCTGCAGAGGAAGCAGCAGGATTGGGAAGCATGAGACAAGAAGCTTTAAGACAATTCGGAATAAGAGATTTCGGCAAGTTAAAAACAGTCGAAATATTCTTTGATAATGTCTGTAATCTTAAATGCAGAATGTGTGCCAGCCTTCAAAGTCATCTTTGGTATGACGACGAAGTAGCATTATATGGCACTACATACTCAGCAAAAAAGTACATTAAAAACAAAACCTATGAACAGATAGATGTCAGCGATCTCGAAGAAATAAAAATCTATGGCGGGGAGCCTTTAATTAGCCAAGAAGCCAATGATTTTTTCGGTAGAATTTTATCTGAAGGTTGCGTGGAAAATTTGTATATTGAAATGAGTACAAATTGTACTGCTAAACCAATGCCTAATGTCTTAGAAGTATTCAAGAGGTGCAAAAGATTGAAACTTAATCTAAGCATCGACGGTGTTGGTCGATTGAACGAATTTATAAGATCTGGAAGTGATTGGAATATCGTAGTTGAAAATATGAAATATTTCCACGACCTTTTAGATTCTGTTAGCAAGGATAGTTATATATTAGTTCACAGTGCGGTGTCTATCTATAACATCAACTTATTAGATGAACTTAAAAACTTTGTTAAGAAAAATTTTCCAAGATTTGATTTTAGATTTCAAGCGGTACAATTTCCTATATTCTTAAATATTAAAAATCTTCCGATAGATTACAAAGACACTTTATCATCTACTATCACAGACGAAGGTTTAAAGTCTTATATGTATGACGGTGGTGAAAACCATTTTGCTCATTTTGTAAATTGGCATAACAAACTGAACCGAATACGATGTGAAGATTTGTCTGACATTAATCCTCTGCTTCAACGGCATATCGATCGTCACAGATCAAATATCAACAGCGATGAATTTTTAATTAAATGTATAGAAGGCATAAGAGGACCAGTTCCTCTTTAATGTCCTGCGTCTGCCTTTAAGGTAAAATTTATATCCACATTCTTTACCTTATTTTTGATAGCATTGACTAGATTATTTTGTGCAGTTAATCTGTGAGTTAATGAGTACTTTGCCGCTGTGCCTTCGTAGCAAAATATATTTGATAAATTTACCAGAGTTTTTAAATCAGGATCTATGTGATTTACTATTTCTAAATCGTTAAGTAGATCCGTTTTTGTAAATTGATATTCTATTCCTTCTTTTCGAGGACAATGTTCTTTCCAATAATCCAATGCCCGTTGGTTATAATCATAAAATATAACACGACCTTTTTCGACTAAGTTTAGATACAATGTGCCGCTGGCAGGAATTACTATTTGTTCGTAGATCTCAGTAATTCCATTAGACCATTCTGTGTTATCTGTGTGTACAAATTCGTTTTTACAGTAGTTGAATTTTTGTTCTATGTATTCCGAATTTTTATAATAATCTTTTTCACTTTCTGGATAGTGATGTTTTTTGTTGTTTCTAATTGTGTCGTCAAAGACTAATACAGGTAAATCGTTTTCAAATGCTAGTCTTAATAAATTCCATCCGTGACATCTATTGATATATGTTTTGAGAACTGTGCCTTTTGACACTGCTTTAGGTGTGTAGTCGTCGTGCCAATTTTCGTGAGACCGCAGAGGTTCTATTTGAGTGTGCAGAATATTATATTCGAGTTTTCCCACAGTGGGACAATTTAGTTCTCTATAATATTTTAGATTAACAACATAGCACTGATGATGCAGTTCGTAGTATGCACGATGCATTGTTCTATCTAAAACATGTCCAGCCAGAAAAAAATTTTGATCTAATAAATTTTTCAGAGAATCAAAAAATGAATATCCGTTGATATATTCTGTGCCCGGACTCATTACCACAGCGTACTGGTATTCTGATACAGACTTCAGTAATTCATCTTCGTCTGTACCTACAACTACTCTATAGCCTTTTATATAAAGATTTGAAATTGTAAAATCTAGAATATTTTGTATTGTTATTTTTATTTCGTCGTTGGCATATGTTGGTATGTCATTTACAATACAGAACACAATATTATTTTCTGTCATTTTTGTGTATTTTTAATACATTAATTTTATTTTTTTCAATCCCTCGATATTCTCCAGGACACATGCTGCACTCGTCAACGCTGCAATAGTGTGTGGCTGCGAAATGATCTAGCTCTTCTTCAGTGGAAGTTTCCAGATCCACTGGTTTATATGCTAGGTATTTTTGCCACTCAGGATCATCAACTAGATTGTATTTTTCTAGTAGTCTTTTTAAAGTTCCCAAAGCTCCGCATTTGTAAATTTTTTTGTCGTGTAAAAATGCGCAGAACTGACTAGGACAACTATTTTTATAGGCGTCTGCAGGATTACTGTTAAAAGGTTTTGGTATACCATCGACTTTATGTACGATAGTTTGGAAGTAAGGAGATTCCATATAGTGGATCCCCCAGTTCTGTTGCATATAGGTAATATCATTGGGATCTCTAGTTTCAACATTGATACCTTTATCTTTGACATACTGTTTCCAATTATCAGTGCCGGTTTCTAATTTGAAAACATCATACCACCACAGATGCGCAGGAACAGTTTCTTCTAGCCCTAGATTTTTACCGATAGTATGTACAGCTTCTACCATGGTTGTTTTATCGTAGAACAAAGGAGTATGATTACAGACCTGTACCCATACACGATATTCTTTTACAAGGTCAACGACCCAATCGATATTTTTGTGTAGCAGCATACCGTTGGTAGACATAAAGATAGTTTTGTTAGATTCAAAACTTCTAATACATTTTATTATTTCAAATATTTTGTCTTTATAGAGAAAAGGTTCACCGCCGATCATACTCCAGTTTTCTACATCGAACTTTTCATTGGCCAGCAGAATGCTTTCTCTGATCGATTCTATGCTTGGACCTTCAAATTCTAATTCATCGCTTCTACTATCGCAATTAGAGCAAGCTAAGTTACAGTTATTTCCGTAGAATGCATCTAGCAATTTAATGTGTCTGTTCATGTTGTTTCCTATAACTTCTTGCAATTAGTTTTACAAAATCATCTTTACGGTTGCCCGGTATTCCGTGTGCGATTAAATGTATTCTACTTTTATCCGAGTCATTCACAAAGCTATGTACATTTCTTATATTGATAATAAATGCTTTGCCTTCTTTAAATGGCACAATACCATGCCCTTCTAGGGTCATATGACAATCGTCTGGATGTATAATGGCTACATTAATAGGAACTCCAAATTCTAACATATCTACACCGTCCTCTCCAGGAAGTCTGCCAGGAGCATCACTGTGTGGACTAATTCTGCCACCCGGTGCTAATTCCATAAATCTAATCCTTCTATATCTTTCGTAAGGGAATGATTGCCAAAATTTTTTGATATTTGGAGTGTGTTCACTTATTCGTGTCCATTGATATGGAACATCTTCTTCTCTTTGATATCCATAGTTGGTCCATGCACCTGTCTTGTCAACATCAATACCGTGTATGCAGCTACTATTCCAACCTGGATGTTCTTTTCCTCTATGATCTACAAATTCAGCTGCTGTAGTTTCTTTTTTCCATATATCGAGATCGAAACTGATATCCAATTCGAGCCAACCGAAATTGGAATGATTCAATAACCAGTCTGCGATTTCATAATCTTCTTTCATATATGTAATTATCTGCGTATTTTTACGATAAGTAGTAATATGACAAAAATGCCTATCTCCAACGATAAAAGATTTTTAAAGTTTGGAGGATCCTTTGCTATTATGGATCAAGAGATCCTTTCTGACTTAAATGAAATTCCTCAGACTGATCCTGATCTTTTTTGTAAAAAATATTTGCAATGGATTCGATCTACAAAATTAAATTCTATAAAAGGATTAGAGAAATTTCCTTTCCTAGCTTACTCCAATGGCACTACAGAAGCATTTGATAAATTTTATATAAAAAACAATAAAAGAAGATTTCGTTGTTTCCGAGGAGAATATGTTTATCATCAAGTAACTTGGCGAAATAATTGGCCGGATTGGAAATTTATCGAGGACGATTTTCTCAAAGAAAATGATGCTGTAATAATCAGTTTACCTTTTTCTGATACCGGTAATGAACACCCGATAATGAAAACTGTATTAGAACAATGCTCTCAGCTCAAGATTCCGGTATTAGTAGATTGTGCATACTTTGGTGTTTGTTCTAACATTGATTTTAATTTTGATTATGAGTGTATAACTGATATCACATTTAGTCTATCCAAAGCATTTCCATTGGCCTATGCTCGTGTCGGGATGAGATTGACAAGGTTAGACGATGACGACGGTTTGATGATGCTACAGAAAATAGGTTACACTAATCGAGTCAGTGCAGCATTAGGAACTAAAATTATTGAAAAATATTCTCCGGATTATATTGTGAACAAATATTTAGAAAAACAAATAAGTCTTTGCAATGAGTTAGGCATAGTTCCATCAAACACAGTGACATTTGGTTTAGATTATAATAATAAGTATCCGGAATATAATCGAGGAACAGCTACAAATAGACTAGGACTGTACAAACATTATGAAGTCTAAGTTAATGAATTTTGAATTTTTTCGTTTAGATGCAGATCAATCATACGAAAAAATTACAGCAGACATAGACACAGCTCAAAATCAGGGGTATAAGTCTATCATAGGTTTATTATTAGCTGACGGTTTTCTTTATAAGAACAATGATACTTGGAATACTGTACACAATAAAATCGTAGACTATGCTAATTCAAAAGGAATGACCGTTAAGTTGTTGTCAGGAATGAGTCATAAAAATAAAGTTAGTTGTGAAACTATACCTTTCAATTTTTATCTGCATACTGTCTGGAATACTTATAAAGAAAAACAATTAGGAACTTACGATACAGCTACTGGAAAGTTTTTATTTTTGGGTGGTGTGCCCGACAGGCCTAACAGGATAGGTTTATTGTATAGATTGTATAAACAAGGTTTATTAGAGAATGCTGATTGGAGTTTCTTTCCCCCCTGGACTGAAGAACAAAAAACAAATTGTTTAAGATACTTTTCTTCTTCTGAAGACTATTATGAATTTGTTAATTTTGCAGAACGAAAAATAGACAATCTTTATGATTCATCCAAAACTTATGGAACTGGTTCTGTTCCTATAGGAACAGCCTGGACTAACGATTCAGCCTGGATTGACCCTACAGTATTTCATAAAACTAGTTTAAGTTTAATATCAGAAGGTCATCCCGGCGATAATAATTCTAACAGTGAGTTCGCCACAGAAAAAATTTATAGAGTATTTGTACAAGGTCATCCCTTTCTTCTAGCAGCTAATCCAGCAATTTTTAATCATCTTAAGGAATTAGGTTTTAGAACTTTTGAAAATTATTTTCCTATAGAAGACTACGCCACTGTTTATCCAGAAGAAACAAGATTAGAAAAATTGATAGAAAATTTAAAATACTTTTTAAACAGAGAAATAGACTTTAGAGAAGATGTAGAATATAATAGACAGCATTTCTTTAAATTAGCTCTAGAAAACGCAAAAATTTTAGATACATTAGATGCTGATCAAAAAGAAATAGATTTTTATTTTGACAGAAAAGGTTTTGGTCATTTACTATGAATTATGTATATAACATAGAGAATTATGTCGGATACGATAAGTTAAAAGAAATGACTGCTATCTGTCATAGAGAATTAAAAAATGTCAATTGGATACAATTAATAGAAGATCTAAAACTTTCTGAAAAGGACAAAGAAGTAAAAGGACCTTCTTGGCATTATGGTACCGGTAATTCAGAAACATTACACGAAATCGTAGATAGTATAAATCATGCTGATGTTGCTGAAATACCAGAAGGAATGGGCAGTTGGTTATGGATTATGCTTGAACCTGCTAACAATGACCACGAAGGATTCAAAATTAATCCTTTGATCAAAAAGACATTTGCCAATACAATCAAAGCAATACGAAACTTACCTGGAGTATTTCACGTGCATTTAAATCGGATAACTCCAAATTTTAGAATTCCGGATCACACAGATGCACTTACCGGAAATGTATTTTCCATAGTACTGACTCTAGATATATCGTCTACTAATCCAGAATTGGTGACTCTGGATATATCAGGAAACATACATAACTTTAAAGATGTTGAATATTTTGTTTTTAAATCATCACTTTCACATCATGCTGACAATCTATCTGACTCTGACTGGGTGGTCATGAGTCTACAAATTAATCAAGAATTTTTTTATGAAAATATCATCAAATAATCACTGGGATCCGTTAGAAGAAATCATTGTAGGTATAGCAGATCACGCTAGAATACCTACTGTCGATCGTAGTACTATGAGTATGAGTTATACCAACTATGATATAAATGATATAAAACCTTTAGAAGGTGCATACCCTAAATGGTTGATTGATGAAGCCAACGAGGATCTTGATGGATTGTCGTTGTTATTGACTAAGATGGGGGTTAAGGTTCATAGACCAAAACCCATAGATCATAGCCTAGAGTTTAGTACTCCGGAATGGCAGACCACTGGGTGGCATACTTGGTGTCCTAGAGATCTATTGTTACCGTTGCAGAATCTAATTATTGAAACTCCCAGTGCGTGTCGTGCAAGATACTTTGAAACTAGAGCTTATCACGATATCATGTTAGAGGCTATTCGCGATGGAGTAGAGTGGATAGCTGCTCCTAAACCTATATTAACTGATGCTAGTTATCAATTTGAAGACATTGACGGTAAGCCAAGTCTGTGCAATCTAGAACCTATCTTTGATGCACCAAATTGCGTGAGATTAGGCAGAGATATTTTATTCCAGATTTCTAACACAGGAAACTGGTTAGGATTCCAATGGTTGAAGAATACATTAGAACCTAGAGGATATAGGTTACACGCTGCAGAACATGTCTATAGTTTTGCACATTTCGACAGCACTATTATTCCTCTGCGAGCCGGAAAGGTCTTGCTTAATAGTTCTAGAGTGAATCTTGAAAATTGTCCTAAAGTTTTTGAAAAGTGGGATAAGATTTGGTTTAAAGATGTTAATGTAAATCCAACCACTAAAGAAGGTCCAGGTAGTATCAGTCCTTGTAGTCCTTATATTGGAATGAACATATTAAGTGTTAATCCTGACACTGTAATAGTCGGTGAAGATCAAACTAATCTTATTAAAGTTCTAGAGAAAGAAGGGTTTACAGTCGCCACTACGAGGATGCGACACGCACAGACTCTTAGTGGAGGCTTTCATTGTACTACACTAGATCTAAGAAGAAAAGGAAATCTAGAAGATTATTGTTAAAATGACAAACTTAATAACAAGAAACATATTAAGTGATAATTTTTTAGGTCTGAATATACAGACTAATAATTCTTTTACGAGAACTGATCTCGTAGAAAAAATAAATCTTTGGAAGTATGTATTAAAAACTAAATGTTCAGCTCAACGAGGAGAATCTATTCTAGTTGGAGTACAGGCATTAGGACTCGACTACCTTTCTATGATTTTTGCAGCGGCAGAACTTTCTTTAAAAATTGTAATTATTGACTACGACAGGAACGACGATTTTAAAGACTTAGAATATTTTGATCCTAAAACAAAGATACTTTCACCTATAGATATATTTTTGCACGATTTTTCAAAAGAAACGATCGAACAAAATCCTAAGTTATTTTCTAAATTTATTTTCTTTTCTAATTGTTCAAAAAGAACTTACAGCACTAAAGATGATATAGATTTTGAAATTGATAATCAACAAGATTTTGATAACATTTCTTGCATATTTCCCGAACCATCAGACATTTTAATGAGATGTACTAGCAGTGGAACTACCGGCACCCCCAAAATAATAGAACATACTCATGAATTTTTATATAAAGTTTCTTTTCGAAACTCTGATAAATTTTCAGGAGAGTGTATGCATATCCGTAATTTAAATCACGGAAGTAGTTTAGCAGTATATCTACTCCCAACTCTAATGACCGATAAAGTCACGACTCATTTATTTTATGATGTAGATGAACATCAACCGTTTGATAAATTTATCAATGCTATAAGATATTACGAGAATGTTTTAAAATATATTATTTTTCCTTATCCCTTTATGATTGACGAATTTATCGATGCTAGTCGTAGATGTAATTTAAGATGGGAAAATTTAAATATTCAAACGCTGTCATATATACAGGATAAATCTAAACTAGCTATTAAAGATGGGGTAATAAAATCGATTACAAGTATATTTGGGTCTAATGAGACCAGCGGTCCTGTTTTTATTTCTTATATCGATAACACTTGTGCTGACAAAGATTCTAGATATTTCGAAAGAATAGATGATTTTTATAGTATCGATATTGGAGATACTGGTTTGTTAACTGTTGGCCTTCCGGTATACAATAATGAAATCGTAACTAATGACTTGTTTTATAAAGATGATAACTTTTTTGTACACAACGGAAGAAGTGATCTTATAAGAATAAACGGTGAAACTTTAGATATAAAAATTATCAATGATTTTAATGCAAAAAATAAAAATGCATATCTAGTAACAGACACTGTTAAAAATTGTTTGTATCTAGCGTTCTGGGATCAATTCGACGAAAATATTAAAATAGAGTATGAACAATTTTTTAAGAATAATTATAAAAGGATCGAAATTAAAAATTCGATGATTTTAGATCAAGCTAAGTTTCGAACAGGTATAAAGATTGATAACGAAATGTTGAGAGAGTATTTTAGAAAAAATGTTTAATAAACACCTGAACAAAAGTAGAGTAACATATTTTCAGCACCTTCGTTGGGCAACCGTTGCTGGTTTGAGATTAATCTATTCAGGAGTTGCAAGTATTCTCCACGGAATATGTCCATCATGGTTCGATGGTGTTGCACCTAAAACAGTGATAGACATTTATCATTCTCATCTACTTGATCATCCCAATGAAGATTATAAAGTAATGATCAAGGAAGCAAAGGATAAAAATGATCGAATATTATAAACACATCAATCCCTTTTGGGAAGAAGATCTTAAAAATCATGTTTATGCTAGAGAAGTACCTTTTGTAGCAAAAAACTTCGATCATCTAGATAGAAAATATTATAATCGAGACCATTTATTACAAAGTTTTAATGAGGAATTGCCCTGCGCAGATAAATTTAAAAAAGAATTAAATGCTCCTGATTCCTCTGTAAGCTGGACTTGTATATTGCCCAATGTGATTTTACCTACACACAGCGATACATTTTATACATTAAGACAACGATATAACATTGAAATAGATAACTGTTTTAGATATCTAATATTTTTAGAAGATTGGGTATTTGGACACTATGTAGGATTTGAAAACAAAAACATCACCAACTGGAAAGCTGGTGATGTTTGGAAGTTTGATTCAACTGAAAATCATTACGGTGTCAATGCCAGTAACACCAACTTTCATACCTGTCAAATTAGTACATACAATTAAGGTACTAGACTGTATAACGGTAAAGCGTAGGTTGTTGAACCCACTGTCAGTTTGAGATATGTCGTTACACCACTCGCTACATCAGCTGTTCCGCTTCCGGCATTAGCAGCTACAGTATTAGCAGCTACTTTAATAATCAAGGAATCGTCTACTGATAGAGCTTCATATCGAACTCCAGTATCCCATATGTTAATCGAAAACTTAGCAGGTACATTTCCACTAGACGGAGCTCCGCTTACGCTAGTACCGATATCGACCATTGGAAGTCTTGTTCCTGTACTGTCGGCACCCTGCCAGATTAACGATAGTACATCGTCACCTGACTGCAACGGACTGGCTGCTGCTGGTGTTCCTCGAGCCCTAGAAAGTACAACAGCTGGACCTTCAGCAGTATTTGATGCTGCGGATAGTGTAAGTAGATCGAAACTGTCGTTGACAGTACCGTCTGTTACTACTCTTATACCTGCTTTTGTTCCAAGTGTGTTAGTTCCGGATAGAATAACTGTTCTTCCTGTGTATCGATCTGTATCAGTAGTATCATTGTCAACATTTCCAACTATCACGCCATTTACTGCATCTACTAGTATAGACGAATCATCTGCAAATACTGAACCGAGAACATCTCCGGTATGAAAACCTGTAGTGTTTCCGATGACATTTCCTACTAAACTAGATCCTGCTGTACCTGTGACAATACCGTTAATATTACCTGTTACATTGCCATTAAGGTTGCCAGTTACATTACCAGTCACATTACCTGTTACATTACCTGTTACATTACCTGTTACATTAGCATATACCCTTCCTTCGAGAGCATCTACTAACACAGATGAATCGTCTGCAAATAAACTACCTTTAAAAGCTGCTGCACTGATTGTGCCTGTAAATGATGAAAGGTCTACCCTGGCATCTATTTTATTAGATAAATCGCTGTAGGTAAAGGTTATACCAGTATGTGTTCCATTATTGAAAAGATCGCGGACAGCATCTTGGGCATCTTCTGTGGTAAAACCTGTGATCAATACACCACCCGCTGTGGTGCCATTTCCTATATATAATCTTTGATCGTCTGTGACATACAATAATTCGCCCGACGCTAAAGGTACGGTCATTGCTTGTCTTTGTAATTCAGTGCCTCTGCGGATCTGTAAGGGCATAGTTTAACTCCTGGAAATTTCCTGTTTCAATATATTTATGCCACTAGTTCCAGAACCTAGAGCCAAAAAAATAGGGCTCCGTAGAGCCCTATAAATGCGTAGATAATGTCACATAATCGGACCGTTACCGTTCCTAAATCCCACTTTTCCACCTTCTTCTTCGATGCGTTTTAATACATCTTCAAATAAGATAGGAGCAAAATCAGGTGTTTGTTCTACACACACGCAATGATATCTAACATCAATTTCATCGCTGTACAAGACCTCGCCCGTTCTCGCATCTACTCCACGAGCTTTTTTAACACGACCAGAATGTAAATGTCCGTGTATGTTTACTCCGAATCTACCCAATGATGCTTCGTGTACAGGAATATGACTTAAGATCATTCCGTTCATTACATGGTATGCTCGTAATTCACGGAAGTATCTTCCATATTCTGTATCACGAAAAATATCGTGGTTTCCGCGGATTAAAACTTTGTCCCCGTTTAAACGACCTAATGTTGCCAACGCTTTTCTGTTGATTACAACATCGCCCAAATGGTAGACTTTGTCTGTGGGTTTGACCCGGTTATTCCAGGCTTTGATCATAGCTTCGTCCATTTCTTCTGGGTCGTTCCAAGGACGAAGTTTGCTACCATCTTCACGCAAAAATCGACACACGCCAGCGTGGCCGAAGTGCGTATCACTTACTAAAAATACGCTAGGCATAGTGCCCTCCTTTCTTAATCTATAGCCCTTCTAAAGAGAAGTTCTTGTTTTGAAAATGCTTCAATCTCCCAAGGCTGGTTAAGATACTTTGTTCGGGCACTATATCTTTTACCATTCCAGTAGGTAACACCGTTAACAGTTTTTAAAGTTCCCTTAGCCATCTGTTTCACATGAACCATTTCGTGAGCTAGTGTTACTCCTAACCTTTCTAAACTCTGCGGCTTGAGCAAAACCACGATAGCATCAAACTGTTTAAGATGGCTAGTCAATCCGTCATTCTCGTCTATGTTTCGAACAGTCCTGATAAACAAGAGTTTTTTGCTACGAGTTAGACCAAGTTGTTTTATCATCGAAGGAAGAATATCTTCGATGAACTTTTTAGTCTGCTTGCTACGAGTTTGAACAGCGAATTGCATAATAGTATTATAAGGTCAATTGCTCAAATAGTCAACTACACGGTTCTTTTCGTGTTGCTGAAAAGCCACACCACGGTTAACCCAATCTTGATACAGAGCTACGCTACCGTAGCTACCTCTAGGAGCCTTACGCACGATATATTCTACGATAGGTCCTAGTGCTTCTTTGTTCCAAGGATCTGCTCTAAGGATAGCATTAAACACATCGCCACAGAGCAAACTGCCCAAAAAGCTGCCAGGTTCGTAGCCGTGTGTCCAGTATCTTTCTAGAGCATCTTTGGTGTGCTCGGGAACCAAACTATCATCATCACTCATTACCAATCCTCCACGCCTGAAATTTCAATTTCAAAATTACCTAGGTGCCCGTTTACTTCATATGTGAATTTCATAGTAATAACGGATCCGATACCTGATCCAGATTCTTGATTGATTTCAAAATGATCAACTTCAGGAAATTTTGAAAGAATATCCTGCATTTTCTCTAAATCTTTTCTGTTCAAATACATCAGATATCCCCTTCCTGCTCTCTACGAGCTCTGCGTTCAGCCGCCAGTGTAAAAACTTTTTCGTTGTCGTTGGTCCAATTTATAGCCTTAGGAGGAACTACGATTCCCGACGGCAGTGTTACACCGTTGATAGTGTGAGGCTCGTTTTCATCGTAGGTCCAACCTAGATACTTCATCATCTTGTGCTTGACTAGCAAGTTGGGGCTACGAAAAACTTCAGTATCACGGAAGCCCATCA